>Ga0307472_100000126_pt1 | contig 23227 bp, 17 predicted proteins | sample atmos_gasesAM5C__2_FD_204582 | JGI IMG/M metagenome (GOLD analysis project Ga0307472, IMG submission 204582) | Hardwood forest soil microbial communities from Morgan-Monroe State Forest, Indiana, United States - atmos_gasesAM5C_05 | ecosystem: Environmental > Terrestrial > Soil > Temperate...
TTATGCCGCCAGAAAATCATCTTCAGCTTGCCAAGATCGGACTCTTGCAAGTACGCGCCTTCGTCCACGGGGCGATAATCCACGCCCCCAATTTCCACCGGAAGAGTGTCCGATTGCGGCCTCACCAGCAGATTCGCGCCCAGGCTGCGGAATTCGCGGGCCAACCGATCGCCGGCATCGAGCGCGACGGTGAGAGTAGCCGTTGCAACGGCCATACCCACAACGAGCGCCGCAGCCGTGAGAATCTTGCGGCGTGGATTGCGGACGAAGGATTCACCTACGAGGCGGGCAAACATTCTATTTGGCGTGAATTGTGGAGGCAGCGTCCGTCAACGCCGAAAGATCGACCACCACCTCTCCGTTCTCCACTCGTGATTTCACCGCAATTGGATTGCAGCCGCCGGATTGTCCGATCGAGGGAATGTAAATCGCCGCGCCGCAGTTTCGGCAGATTACACTTTGCCCTTCCTGCCGGTATCCGACCGCGCCACAAATCTGGCAGGCATCGAGGGCCGTTGCGTAATCGCCGCTCGACTTGTGAATCACGAGGAATCGTAGGTCTGCTTGGTTCACTTCGGCCGTGTAGTAATGAAGGCTTGTATCCATCAACTGCGAGAGCGGGACGCGCACCTCGCCGTTCTGCGCCACGAGTGGAGTTGCCTGTACGGGCGCATTCACGGCACGCGCATACACAAATTCGGCCGTCAGGGCCAGCACGATGAGCAAACACAAGCTCGCCGCCGCGAAACTCCAGGCGCGCCGGCGTCGAAATTCCCACTGCATCTTTCTCCGTTCGGCGGGATTTGCCGCTTGCTCCGGCGCGGGCGCTTTCGCGCCGAACCATTCGCGCAGCACTACGAGCGCCGCAGCCCCAAGAATCACGATGAAGAAGAAAACTTCATTACGCACGATCGGGCCAATCGTTGCCATTTCCGTTTTGCTCGATGGCAACCACATCGCCTCGCTTAATTCGTGCAGACCGGTGAGAGCCAGCTGGAACGCCACAACCATCAGGATCACGCTGGTTGCGGCAAAAAAACGATGCAGCGGAATCTTCAGCGTGCCCTGGAAGAAGAAGAGGCCCACCGCTACGGCAAGTCCGATTCCCAATAGCGTTCCGATCCAGACTTCCACGCCCACGCTCGATAATTCAACCGCTCGCAGAATCAAGACAAGCTCCGCTCCTTCGCGCACGACCATCAGAAACACGAAAGCTCCGATTCCCCATCCGGCCGCGCGAGTCGAGTGCTGCGCGTATGTTTCCAGGCGCGATTCAATGTCCTTCCTCAGCGTTCGAGCTACGCGGTTCATCCATACGATCATCGTCACCACGAGCGCCGATGCCAGCAGCATCAGCAATCCTTCGAAGCCGTCCTCGCTTACCTTCCAGCGATCGAGCAGGACGGCAGCCACAATGCTTGCCGCGGCGGCAAGCGCCACGCCGCTCCAAACGTATTTTGTGAGCGCGCGCCGTCCGGTGCGATTCAGGTACACCAGGACAATGCCGACAACGAGCGCCGCCTCAACGCCCTCGCGAAGGGCCACTAAAAGAGCGGAAAGCATGGAGTTTCCAGTTGAAACATAGTTACAACTACAAAAACAAGTCTAGCGCCTCCGTATCCTTAAAATCAAGGTCTTTCGACCTAGCATCACGCGCGCTGTCGTCCCACTCCTGTAGAATAGAGGCTCTTATGCGCAAACGGCGGGGCCTCGCTCGAATTCTTATTGTCGCTACGTTTTGCCTCTTGCTGACGGTCTCGGCGCTTCCGCAATTGAGTTCAAAGCAGCAGGCCACCTCGCCTCAAAAACAAAACTCGTCGTCCAGCGCGCCCGCAAAACCGGCCTTTAAGCCCGATCCCAGTAAAGCCTTTGCCGCCTACAAGCGAGGCTTGCGCGCCGAACATGAAGGCAATTGGCAAGCGGCCTATGACTCCTATTCGGATGCTGTGAGCTGGGCTCCCAACGACGCCAGTTACTTTTCGAGCCTGGAGATCGCCAAGGGTCATCTCGTCCAGGAAAAGATGGACCTCGCCGAGCGCGAAGCAATCTCCGGGCGCCTGTCTGATGCGCTGCGGCTTCTGGTTTCTGCACGCGCGCTCGATCCTTCAAACCGCGTGCTCCAGGCGCGGTACGCCGAGCTGAGCGCTTTGTTTAGAGGGCAAATGAAGTCCGTGGCAAGCGGACAAGAACTAGCGGGCGAAGTTCACCTCGAGTACACGCCCGGAAAACGGAATCTGGACATTCGAGGCGATACGCAAAGCGCCTACAACGAAACTGCGAAGCAGTTCGGGGTCGAGGTCGCGTTTGATGTGGACTTGCGCTCGCGTGCGGTACGTTTCCAGATCGACGATCTCGATTTCCCCACCGCAGTACGCCTGCTTGGCGAGGAGACCGGCACTTTTTGGCGTCCGCTGACGAAACATCTTTTTCTGGTCGCCGAAGATACCCCGCAGAAACGCAAGGATTACGCGCTGTCGGTCGTGCGCACCGTCATGCTCCCCGCTTCGGAGGCCCCTGAGCAAATGACGGAAATCTTCCGCCTCGTGCGTGAAATCGCGGGGATCACGCGGGCCGAACTCGACACGCGGACTGGCACGATTACAATGCGGGCCTCGCCGCAGGCGATTACAGTAGCCTCAGGCCTGATCGAGGATCTCGAGAATCCCGTGGGCCAACTCGTCCTGGAAATTGAGGTGCTTGAAGTAGATCGCAATTACGCTCGCGAGCTGGGAATCACCCCTCCACAAAGCACAAAAGTCTTCACGCTCAGCCGCCAACAAGTACAGGAAGCGCTGCAATCGCAGCAAGGCTTGGTCGACGTGATCACCCAGATTTTCGGCACACCGTCGTCGCTCGCCGGTTTGACAGCCACTCAAATCGCCTCGCTCTTGGGCTCGGGCCAGGTCGGCATTGGGTCATTGATTCCGCCCCTCGTCGCGTTCGGCGGCGGCTCAACCACATTTCTCGCGACGGTGCCGGGCGCCACGGCAACTTTCTCCGCGATGCTGTCGCTGGTCCGCACAGGACGGCGCATCTTGCTGCGCGCCGAAGATGGAAAGCCGGCTACATTTTTCGTCGGTCAGCGTTTTCCCGTTGCTCTCGCTCAGTTTTCTCCCAGCCTTGCGGGTACTGCCACGGGAGTCGCCGGGTTGGTGTCGGGCAATTTGCCCACCACCACATTGACGACGGGCGCAGCGCCTGTTTTTGTAACCACGGCCAGCGTGCGCAATAACGGCATCGAGGACATCATCGTCGCCAACAACACCGACAACACACTTTCTCTTTTCCTCGGCAATGGCGACGGCACGTTCGTGACGCCGACGACCGGCATCCCGACCGGCACCGGGCCGGTATGGATCGTCAGCGCGAATTTCAATCCTACGGTAAACAACGACTTGAATCTGGACCTTGCCGTCGTCAATCGCACGGCGGACACCATCTCGATTCTCCTGGGCAATGGCGATGGTACGTTCAAGCCCAAGGTGGACATCTCAACCGGCACAGGAACCGGACCGGTTGCCGCCGTCGCCGCCACATTGACGAGCAGCGGGTTTTCTGACCTCGTGGTCGTAAATAATGCAAACGACACGCTGGGCGTTTTTCTCGGCAATGGCGATGGCACGTTCAAAACGCCAACGTTCATCAATACGGGACACGCGCCCTCTTCGATTGCAGCTGCGGATTTTAATAACGATGGCCACATCGACCTCGCCGTGACGAATCAAAACGACAATACAGTCTCTGTTTTTATCGGAAATGGCGATGGGACGTTCAGAAGCCGGACCGATAATGCGGTTGGCACAGCGCCCGTCTGGGTCTCCACGGGCGATTTTAATGGCGACGGCTTCCCCGATCTTGCGGTCGCGAATAATACCGACAACACCGTCTCGATTCTCAGCGGCGTTGGCGATGGAACTTTTCAGGCGCAGGCTGTCTTCCCTGCAGGCACTGGGCCTACTTCCATTGCCGTGGCCGATTTCAACGTTGACGGCCGGCCCGACCTTCTGGTTGCAGATGAGACCGACAATGCCGTCTCCGTTGTGCTCAATCTTGGCAGCGGGTTATTCGGACCGAATTTCGAACTGCCTGTCGGAACCACTCCCGTCTCTGTTGCTACTGCGGATTTTGATTCGAGCGGCAGAGCGGATGCTGTTACAGCCGACAAAGGTTCAAACACCACAACAGTAATCCTGAATAACACAAACTTCACTGGCGCGACCAATCCCTTGGCGGCCACTGCATTCCCGGGAGTCGAGTACCTGGATATCGGAACGAAAGTAAAAGCCACAGCCCGCATTCACCCAAACGATGAGGTGACGCTGCACCTGAATCTCGAAATCAGCAGCCTCGGCGCGCAGTCCGTTAACGGGATTCCGGAAATATCGAACGAGTCCGTAGAGCAAACGATTCGGCTTCGCGAAAACGAGACGACGATGGTGATGGGCATTCGCCAGCCGCAAGTCTCGACCTCGCTGAACGGCTGGCCCTACGTCTCTTCAGTCCCCGGAATCGGGATGCTCGGGAGCGTGCAGGGGAAGACGGATCAAGATAGCGACATACTTGTTATGATCACGCCGCGATTGGTCGATTTTTCGCCGCGCAAAGATCATCTCATCTATGCAGGCCGCGGCGCGGCGGCAGGCGAGGGAGGATCCTTCGGAGGCGGTGGGCGCGGGGGGTTCGATCGGGGCGAAGCTCCAAGCCAACAGCAACCCCAGCCCCCGCAGCAGCCGCCGGCTCAGCCTTTGCCCCAGCCGCCTCCCGCGCCGGCGCCAAACCCGAATCCTCAAAATGAAACGCCGCCGCAGCCTCCGCCGCAACCTTAGGGGTACTGCGGCTATGATACAGCGCGAACCTTTCCCGCATACCTCCGGAACCTAATGCAGCCGAATATGCTTTTCCGTCACATGTGACATCTCTGCGAGATTACAATAGTGCATCATATCGAAATTGTTTTCTCGCACAGGAGGCTGGCATGGCACAAGCAACAGCGAACGCAAACGCACTGAAAATCCCCGGTCCGCCGGTATTTTCGACCGCCGCCGAAGAGCGCCTGCATCGCAAGCGAATGCTGGCCGCTGCATTCCGGCTTTTCTCGCGCTTCGGATTCGACGAAGGCGTCGCAGGACACATCACTGCGCGAGATCCCGAACGGCTCGATCACTTCTGGGTCAACCCGTTTGGCATGCACTTCGGCCAGATTCGCGCATCCGACTTAATTCTGGTGAACCACCACGGTGATGTTGTCGAAGGAAAATATCCTGTGAATGGAGCGGCTTTCGCCATTCACTCCCGCGTGCACATCACGAGGCCTGACGTGATCGCCGCCGCTCACGCGCATTCGATTCACGGAAAGTCCTGGGCGTCCTTGGGACGGCCGCTCGATCCCATCACGCAAGATGCCTGCGCGTTTTACGAAGACCACGCCGTCTTTGCCGATTTCTCTGGCGTGGTCTACGAAACGACGGAAGGCGAGCGCATCGCGCAAGCCCTCGGACAGCGCAAGGCCGCCATTCTCCAAAACCACGGCCTGCTGACGGTGGGCCACTGTGTAGAAGAAGCCGCTTGGTGGTTCATTACGATGGACCGAAGTTGCCAGGCGCAGCTGTTGGCCGAAGCAGTTGGCACCCCAAAGAAGATTGACCACGCTACAGCGGTTGCGACGAGAGAGCAAGTAGGAAGCCACATGGCGGGATGGTTCCAGTTCCAACCGCTCCTCGCTCGCATCACCCGCGAAGAACCTGATCTGCTTGAATAGTTTTGCAAGGAAGGCGCTGGAATCTCGGTGGTTCGTGTTGGTCAGCTTAAATGAAAAACCGAGAGAACCTGTGACAGACGCCACAGACTCTCTCGGTGAGAGACGCTTACCCTACTTGAATCGGCGGTAGCTCACGTCCCGGCCGTGTGCCTCTCGCACGGCCTGACGTGAGGCTTTTAGTTGGATTCCTGCTTGCGCCGAAGCGCCGCAAGGCCACCCAAGGCCAGTAACCCCGAACCGGCAAGAATGGCAACTCCCGGCTCTGGAACTGAGGCCGGATCTGAGGTCGAACCTTTCGTACAGCCCTTCGCTCTATCGTCGCTGCTCTTACAACCTTGCTCGCTTGCATCGGCCCGAGCCAGTGCAGGCGCTAGAAGCGTTACACCTAAGATTGTTGCGAGAAGCAGACTCTTCATCATTACTCCCATTTTGATTTTGGGGCGCTGAAGGGCTGTGAAATTCAGCCTGATTCCCCACCGTCATAATAGCACCTTCGGTACCAATGGTACCCTTATCTCTAAATCCTTTAAATTCTGCAGGTCAGCGCGACACCGAGTACTATGTGCCGTTGGAAGTTAGCCCAAAGTTTGCACACTCCCGCCTAAAATCTTCCTCCTCGCATGCTCTCATTCGAGACTGTGCCTCTGGGGACGAAGAGACGAACTTTATGGACAAAGTTGGCGTAATCTTGTTTCCGTGCCTTCGACCCCTCGCTAGAGGCCCAATGATCTCGCCGATTCGATCCCTATTCAGACCCGCGGTTGCCATCAACAACTGCACATGGACTTCGGTTTCATGACGTTGTTGGACTACGTGTGATATCGATCGCCTTTAAATCGCTTTGTACACTTTCAACCTGGTGCGGATATTTAGCCTCTCGCAGCCACGCCGCACAAATTAGCCATAGCACCAAGAGAAGCAAAGTGCAAAGCAAACTCCCCTCGGGACCGACGGTGCCGCCCGAAAGCCACGCCGGTCCAGAAGAGCTCGAATTCAGAAGATGCCCTGGAAGCACCTGACCGCTGTCTGCTACGCCATAAAAGTAAGTTTCGCTCCAGTCGAAGGCCATGTGCACTCCGATTGGCATCCAGAGATTGCCGGTTCGGCGCAGCAAGAGACATGCCAGCAATCCAAACAGGCCGGCATTAACCAGCCCGATCCAATCCTCTCCTGAATTACCGTGATGAGAGTAGCCAAAATACGCCGCCGACAGAATTGCCGCAGGCCAGAATCCTATGCCCGCTGAGAGCGTGTAGAGCGCATATCCACGTGCGCGAAACTCTTCGCGTAGTGCGACAAGGATGAAAACGAGGGCGTAGATACCTGCCCACTTCCAAATATCACCTCCGTGGAGTGCGATCGTTCCAAAATGAAAGACGCCGGTGAGCCGCATAGCCACAAGCAAACTCGTGACCGATGCGAAGCCGAGCAGGACGCCCTGCCAGAATTGGCCGCGGAGCATCTTCCGCCAGGGCAACCCGTAGTCTGCAATCGTCCTCCTTTCTAGACGGCCCATGATCCAACTGACGAGCAGGAAAATCAGGAAGTCCATCAGTTCGCGGACTAGAAAGGATGTGGCATCGTCCACGCCGCTCAAAGGTCGGCGCAATATCAGGTTGCTTGTGTTGATCAAAGCGATGACTATGGCGAGAAAAATGGACAAGCGCCACCCAGCGCGCAGTTCTCTGGGACCATAAAACACTCGACGCAAGATATTGTGGTTGCGGGATTGAATGGACTCGGCCATGGGCTTTTTAGTCTGCTTGCCGGTGAAATACGATGCCTGTAGGACATTTGTTCCGTGATTGGTCAACACACATCCAATACTTCCCCGCGTGTTGACATCTGTATCGACTCGGGCGGAAACTTAAGTGGAGCTTGTCTTTGAACTTTTCTCAACAACGCAGCCGGAACCCCAGCCTTCCTCGGAGGAAGCCCGTTAGAAAGGTGCCGAAACATGCCAGGTAATCAAGACTATTTCGGCGGCATTACAGACGCTCGCGATCGCCGCCGGTACTCGCGGCTGATTACATCGCTGAACTATATAAAGCTGGGTGAAACGAACGGCGGCATACTTCTGAACGTGAGCGAAGACGGATTGGCTTTCACCGCAGCGGAGAGCCTCGTCGGGGAGTTCATTCCTCGATTGCGCTTTCAACTCGCCGACAATGCGGAGTGGATCGAAGCCAGCGGACGAATCATATGGCTGAATGACTCAAAGAAGGGGGCCGGCATCCAGTTTGTTTCCATTTCAGATGAGGATCGCGAGCAAATAAGGCGATGGGTCTCATCGAAGACACCGTCTGAAATCCAAGATTCGGCGAGAGCTGGTCGGAGAAGTCGCAAAGAATCGGAAGTAATGCCGTTCCCGGCGCCTAGGAACGATACCCGCAAAATCGAGACGCAGTACGAAATTCTGGAACCTGATCTTCAAAGGATGTTCCCGTCTGAAAGTGTCCTCGGACCTGAAGCCGCGCAACCTAATCCGGTTCGGGCGCCACAAGTTGACGCGTCCAGTGCGATTCATGCCGCGCCGCACGAAGAGTATTTCCCCTCCGAGAGCGCGATGCGACGTGAGCCTGCTGTGACTGAGGCTCCCGAAGTCGAAATCCAGTCCCACGCCCGCGAAGCTCGCCACGAGGAACTCCCATCTGAGAACATTTCGCAAGTTCGGACGACGGTGCCTCGCTTTGCCTCGACGTTGCAAGTCGAAACGCCGCCTGAGACACATCAAGCTCAGCAAAAAGTATCTGTACCACCCGAACGTGCTCGCCCAATTGAACAGCCAGAGGCAGCTACCGAGCCCGAGCCTGCTTCCGTTGCCAACACGAATGAATTTCGGCCAAGTGATTTTGCCAGACGCGCAGCACGTATTCCCACCTTTGGTTACCAAACCTCCGCCGGTTATCAGAAGCAAGAGGACTGGACCAATTGGGTTGATCCTGCCACCGCTCACCGAAGCAAACTCGGCTTTGTGGTGCTGGGCCTTCTCCTTGTTGTGGCTGCCTTTGCGATCGGAATGTCTTTCGGGCACGGATCCTTTGATGAATTCGCAGAGAACATCAGAAGGCTCATGCCGGACAAATACCAGCAGGCGCCCAGCGTCGCCACACCGAGCGCCGAGTCAGCCGCAACGCCTCAGTCGACAGCGGCGGAGACGAAGACGGATGCGAAGGCGGATGCTCCCGCACCAGCGCAGAGCGCCGAACCTTCGGCTCAAACCTCCGAAACGCCCGCGGCTTCGAATCCGGACACACCACCTAGTAAGAATGAGAAAACACAAGCCGCCGAAACACCGTCTGAGACAGAAACTTCTTCAGGAAGTGAGAAAGGCAAATCCGGGGTTTCGCGGGACGATAGCGTGCCGGTTTTGGTCACTGCCGCAGGTGCCGGAGAGCCGTTTCGCCTCACCACTCCGGAAACAGCTGTCAGCGCGTCCTCGTCCGTTGCAATCAGCTCTCAGACCTCGGTGCTTGTCCCGCGCGAAGCGGGTGCAGTAGTGTCTCAGCAACCAAAACGATTGCAGCCTGGTACTCTCGTCTTCCATGTCGACCCGCAATATCCAAGAAAACTCGCTCGCAATGAAGTTGCCATCGTTAAGGTACTCGCCACCGTGGGAGAAAACGGACAGGTGATCAACGTCCAGCGAATCAGTGGTCCTCAGCCGTTTGCTTCCTCGGCGATAAGCGCAGTTCGCGAGTGGAGATATTCGCCGACCTTGTTCGATAGCCGTCCGGTCAAGACCGAACAAACAATCACCATTGCATTCCGCTCCCGCTGATCTACCGGCGCTCAACGCATTTCCCGATTGTTCGCTTATGGGTGAAAGGGCCGCGCGGTTTGGTGGGAAAGCTGCGCGCCGAGGACACCAACGAGTGGCCGACCATTCGCCGAGCGCCGTGCTGCGATTCCGACGCCTTCCGCTGCATTTCTAATCTACCGTGGCGCGATTAGAAATCGTCGTAATGCACTGAAAGCATGGGGACGCGACCAGTTCTAATCGGCGGTAAAAGGGGGTTTCAAGATTGTGCTTCACAGATTCTTTGTGGGCCGATTTTGGAAAGAATCTGGCGCGGCAAGACAGAAAGATATTGCGCGGGAAGGTGCAGAGCAAATGGAACGGGGAGGTTCGAAAGGGATGGTAGGAAAGGCCTAGCCGGTAACTCCGGACAAAAGCTATTCGCGGATGATTTCGGCATTTGCGCTTGGGGAGACGATTCGTACAAGGCGCTGCCCATCCAGGAACAGGTTGATTTCGAGATCTTCCGTCTTCACGCGAAGCTGTTCGAGCTTTTCGCCGCTGCCTGTCTCCTGTTTGCCGAGAGATTCGACCGTCACGCTGCCCGGAGTCATTTCCTGAGGAACGATCACTGAGAAGGTTTGTGCACCTTTTTTGTCCCAGTCGTAGAGGCGAGCGAGAATCGCATACTGATCGTACATATTGTTGTCGAGCACCAGGACGCGATCGGAGTTAAATGTGAACTGTTGCGTGTAGGGCCGCGCGCCTTCCATGCGGAGTTCCACATTCGCGGTTGTGCCGTTGAAGACGATCGTCGACGCCGCTTTCTTCGCGCCTTGCATCGTCCATTCGTAGCGAACTGGAGCGCCGTCAGGCCGCAACTCGAGATTGCCAGTGACGTGCGCGACGCCTTGTGGAGTTTGAATCTCAGCGTTGCCATGCGCAGTCCAGTTGCTGCCGCTCGCGCTGAGCGCGAACTCTTCCGTGCCGGCCTGCTGACCGTTGATGAGAATCTTGAACTTTCCTTTATCGGGGGTGAAAGCAGCCAAATTCGCAGAGACGGCTCCAGCAGCGAGCGCGACGAAAAGCCCGAGGATAAGAACGAAATTGCGAAATGGCCAAATCGAATTGCAATCTGAATCGTCTTTCCTCGTCATGCGGTCACCTTCGGAAAGATGCCGAGCGCGAGGATCTGTTCGACGACGCGCAGGGGCTCGATGTTGGTTTCGACACGGTAGTCGGCAAGCTCGTAGTAGGGCAAGCGCTCGTTGTAGAGCTGGCGGAAGCTGGCCTCATCGCGAAAAAGCGGGCGATTGGTGATGTGCGCGCACCGGGAGAGAAGTTCTTCAACGGGACAGTGAAGCCAAACGAGGGCGGCACCGCTGTCGCGGAGGAGGGCTACGTTGTCTGGCTGCGCGGTGGTGCCGCCGCCGAGAGAAATAATGCGCGGTTTTCGGAGCACGAGCGCTTCGCCGATGGTTTTTTCGAGTTGCTCGTGCTCGAGTTTGCGAAATGACGGCTCACCAAGCTTCGCAAAAATCTCGGGAATGGTGGCGCCGGCCGCTTCGGCAATAAGCTTATCGAGGTCAACGTATTGCCAACCGATCTGGCGAGCCAGGAGCCGCGCTACGGTGGACTTGCCGCTGCCCATGAATCCGGTGAGACCTATGATGCGGCGCGGGCGATTATCAATCTTCATGGATGGAATGCGTCGTTGCTCGATCGATGCCTGGTTCGGCAATCGTGAAATCGGTGCAATCAATCGCGCGAAAATTACTCTCGCTTCAGGATGTTGATTGTACCATCGAACGAACTGAGTTCGACTTTCGCGTGCCCAGCATTGAACGTACCGAGGATCGCATTCCCGAATTTCGAGTAGACGGTATGCGGGTGAGCCGGAGGAGTTAGGTTTGCCTGGCTGTTGACTTTGCCTTTCAGCGACGTGGCGCTCAGGTCGAATGAATCCCCCGGCGAAAAGTGGACTTCGATCACGCCGCTGTAATTCTTGAGCCGGTAAATTCCGTTGGGAAGAAACTCGCCGTCGAAAAGGATGTTGCCTTTGGAAGTTTGCGCGTGCACGTGATAGCTGCGCAAACTGAGAAGCTTAAAGCTTCCGCTGATGGACGAAACCTCCAATCGTCCCGCGCAGCGTATGCACTGGAACGAACCGCCGACGGTTTTGACGGTAAGGTAGCCGGCGGTATCTTCGAGGGCTACGCCTGCGCCAATCGTTTCCACGTTCATGTCGCCGAGGACGTTCGCGACGGAAACTTCGCCGGAATCGTCGTGAATCTGCAGCTCGGCGTCTTCGGGGACATTGATTTGATAGTCGGCGCGCATATCTTCGGGCGAAACCGAAGCGGAGATTTGATGGGTCATCACGTCAACGCGATTGCCGGTTTGTTCGGCGTCCACCTCGACTTTATCGCTCGTATGCGTGGCGATCACCATGATTTCGGATTTCGTCCACGCCTTTACGATCACTTTCCCGTTCGGATTGTGAATGGTCACCATACTACGCGGCTCAACTTTAAAGTGCTTTTCGATATTGTGCGCAAAAACCGTCGAGGAAGTGACAAGCAGGAGGCCCGGCGCGAGAAGGCCTGTCTTCCAATTGAAACGAAGGGGTAGGAATTGAGCGGTACTCATTGGGCTGGTGCCTCCGCGTTCGATTGTGGTTCGTTCCTCGCGATCATCGTTCGTTCAACTGCGCTAGCAAATCGGCCTTCTGTTGATACGCTTCATAGAGGTATTCGCGCGCGAGTTCGTTTTCGGGTTCCTCGCGCACGCTGTTTTCACACAAAGAAATATAGTTGTCAACGATCTCAAGGTTCTTATGAAGGGAAGCTGTCACCGGTGATTCAGATGATTCAGATGCGGGCAAAGAAGAGAAGGAGGCTTTTTCCGCAGACGTCAGCTCTGCGCTTAACGGCATCGTCGAGGACTGCGTTCCGTCCAGCCAGCGCTGCCGGTTAATCCGCGAGTTGATCGGGCCGCTCAGCCCGAAGGCAATAGCGAGAAGCGCAGCCAGGTATCCGCCAGCAAGAACCGGCCGAGGAAGTGCGCTGAATCGCCCGCCGAAAAACTCGCGCAGCCAGGATTTGGAAGAAGTGCCGCGGATAATTCCTTCCTTTTCGAGTTCCGCTCGCAGCGAAAACCAGATCCGAGCTGGGGGTTCAGGGTCGGAGGCAGCCAATTCGGCCGCCGCTGCGCGAATCATCCCCAAATCTTGGACGAAGCTCCGGCAAGCTGGACAATCTCGAAGGTGCGCCTTGGCATCCAGATCAGGCGGGGAATCAATGCGCGGGGAATCGTCGGACGGCTCAAACCGATCCTGAAAATCCTTGCAGTTCACTGTCGCCATTGCTTTCAATCCTTGCCGCCGGCGTTGCCGGCAGCTTTTCGATCTTCGCGGGCTTTATCCCGCATTGATTCATGGAGCAGCTCGCGCAGCCGCATCCGCGCCTTATGCAGCTGCGATTTTGAGTTTCCGATCGAGCAGTCCATGATCTCAGCAATCTCGTTGTGCTCGTAACCCTGCACATCGTGGAGCACGAAAACTGCCTTATAGCCGGGCGGCAACTGCTCCACGGCCCGTTGCAGGTTGACCCGGTCGATCGAACCGCTCAACCTCAAGTCCGGCATCCCGAAGTCACGCCGGGGGCCCCCGGATTCCTCATCCGGCTCGGTCATTTCGTCCAGCGACGACTCGGTGGCCGACTTCTTTCTCAGGCGCATCAGCACCACGTTTACCGCCAGCCGATGCAGCCACGTAGAAAAAGCCGATTCACCGCGGAAGGTTGCAATCTTTCGGAAGAGCTGAAGGAAGGCTTCCTGCGTCAAATCCTCCGCTTCGGCTGTATTCCCAACCATCCGCAAACACAGAGAATACACACGGCGGTTATGCAACCGGTACAGACGTTCGAAGGCCGCCGCATTTCCCGCCTGCGCCAGCCGGATCGCTTCCGCTTCCGGCAGCTCGCCAGGCGTTTCGACTCGTCTCACGCGGGCCACGCTACCCGCTGGGACGCATCAACAACTGCGATGCGTCACCGTGTCCGGAAGTTGTCCTAGTGGTTCTTTTCACGCAAGTATCCAATTCGGTATTCCGAGTATCGCCGGTAAGACGGGCGAAAGTGCCTGTTCGATGCAACCGCCCAGTATAAAGGAGGCAATATTCCCGTCACAATTTTGCCGGACATCCAGCCAGGTTCCAAATCTAATTTTTTTCTTCCATTTATTGGAGCGCCTGGCGCTCATCACGAAGAACGTAACCTGGGTCGGAAACGAGCAACACAAATCTCAAGTTGCTACGCAGAAACACGGGTGGCGCGGGGCAGCGGGCGGGACTTCGGAGCCACCGTCGGCCGGCTCAACTCGGCGTCGAAAACGGAAAGCTGATCCGCGGGCAGTGCGTGGAGGAAAGATTTGAGGATCACTTCCGATTCGCGCAGGCAAGTGTTCAGATCGTAGTGGAGATAATCGAGCTGCTCCCAGCAGGCGGCGGGCTGAACGCACAAGCCGCCGGCAATATCGTAGGCGGCTTGTGCAAATTCACTCCCGAGCTGTTCGACCGTGTTCGAGAGGATGCGGATTTTGTGAAAGAAACGCGAACGGTCTCCCAACAGGACATTGTGGAGAAGGTTGTTCCAGGATGCCGCGCTCTGCCCGGTGTCCCCTCGGAAGAAAGCCGTATCCAACGGCCGGACAATCGGAAGATTGACGACACGCTTGCCGCGTTCCGATAGGGCGGCGCAACCGCCGACGAGCATGCGCGCAAGACGCAGCAGAAGTTCCGAAGTAACCGCCACCTGTTGCTGGGCGCAAACCAGTTCGCCGCGGGCGCGCTGCGACAGCGCATCATCAAGTGATACGCTCATCATCGCGTAGGAACATTCCCAGCCGCGAACCGTCTTTTCGAAAACCTGGTTTTTCTCCCGTGGAAGCGCAGCAATCCAATCATCGTAAGCGCGCCGCCGAGCGGAAGAAGGAGCCCGCCTTCGCTTGAACAACACGTGTCTCCGAGAGGCAGCGCATTATAGCACCGCTCTCGGTAGAAAACGGTTTCCGAGTTTCTATTTCGGATAGACCGCGGACTCTTACTGCTGACCTGCGGCCAATGCGTTCAGCACGATCGTGATCGGCGCGACATAGTCGGGCTTTACGTAGCGGTTGATAAGGAAGCGCCGCCCATCTTGCGACACGTCGTACGTGAAGGTGTCGGTCGAGGAGATCTGGAATCGCCCGTGAATCTGAAAAAGAGGCACAGGATTGCCGGTGGAGAAGGCCGACTGGGTGTTGACAGGCACCGCGGTCAACGTGCCGGTCGGCCCCTGGTAAAAAATCTCTTTGACGTCTCCGCGCCAACGGGGCTGCGTGCCGCCACCTCTTGACACCTGCCACTTTCCTTCCGCGCCGGGAAACGTGGTCACGTAAATCTCCCAATTCCCCGATTCGTCGGAGGCGTAGGCCACCCATTTTCCGTCCGGAGAGATCATGCCGGTAGTTTCGCTGCCGGTGCCTGAATGAAAGCGAGTGGCGGTACCGCCAGCCGCCGGAACTAGCTCAAGGGAGGAGCCGGACGGCGTGCTATGCGTACACAGGATTTTCTGATTGTCCGGCGACCACGAACTGGGAAGCACGTCGTCGGTGCCTGGATAGTGTATGAGGGTCTTTTCCCCTCCCAGTCCGTTTGCCGGCTTCAAGAGCAAACCCACACCGGCGGCGAGATTTGAACGATAGACCACTTTGCTGCCGTCCCGCGACCATACCGCCATTTCCTCTTCCTGAGGGTCGAATGTGAAGCGAGTGTTGCCGCCGTCCTTTGTGCTTAAGAGCCAGATATCGACGTTGTTTGCTTTCTCATCGATGATGTCAACAGCCACGCGGCTGCCATCGGGAGACAACGCTGGATTGCACATCATGCCCGTTTGTCCAAGCGTTCCCAGCTGTTTCCCCGTCCGATCCATCCAGACCAATTGCGAGAGTGTGCCCCCGGATTTGACGTTGTAAATCAGCGTACCGTTGTCGGCGACTGCGAAATCCACCCAGTAGGTCGAAGGTTGAAATCCCACTACATTAGCGACAGGCGACGGACTTCCCGAAAGAATAGCTTTGGAAGGGTCAAAAGGAACGCTGACCAAATGGTGTTCGTCATCCGCAAAAAATAGATGACCGAGCGCGTATGCGACGCTCGAACGCCCAACAGTTATAAGCCTAACGTCTTTTCCATCGAGCGAACTGACATAGATCCCGCTACGGCGGTCTTCTTTCAGATTTCCGAAGTTTCCGTTCCAATATAGAAAGTGACTGCCATCCGGCAAAAAGAAAGGCCATCGTTGCGTCTCGTCCTGATGTTCCCCCGCGGCAACTTGGGTGACGGGGGCGACGCCGCTCCCGTCCGGATTTACTCGCCAGATGGCGCTTCCGGCGTCGGGGGCGTAGATGATTACGTTCCGGCTCCCCCAACTGCCGCCTCGTGCGGACAAGACGTCCGCCAACTTTTGCGGCGGCCCTCCGGCAACAGCGACGCGCTGGAGCTTACCATTGGCAAAGAATGCGACGTTCGCTCCATCCGGCGACCAGAATGGGTAGCTGGCTCCTTGGGTGCCCGGAAGCATGATCGCAGCGGGAGCGCCGATGCGATGAACATAGAGAGCTGGCAGGCCCGAACTCTCTTCGGGTGAGATGAAAGCCAGCATCGAGCCATCGCGCGAAAGCGCCATGTGGCTCACTTCCCCGGTGACTGGAATCGAAAATTGCATTCGAGCCTTCGGCGCCGGGCGCGGCGCAAAGAACCATGCCAGCGCGCCAACGACCGCGACAACTGCCAGCGCTATCGCGACGGACTTCCAAACGACCGCCGAACGGTCTTGAGGTGCGGCGGCAACTACTCTTGCGGCGGCGCTCGAATCGGTCCCAGAAAGAGAGGCGAGCGCGAAAGAGAGGTCTTTGGCCGATTGGAATCGCTGCTCCGGACTTTTTTCGAGGCAGCGCCGCACGATGCGATCGAGCGCGGGAGAGACGGGATGTGCTGCGTTGGTGAGCTCCGGCGGATCCTCTTTCAGTACTGCGGTCATTGTTTCCGGCGTGGTATCGCGCCGAAAGGCTCGTTTTCCTGAGAGCATTTCGTACAGCACTGCACCAAATGCAAAAATATCCGTGCGAGGATCCACAGCATCACCGCGCACTTGCTCGGGCGCCATATAACTCGCAGTGCCCATCACCACGCCCGCCGCGGTGTGGGAGCTGGTCAGCGTGATTCCGTCGCTCTGCTCTTTCTCGGCTCCCGGCTTCTGCGCCAGTTTCGCCAAGCCGAAATCGAGGATCTTGATCCGTCCATCTCGGGTGACGAAGATGTTTTCGGGTTTCAGATCGCGGTGGACGATTCCTTTGCGGCGGCGAGTCCTTGCGCGATTTGTACGGCGTAATCGATTGCCTTGCGCTGCGGCAGAGCGCCGCGATCGAGCACAGCGCGCAGGGTTTCGCCCTCGAGGAGTTCAGAAACGAGAAACGGCGAGCCGTTGTGCTGGCCGATATCGAAGACAGCGAGGATATTGGGATGATTGAGAGCCGCGATGGAGCGGGCTTCTTGTTCGAAGCGAACCAGCCTATCGCTCTCGTGCGCGAAGGATTCGGGAAGAATTTTCAGGGCGACGTCCCGCCCGAGCCGCGTGTCGCGAGCGCGCGACACTTCGCCCATTCCGCCCGCTCCCAGCGGCGTCACGATTTCGTAGGGGCCTAGTCTTGTGCCGGGTGCGAGTGGCATGTCGGGCCGCGATTATAGCTCTGCCAGCGCAGCGCGTGGCCGCGTTTTCTTGACGCTTCTTGAATGCGACCGCTATACTGCCGGGCGACTCACCAGAAAGGACTTTTCGTTGGAATTTGAGCCGCTCGACCAGTTTCATCAACGCCGCAAGAAACTGACTGAAATCGAAGCGCTGGGACACCCCTCCTACCCGCACAAGTTCGAGTGGACACACACGGCAAAACAAGTGGCCGAGAAATTCGGCGAGCGAACTTCCGAGCAACTAGCCGCCGAGCACGTGGACGTGCGAGTGGCGGGACGCATCGTTGCGCTCAGGCCGCACGGGAAGGCTGCTTTCGGGCACATCCTGGGAGACGGCGCACGGCTGCAATTCTATGTGAAGCTCGACGTGGTCGGGGCGGAGCAGTTCAAGCTGTTTCAACTGCTCGATTTGGGCGACATCATCGGCGTCAGCGGCCACTTATTCCGGACGAAGACGAACGAGCTGACGGTCTGGGTGACAAAGCTGGAACTGCTCAGCAAGGCGCTGCTGCCGCTGCCGGAGAAATGGCACGGTCTTGCCGACATCGAACAGCGCTATCGGCGGCGTTATCTCGATCTGATCGTGAACGACCGGCCGCGAGAGATTTTCATCACGCGCGCGAAAATCATCCGGGAAATTCGAAACTTCTTTAACGAGCGCGGTTACGTGGAAGTCGAAACCCCCATGATGCATCCGATTTTGGGCGGAGCCATGGCGCGGCCCTTCGTCACGCACCACAACACGTTCGACATGGATTTGTACCTTCGCATCGCGCCGGAGCTCTATCTAAAACGGCTCGTCGTAGGCGGTCTCGATCGCGTGTACGAAATCAATCGCAACTTTCGCAATGAAGGTATCGACGCGATTCACATGCCCGAATTCACGATGCTCGAGTTCTATCAGGCGTACAGTGATTTTTCGGAGCTGATGGATCTCACGGAAGATCTCTTTCGCGGGATCGCCCAGAAAGTGTGCGGAACCACCAAAATCCCATACGGCGAGATCGAGATTGATTTCAGCCGGTTCGATCGTCTAACGATGCGCGAGGCGATCGCAAAGTACTGGATTGCTCCGGCGGAGGCGGGCGGCCTGGTTGCGGAGTTGGGAACGGAGGGAGGGCCGAAGGCCGTCGCGGCGCGATACAACGCATACGCGCGAACGCACACTGCAGACATGATCGCGAATATCGAGAAGCTCTCGGCTGGCGAACTTATTGGTGAGATTTTCGAGGCGGTCGCGGAAGCGCATCTTGTCCAACCGACCTTTATATATGACTTCCCGACAGCCATCTCGCCTCTTTCGAAGCCGCGGGCCGATGATCCGTCGATCGCGGAGCGATTCGAACTTTTTATCGCTGGAATGGAATTGGCAAACGGTTTCTCCGAACTGAATGATCCATTCGATCAGGAAAGCCGATTCGCAGCGCAGGTAGCAAAGGGCGGCCAGGAAGCGCCGAAAGAAGTGGACATGGACTACATTCGCGCTCTTAGCCATGGACTGCCGCCGACGGCGGGCGAAGGCGTGGGAATCGATCGGTTGGTGATGCTGCTGACGAATTCGCGCACGATCCGAGAAGTAGTGCTGTTCCCGCTCCTGCGCACCGAATCGGCAGAGCCGGATGCACCGCCGGAATTCGGAGCCCCGCGCGGCGGCCCGCCTGCCACAAGTTCCCAATGAAGTTTGAATCGTTCGTTGCGCTGCGGTATCTGCGATCGCCTAATCGGCCCGCGGTGCTGCGGCTTGTCACGCTGCTGGCAGTAATTGGCGTGGCAGCGGGTGTGACGACGCTCGTGATCGCGCTGGCTATGAACACGGGTTTCCGCCAGGCGATTCGCGACCGGTTGCTCACAGTAACTGCCCACGTAAATCTGAAACCGGTCGGCCCGGAGGGCATCCGGAATTATCGCGAGTTAATGGCCCAGCTCGCGGGAACTCCAGGTGTTCGTTCGATTGAGCCAGCAATTTACGACACCGTTCTGCTCTCGTCGGGCAATCGGGCGCGGGGTGTTGTACTAAAAGGAGTGGACCCGGAACTCGAACGCAACGCGAGCGAGACGCTGCACCGCATTGTGGCGGGCTCGGCCGATTTTCACGCGGACGCCGACGGAATCGCTGCGATTCTGGTTGGGCGGCTGCTCGCCGATGATTTGAAAATATCCGCTGGGGATTACGTTACCCTGACAAGTCCGCAAGGAAGTTTGACGCCCTTCGGGATGCTGCCCCGCTCGCGTCGATTTCGCGTAGCCGGAATCTTCGATTCCGGATTCTATGACTACGATGCGAATTGGACCTTCGTAACGCTTGCATCCGGACAGGCGATGGCAGGGATCGGCGATGTAGTCAGCCTCCTCGAGGTGCGCGTAAACAACCTCGACGATGCCGGTAGGATTGCGGAAGAAATCTCGAAGCGCGCCGGCAACGGATTCACCGTCAGCACCTGGATGGACGAGAATCGGGCGCTGTTCCGTGCTCTCAGCCTTGAAAAGCTTGTTACTGCATTGTTTATCGGATTGATCACATTCGTCGCCGGATTGAATATTCTGGTGGTGCTCACAATGACCGTCACTGACCGCTCGCGGGACATCGCCGTACTGATGGCGATGGGCGCCCGGCGGCAGCAGGTACGAAAGATATTTGTTTTGCAGGGCTTAGCGGTCTGTCTCGTTGGAACTTTTGCTGGTCTGGTACTTGGATATCTGCTGGCGTGGGTGGCGGACCGGTGGGAGTTGATTCCGCTGAACCCGGAAATCTACGCAATTCCGTACGTTCCTTTTCACGCCAACGGGTTTGACGCGTTGTGGATCGCGGCTGCTGCGCTGGCAATTAGCATCGCAGCGACAGTGCTGCCGGCGCGCTCGGCGGCGAAGATTCTGCCGGTGCAGATCTTGCGGTTCGAGTAGTTGTCCAGGCCTTGTGGACTCATTCTTGAAGACGGATTGACGAATACGCTGAAAGTAACACCCACACGACATGAATCTTCGGCAGCGACGTGTTAGAATATTGAATAGGGCGAAGATATAGCGTAGAAAGTCGAACGACAAAGGCCGTCTGAAGGGCTTATAGGGGTAACGGTACGGCTCAAATGTGAAAGTCTTTAGAATCAGTGCCACTTAGGGAAAGACTAGTTACAAGGAAATGAAGGACATACGGCTGGCTCGGTTCGGCATCTAACGTGAAATAGACGATGCAACGGAGGGGATAAGCCACCTTGGGCGTCTCTGTCATTGACGACACGCATCTCCAAGCCGCCACAAGCGCGCAAGAGCTTGTGCGCGTCGAAGGCTTGCGGAAAACCTTCCACTCCGGCTCTCAAGAAATCACGCCACTCGACGGAATCAGTTTCTCAATCGAGCACGGCGAGATGGTTTCAATCGTCGGACCCTCCGGTGCGGGCAAAAGCACTTTACTTCATATCCTAGCTGCGCTGGACACTCCAACAAACGGTGCAGTATACTTCGGCGCGAGTTCGCTCGAATCGCTGAGCGAAACCGAACTTGCGGAATATCGTAGCCGCGCGGTGGGTTTTGTATGGCAGCGGCACCATCTCTTGCCGGATTTTACTGCCGCGGAAAACGTAGCGATGCCGATGCTGGTTCGAGGCGAACCGATGGGGCAGGCGCTTCGTGCTGCTTACGACTGGCTAAGTGAAGTGGGCTTAGCCGATCGAGCTGCGCAGAGCGCGGGGGAATTGTCGGGTGGCGAACAGCAGCGGGTTGCGATTGCACGAGCGCTGGCAAACCGGCCGGCGCTGCTACTGGCGGATGAACCTACAGGCGATCTGGACGAGCGAAGCGCGGAGAATGTCTTCGAACTCATGACGCGCCTTCATCGCTCTCACCATTTGACTTCCATTCTCGCAACGCACAATCTATCGTTAGCGCGGCGCACGGACCGCATTTTGGTTTTGGATCACGGCAAGCTTGTGCCGGGCGTAGACGGGCTCCGAGGTTCGGCGGGCTCGACGGCGGCGTATCCGGCTGGAACTGAGGCGCACATTTCGGGAGACCTTGGGTGAACCGTGTTTGAACGCTATACAGAGAAGGCTCGGCGCGTAATATTTTTCGCTCGCTACGAGGCGAGTCAGTACGGCAGTCCCTTCATCGAGACGGAGCACCTTTTGCTCGGCCTTTTGCGCGAGGACAAGGCGCTGGCGAACCGGTTTCTGCGCACGCACGGCTCAATCGAATCGATCCGCAAGGAAATCGAATCGCGAATCACCGTCCGCGAACGTATTTCGACGTCCGTGGAAGTGCCTCTCAGCCAGGAGTGCAAACGCATCCTGACCTTCGCCGCTGAAGAGGCTGAGCGTCTCGGCCACAAGCACGTCGGCACCGAGCATCTGCTCCTCGGCGTTCTGCGCGAGGAGAAATCCTTCGGCGCGGAAATCCTGTTGGAACGTGGATTGAGGCTTTCGACCGTGCGCGAGGAACTTGCGCGCAGCACGGGAGAGAAGGTGCCTGTGAACCGGCCAAAAGAAGCGTCATTGCTTGCGGAATTCAGCCGCGATCTCACCCAGGCGGCGATGGAGGGCCAGCTCGACCCTCTCGTGGGACGAGATCGAGAGCTGGAACGCGCCATTCAGATCCTGTGCCGCCGGACGAAAAACAATCCGGTCCTGATCGGCGAGCCTGGAGTCGGAAAAACAGCGATCGTCGAAGGCCTTGCGCAGCGGATTGCGGATGGCGATGTGCCGCCATTTCTCGCGGACAAACGAATTCTTTCGCTCGACCTTTCTTTGATCGTCGCGGGCACGAAATATCGCGGGCAGTTCGAAGAGCGGCTGAAGACCATCATGAAAGAATTGATGGAGAGCCAGAACGCGATCGTGTTCATCGATGAGCTGCACACGCTCGTCGGTGCGGGTTCGGCGGAAGGCTCGCTCGATGCCGCCAACATTTTGAAACCGGCGCTAAGCCGCGGTGAAATTCAGTGCATAGGCGCAACGACCCCGGCGGAGTATCGCAAGTCCGTGGAAAAAGACCGCTCGCTGGAGCGCCGCTTCCAGGCCGTTAAAGTTCCGGCCCCGGCGGAAGACGAAGCGATCCGCGTGCTGCAAGGCGTGCGGGACCGTTACGAAAAATTCCACGCAGTGAGCTACACCGAAGACGCAATTCGCTATGCGGTGTATCTCTCGAACCGATATATTCCCGACCGCTTTTTACCAGACAAGGCGATCGACCTTCTCGACGAAGCAGGCTCGCGCGTGAAATTGCGCCAAGCGATGCTTCCGGACGAAGTCTCTGAAGTTCAGAAACGTGTGAAGTTCATCACGCACCGGATGGAAACGGCGATCGCGAATCACGAATTTGAGAAGGCCCGTTTCTATTCCGAAGAAGAGCGCAAAGAGAAGGAACACCTGCGGGTGTTGCGCGAGAAGTTGAAGATTGATGATTCTTCCACCGGTATCGTCACGCGCGAAGATATCGAAGACGTAGTCGCGCGGTGGACCGGTATTCAAGTTTCCGCCATTAAAGAAGACGAGCAACAGAAGCTGCTGCGGATCGAAGAAGAGCTGCACCGCCGGATTATCAGTCAGGATAAGTCCATCACTGCACTGGCGCGAGCGATTCGACGCAGCCGCGCTGGTTTGAAAGCTCCCGGCCGGCCGGTTGGCTGCTTCTTGTTCCTGGGCCCCACGGGAGTCGGCAAGACGGAAGTGGCACGCAGGCTCGCTGAATTTCTATTCGGCAGCGAGAAATCTCTCATTCGCTTCGATATGTCCGAATACATGGAGAAGCATTCGGTATCAAAGCTCATCGGCGCGCCCCCGGGATATGTGGGATATGAAGAGGGGGGCCAGCTCACCGAACGCGTTCGGCGCACGCCATATTCTGTCATGCTGCTCGACGAAATCGAGAAGGCGCACCCGGACGTCTACAACATCCTGCTGCAAGTCTTCGAAGACGGGCAATTGACCGACGGGCTCGGAAATACAGTGGA
>Ga0307472_100000127_pt1 | contig 23227 bp, 19 predicted proteins | sample atmos_gasesAM5C__2_FD_204582 | JGI IMG/M metagenome (GOLD analysis project Ga0307472, IMG submission 204582) | Hardwood forest soil microbial communities from Morgan-Monroe State Forest, Indiana, United States - atmos_gasesAM5C_05 | ecosystem: Environmental > Terrestrial > Soil > Temperate...
ATCAGAAGGAACTCGACGACTACCTGCACAGACTCGAAGAAGCGAAAAAGCGCGATCACCGCAGGGTTGGAAAAGATCTTGAACTGTTTACGGTGAGCGACCTTGTCGGCGCGGGATTGCCTTTGTGGCTTCCCAAAGGCGCCACCATTCGCAGGCTGCTCGAAGACTATATCCTCGAGCGCGAACGAGAGGCCGGCTATCAGCACGTCTACACACCGGACCTGGCAAAGGTGGATCTCTATAAGCGTTCCGGGCACTGGGAGCATTATCACGAGGATATGTTTCCGCCCATGGAGCTCGAAACCGAAGAACTCGTGTTGCGGCCCATGAACTGCCCGCACCACATCTTGGTTTACGAGTCGAAGAAACGCAGCTACCGCGATCTGCCGGTGCGGATCGCCGAGCTCGGAACGATGTATCGCTATGAGCGCTCCGGTGTTCTGAGCGGTCTCAGCCGGGTTCGCGCGATGACTCTGAATGACGCGCACATTTTCTGCACCCCGGAGCAAATCAAAGACGAATTTGCCGGGGTCATGAGATTGGTTGAACGGGCGTACCGCGATCTCGGCATCACGCAGTACAGCTACCGGCTATCGCTGCGAGACAAAACCAATGTCGAGAAATATGTGGCCAACGACGAAATGTGGGATCTGGCCGAAAACGTTCTCCGCGAAGCGATGAATGCGCTCGGTCTTCCTTATACCGAGGCTCCAGGTGAAGCGGCTTTCTACGGGCCCAAGCTGGATATCCAGCTCGCCGATGTGATGGGCCATCAGGAGACCTATTCCACCATTCAGATAGATTTCCATTTGCCGAACCGATTTGAGCTCGGCTACATAGGCCCGGACGGCCGGGAGCATCGTCCGGTTATGATCCACCGAGGCGTGATAAGCACCATGGAGCGTATGGTTTCCTATCTGATCGAGCTGTATGGGGGAGCTTTTCCCGCCTGGCTCGCTCCGGTGCAGGTCGCCATCCTGCCCATCACAGAACGCCAAAACGCATACGCTGCGGAAGTCATGCAGAAATTGTTTTCCGCCGGTGTGCGCGTCGAACTCGACGACCGTAATGAAAAAGTGCAGGCCAAAATCCGCGACGCGCAACTGCAGAAAATTCCTTACATGCTAGTGATCGGCGGCAAGGAAGCCGAAGCCGGCACGGTAGCTGTGCGCCATCGCTCAAAGGGCGACCAGGGCCCGCGCCCGCTCGACCAATTCCTCGCCGACCTGAAGAAGGAAGTCGACGAAAAAATCATCAGCTGACAGCGCGAGCCGTAGTCGAGGGATCTCTCTTCGGGCTTGCGGTTTCCTCGGCGTGATGGCGTGAAATACGCTTTCGGTTAGCTGATGAGCTTGGCATTTTTATCGGGTAAAAGGCCTCTTGCGGCTGGGCTCGGGGTGCGTGCTATACTTCTTGCCCTGTCTCTTCCGTTAGGATTTTCTGTGCGAGAGTGACAGATAATTGGGGCGTCGAATCTTGTTTCTCTGGCCCCGGAGGTGGATTTATCGCAGCAGAACGGGGTGGTGGTCTTCGAGTGAACGAGCGCATCCGCGCTCGCGAAGTTCGCGTGATTGATGACGCAGGGAATCAGCTGGGCGTGATGACCCTGCTCGATGCAATGAAAACAGCGCGAGAGTCTGGGCTCGACGTAGTCGAGATCTCGCCCAATGCCGTGCCACCTGTTTGCAAGCTGGTGGACTACGGAAAGTTCCTGTACGAGCAGAGCAAGAAGGCGCACGAGGCGAAGAAGCACCAAAAGAGTTCGCACATCAAGGAAGTGAAATTCCGTCCTTCTACCGCCGAGCACGATTACCAGGTGCGGAAAAACCAGATCATCCGGTTTCTCGGCGACGGATACAAAGTGAAGGCGATGATTTTTCACCGCGGCCGCGAAATGGCGCACCAGGACGTGGGACGCGCGAAGATGAATCGCCTGCTCATGGACATCACCGACCACGCGCAGGTGGAATTCGGGCCGCGCATGGAAGCGAATATTTTGCTGGCTTTGCTCGCGCCGAAGAAAGGCGCGGGCGCGACGCCGAGCCGCACGGCTTCGGCGGGCGGACCAGCATAGGCTAGGACTTGAAGAGGGAATTGTGAAGAAGAACAAGAAAATGAAGTTGAAGACGCACCGCGGCGCTGCCAAGCGCTTCAAACAGACCGCGACCGGCAAATTCATGCGCCGGCATTCCGGCATGCGCCACTTGCTCGGCACGAAGAAGCCGCGCCGCATGCGCAAGTTGGGCAAGGCCGTCCCCGTCAATAAAGCGGACGTGCGGAATGTGCGGCTCGCGTTGCCGTACGGCGTCTAGGTTTCGATTCGAGTTTTTTTCCGTGCCTGGCAGAGCGTAACGGGTGCCTGCCGGCCGGGTTTCCCGATTGCGATCGGGATATGAAGCAGTCCTACGAGACAAACCCGTCTTGCTGCTCACAGCTTTGTGTGTTTTCTTTAGCGGGCGGCGGAACATGGTTTGTCTCCCCGGTTTGTCTGCCCGGTTTGTCTGCCCGTTGAATCTTTCTTGGGAAAAAAGGCCGGCGTTTCACCGGCACTGTAAACAACTGAATTCAGATCGCGCGATTGGCGCGAATCAGGAGACGAAGCTATGCCTCGAGTTAAACGTGGAACGAAGCGACGAGCGCGCCGCAAGAAGCTGCTGAAGCACGCGAAGGGATTTTTCCTTACCAAGGGAAAGCTTTTCCGGTCGGCGAAAGAAGCTGTGAACCGCTCCCTGCGCTACAGCTATCGCGATCGCCGGACGCGCAAGCGCGATTACCGGACGCTATGGATTCAGCGCATCGGCGCGGCGGCGCGAAACAATGGGATCACCTACAGCCAGTTGATTCACGGACTAAAGGTAGGCGGCATCGATCTCGACCGGAAGATACTCGCTGACATGGCTGTGCGCGACGCGGCGGGATTTACGTCGCTCGTGGAATCGGCGAAGCAGCATATTGCGAAAGCCCCGGCCGGTGCAAAGGCTCCGAAGCCGGAGCACGCGCGCCATCACGACGAAGGTTAGGCGGTTCGGGTAGGTTTTGATTTTATGTAGCTCACCTCTTTAGAGGTGAGGTTTGCATCGCCGCAGAAAATCCTCGGGTCTAAAGACCCGAGCTACATTAACCCGCTGCGGCGTCTCTTCGAGCGGTGACTCCGAATGCCGGACGATAAGAAGATCGTTGAGAAGACTCTTACGGAGCTTGGAGCTGACTCTCCGGAAAAAATTACGTCTCTTTTTACGGACGCCCACGAACGTTTTCACCGAGATTTAGCTGTTCACACCGACGAACACAGTTACCGCGAACTTTATTACTTTTGGCTCGGTCGCAAATCTGGCGCAATTTCGTTGATTACTGATAACTGGCTGAAGCCAGCGCGGCCAAATCTCAGACGCATCGTTGGACAGGAGTTGAATAAGTTGAAGGCGTATGTCGAGGCGACACTGGAAGAAAGGCGCAAACAAATTGAGGCCACTGTCGAAGAGGCAGCGCAAAAGCGCGAGCGCATCGATCTTTCGCTTCCCGGCATTGAGCGGCCGATCGGAACGCGTCACCTGATTCGACAAACGTCCGAAGAGCTTCAGCGCATTTTTCTTTCCATCGGGTTCAGCGTGGTGCAAGGACCCGAGATCGAAACGCCCTACTACAACTTCGAAGCGTTGAATATTCCCGAACACCATCCGGCGCGCGACAACATGGACACCTTCTACATCGAAGGCGCGAAGAACCGCGACGTCCTGCGCACACACACCTCGCCGATGCAGATTCGTACGATGGAAAAGCAGGCGCCGCCGGTACGCATCGTGGTACCGGGCAAAGTCTATCGGCGCGACAATCCGGACGCGACGCACGGCTACATGTTTCATCAGATCGAAGGGCTCGCGGTCGATACGGACATCACGTTCTGCGATTTCAAGGGCACCGTGGAATATTTCGTGCGCGCGTTTCTGGGGCCGAAGGTAAAAACCCGGCTGCGTCCGAGCTATTTCCCGTTCACAGAACCTTCGGCGGAAGTGGACGCGAGCTGCCATGTATGCGGCGGGAGCGGCTGCCGGATCTGCAAGCAGTCAGGGTGGATCGAGCTTTTTGGCGCCGGGATGGTGAACCCCGCGGTTTACGGATTCGTGAACTACGATCCCGAGCGGCTTTCTGGTTTTGCATTCGGAATGGGCGTGGATCGGTTTGCGATGATGAAGTACGGGGTGAGCGAACTGCCGCTGCTTTTCCAGAATGATGTGCGGTTTTTGCGGCAGTTTCCGTGACGATGCGATCAGCATCGTCATCCTGAGGGAACAACTGACCGAAGGATCGGGGGAACGCTGCAATTGAAGTTGAAGAGAGATCCCTCGACTGCACCCCGCGCCTTCGCTTCGCGAAGGAACCCTAAAGGCGCGCGGGGCTCCGCTCGAGATGACAGGCTTGCTTGGGCCCAGCGATAAGAACGCGGGTGCAGCGGGACTCGCGGCACAGCTATTGGATAGGTTTTGGCGGGGCGCATTCGGGCACGGCATGCCGTGCCACTACTATAGAAACCCGGACTAGATTGGGCGCGGCGAGATGAAAGTTGTTTACAACTGGCTGAAAGAGTTCGTTGACGCGAAGGCGAGTGCAGCCGAGCTGCGGACGCGCCTGTCACTGTGCGGCATTGCGATTGACTCGATCGAGGAAACGCCGGCGGGGCCCGTGCTCGATGCGGAGATTACCTCCAATCGTCCGGATTGCCTTGGGCATTACGGAATCGCGCGCGAAGTGGCGACGATTTATCGCCTTCCGCTCAAGCCCGTTCAGCCGAAGCTGAAAGAAATCGCCGAGAAAGCCGCGGATGCGGCGCGCGTGGATATCGAGGCGCCGGAACTGTGCGGGCGATTTACGGCGCGCGTGATGCGCGGCGTGAAAGTGCAGCCTTCGCCGGACTGGCTTCGACAGCGCCTCGAAGCAATCGGCCAGAACTCGATCAACAACGTGGTGGATATCACGAACTACGTAATGTTCGAGCTTGGTCATCCGCTCCACGCCTACGATCTCGATAAATTGAACGAGCGCCGCATCGTGGTGCGCAAGTCGAAGGCGGGCGAAAAGATCCGCACGCTCGATGGCGCCGAGCGCACCCTGGCGAAAGACATGTGCGTAATCGCTGACGGCGCGCGCGCAATCGGCATCGGCGGCGTCATGGGCGGCGCCGAAACGGAAATCAGCTTCAGCACGCGAAATATTCTGATTGAGTGTGCCTGGTTCGATGCGATCGCGGTGCGCCGAACGTCGAAGGCGCTCGGCCTACGCACGGAAGCTTCCTACCGATTCGAGCGCGGCGCCGACCCGGAAATGGCGGAGCTCGCATCGCGGCGCACCGCGGAACTGATTCAGCAGGTGGCCGGTGGCGAGATTCTTTCGGGCGTCATCGATGTGTATCCCCGTCCCGAGCCGCACCAGAAGATCAAGTTCACACGCAAGGAATTGTTGCGTGTGATGGGCGCGGACATTCCCGACCGCGACATCGAGGACATTTTGAGCGCGCTCGGATTTCATCCGGTGCGCGTTGACGGCAATCGCGGGAGCGCAGGCTCAATCGTCGCGGAATGGGAATGCCGGCGGCCTTCGTGGCGGCGCGACGTGACGCGCGGCATCGATCTCGTCGAAGAAGTGGCGCGGCATTACGGCTACGAAAAGTTTCCGCCGCGCTTGCCGCCCGCGAAATTGCCTGCACACCCGTTGCCTCATGCCGAAGCGCAGGAGCGGATTATCGAGCGGCTCGTCGGGCTCGGCTATCACGAAATTGTCGCGATACCGATCGTCGATTCGAAGCGCGATGCACTGTTTCGTCCCGAAGGTGTCGCGCCGGCCGTGATTGGCAATCCGCTCGCGGAAGATGCTTCCACGATGCGCTCGAATGGAATCGTCAACATGGTGGGCGCGCTCGAGTGGAATTTGAATCACGGGCAACGCGATCTGCGGCTTTTTGAAATCGGCCGGACATACGAGCTACGAAACGGCGAGCCGAAGGAAATGCCGGTCCTGACGCTTGGCGCAACAGGGCTGGCGCGCGAGAAAACGATTTACGAAGAGGCGCGGGAATATTCGTTTGCTGATTTGAAGGGCGACCTGGACCGCATCGGTGAGCTTGCGGGCGGTTTAGGATGGCAGACAGGAGGTCCTGGCTGGCTTGCGGGAGTGCGGGCTGCAAAGATTTCGCTCGCGCACGGCAACGGTTCGGCGGCATCGATTGGCCACGCCGGTCAACTCGGGCGGCGAATTGCAGACGAATTTAAACTGCGGCAAGACGCATTTGTGGCCGAATTGCGGCTCGAGCCTTTGCTCGAAGCCGTGGACAGAACGGGGGCCGCGCTGAAATTCAAGCCGCTTCCACGGTATCCGGCCGTCGAGCGGGATTTTTCGCTGATTGTCGCGGATGGCGCCACATTCGCGCAGGTGGCCGAAACGATTCGGGCGCTTCAGATTCCGGAAGTGGAAAGAATTGAGGCTGCGGATTTGTTTCGTGGCGGGCAGATTCCGCCAGGCAAGTTTTCATTGATGATTCGGGTGACGTTTCAGAGCGCGCAGGCGACGTTGACGGAGGCGCAGGTTCAGGATTTTTCGGGGCGGATCGTGAGTGCGTTGCAGGAGAAATTGGGCGCTGTGCTTCGGGCCAGCTGAATTTTCGCAAGCTTCAAACATCGCAGTAGCCACATCAAACTCAAAAGAGCCGGCGAGACGCCGGCGTTACGGAAGTGCAGCTGCGGCGTGGCGTGAAGGACGGGCTTGGCTCGCTTTTTCGTCTCTAGGTGGCCCTAGCAAGACGAAGGGCGTTGCGCGGGCCATTGCAATGGACGACAATGCGGGCAGCCTGGCGGGAGCGTCACATGAAAATTGAAATTTACGACCAGATGTACAACGTTAACGGCGAGCAGGATGAGGAGTATTTGAAGGAGCTGGCCGCGTACGTCGATGGCAAGATGCGAACGATCGCAGAGTCGACGCACATGGTGGATTCGCTGAAGGTTGCCGTGCTCGCGGCGCTGAACATCGCCGACGAAATGTTTACCATGCGGCAGAAGCAACAGCAGATCGAAGGACCACTGCGTAAGCGCGTTGAGAAGTGCGTATCGTTGGTAGAAAAGGCGCTCGAGCAATCGAATTGATGTCTTCTGGCCACCCCCATTTCGGCGGATAGCAACCTGTCGGGCGGCAAGCTCGTCTGTATAGCCGCAGGTTGTTCTGTGCCGCTTCCAGCGGTTGATTCACGCTCGCTAATTCAAGATGAGGTAAAAACGTATGCGTTCGCAATACTTGCGATTGGCGGTTTTCGCGGTTGCAGTGAGTTTTGCCGGTGCAGCTCGAGCGCAAGCGCCTTCGGCGTCGACGCAGGGCCCGGTGCGCATCACGCTCGACGAAGCCATTCAGATGGCCCTCGAGCACAATCACAATCTCAAAGCCGCACGCACCACGATCCAGCAGAGCGAAGCCACGGAAATCACGGCAAACTTGCGGCCGAACCCCATCCTTACCGCCGACGCTCAGTTTCTCCCCATTTTCCAGCCCGACAAATTCAGCGCGGATTACATCAACACGACGGCACAGTTCGATCTCGGCGTCAGCTATCTCTTTGAGCGCGGCCGGAAGCGTCAGCATCGCTTGCAGGCGGCCCGCGACGTCACGGCACAGACCCGTTCGCTCGTCGCCGATAACGAGCGCAGCCTCGCATTTTTCACCGCGTCACAATTCGTCAACGTCCAACTCAGCGAATCGATGCTCGATCTGGCCGAGCAGGACCTCAAGAGCTTTCAGAACACCGTGGACATCAGCGATGCGCGCTACAAAGCGGGCGATATCAGCCAGGGCGATTTCCTGAAAATCCACCTCCAGCTGCTGCAATTTCAGCAGGACGTCGCGCAGGCTCGCCTCGCGCGGGTGCAGGCGCTCGTCGGTCTCCGCCAATTGCTCGGCTACGAATCGGTGCCCGCGGATTACGACGTTGCCGGAGCGTTTGACTATCAGCCCGTGAAGCTCAAGCTGGAAGACCTGCAAGCCAAAGCCCTCGCCGAGCGTCCCGATCTGCGTGCGGCACGCCAGGGCGTGACCGCTGCGAACAGCCAATATCAGCTCGCCCGGGCTAACGGCAAGGTGGACGTCATCGGCACGTTCGATTACGACCACGTGAACGCGGTGAGTACCGGATCATTCTTTGGCAGCTTCCAAATTCCGATCTTCAATCGCAACCAGGGAGAAATCGCGCGCACTCACTTCGCCATCACTCAGGCGGACGAGCTGCGACTCGCGGCCAGCGATCTGGTGATGACAGATGTTTCTGAGGCGTATGAAGGCGTTCGCGACAACGACGAAGTCGTGGTGCTCTATCGCTCCGGCTATCTCGACGAGGCTCGCCTTTCACTCGAGATAAGCGAGTACGCCTACAAGCGGGGCGCGGCGAGCTTGCTCGATTTTCTCGACGCTGAGCGCAGCTATCGCTCGACGCAGCTCGCGTACCGCCAGGCGCTTGCGTCGTATCTCACGGCCGTCGAACAGCTGCGCGAAGCGGTGGGCACGCGGAACCTGCCTTGAACCTGTCGCGAGGCGGCAAAACGAAGTTTGGAGCTCTTCAGTCGAAATATCTCAAGACCGCAGCGAAGTAGAAGAAAAGAAGTACAGCAAGCAGAATCACGACCCAAACGGTGATGGTCCATTTGTCGGTCGCCGCCGGGGATCCGATGCGAATCCGCATGGCAAAGTGGCCTCCGTCGAGGGCACGTTCACACTTTGAGCGCGTTCGGGTCCAAGGCCCGCGTTCCGGGCAGCAGCCGGGCGGAATTTAGAATAAACGTGAGCTCGGATGAGACGTGGATAAACGCTGCCAAGAGCGGGTTGAGGAGACCTACAGCAGCCAGGCAAATTCCGACCGCGTCAACCAGCAGCGTGCCGGCGAAATTCTGAAAAATAATGCCCCGGCAACGCCGCGCGATGGTCACAACCTCGGCAAATTTTGAAAGGTCGTTGCCGATCAAAACGATGTTCGCGCTTTCGCGCGCGACATCCGTGCCGGAACCCATCGCAACTCCCACACTCGCCTGCATCAGCGCCGGTGCGTCATTGATTCCGTCACCGATCATCGCGACGATATGGCCTTGCGAGAGCAGCGCATTAACGCGATCGAGTTTTTGGGTGGGCAGCAATTCGGACGCAATTTCGTCTACGCCCAGTTCCTTGCCGACGCGATCGGCTACGCGTCGAGAATCGCCTGTCAAGAGAACGGTTCTTAGACCCATGGATTTCAGCGCCGCGATAGCGTTCTTCGATTCCGATCGAAGCGTATCTCCGATTCTAAGAGTTCCGAGAAACCGGCCGCGGCGCGAAACTCCAATTTCCCCATCTGCGCTGCCAGATGCCCAGGCGCTCGCGTCGACGCCGTTTTCCTGGAGAAACGAGCGATTCCCGACAACGATTACGTCGCTCGCTTGCTTTGCGACCACTCCTTTGCCGGGTTTGTAGTCAAAAGCGTCCGGGTCGCCGCAACTTCTGCCCAGTTCCCTCGCTTTGCTCAGTATCGCCCTGGCAACGGGGTGCTCCGAACGAGACTCCGCAATCGCTGCCGCATCGAGCAAAGTTTCAGGGCTCACTCCGGCCGCAGGATGAATCTCCGCCACCACTGGCGTGCCGTAACTGAGAGTGCCCGTTTTGTCGAGCAGCACAACGTCCACCCGCGCGAGAGTTTCGAGGTGAAGGCCGCCTTTTATGATCACGCCCCTTCTCGCCGCGCGGCCGATCCCGCCAAGAATTGCCAGCGGAGTGCCCGCAGCGATTCCGCAGGCGCCTGCGACGATTACCACCGAGATCGTCGAACGCACGTTGTGAGTGATCAAGAATGTGAGCGCGGCGGCACCCAGGGCGAAATAGACGAGGTAGCCGGCAAGTTTGTCGGCGGTTTTCTGGATGGGCGCGCGGGATTTCTCAGCGCGTTCCACCTCTTCGACGATTCTTCCGAACGTCGTATCGCGTCCGATCCGCTCGACCTCGATTTCGAGCGCGCCCATTTGATTGATCGTGCCAGCGTAAACGCTTGTGCCGCGCATCTTTTCGACGGGAAAAGATTCGCCTGTAATCGGCGACTGATCCACGAAGGAGGTTCCGGTCACAACAACGCCATCCACTGGGATACGGCTGCCAGGGCGCGCGAGCACGACGTCCCCAGCATGAACTTGTGCGATTCCGACGTCGTCCCAACCGTTCGCTCTCCGCACGGTCGCAGTCTTCGGCAGTAGCTCGATCAGCCGCTCGATGGCGCGGCGGCCGCGTCCCACAGTGAGTCCTTCGAGTATCTCAGCGCCGAGTACGAATAGCGTGATGACCAACGCCGTGAAAATTTCCCGAATGGCAAGCGCGGCCACAATCGCGATGGCCATCGAAAGCTCCATCGTCATGCGGCGCTGCACGATATTTTCGTAGGCCTCTGCGAAAATCGGGAAGCCTCCCACGAGCGTGCAGATAACACCGATTGCTGTGATGTACGGGTTCGGAGTCTTGCCCAGGAACCACAGAACGCCAGCGGCCGCAGCGACGAATGCTACCCGGTAGATTTCACCCCAGTGAAAAGAATGCAGCTGTTCTGATTCTTGGCCGGCGAGATGTTCACGCGGCTCAGCTTTATTCGTTTGAACCGCAGGGTTGCCTTGGTATTCGTCGACTCCCGATCGCGACATAGCGGGTCTCCGGTTTGAAATGATTCGATTGATGGGCTATTTCAGATACGCTTTCACGACCTCGATCAATTCCTCGGCGGCCGCCACTTCCGGCGAATTTGTTTTCGCCTCGGGCGAAAGAACGTGAAATCTCACGTGACCTTCGATCACTTCGGCCATCAGCCCGTTGAGCGCTCCCCGGCAAGCCGCCAATTGCTGCAGCACTTCCGCACACTCGGACTCCTCGCTCAGGGCGCGCTCCAAGGCGTCAATTTGGCCGCGGATTTTGCGAACGCGGAGGAGAAGTTTGTCCCGGTCTTTTTTGGTGTGTGCCATACAGAATACTCTACTGCAGTATAGTTTAGCGGACAACCCTCCTCCCCTATTGGCGTTTTCATTCCGATGAATTCAAAGCACCGATTGCATGTCATCCCGCGTCTAAGTACGATGTCGAGGGGGATAATCCAGGGGTGCACATTACCCGCCGGACTGCACTGAGGCTGTTAGCCGTTCTCGTGGCCGTTGCAGTTTTGTCCTTCGGCCTTCAGGCCGCTGGACACTGGCACAGCCAGTCGTACGAAGACCAGCACTGCCGCGTGTGCCATTTCGCGCACTCGGTTACGGTCAACCCCTCGCACGCAACAGCGCTCCCGTTGCCGGGCCTGATTTCCCGGCTTTCAGTAATTCCGCGTGTCGATCCAACAACGGACACCGTCGTTCACCAGCTTTCCTCGCGCGGCCCTCCAACGGCGTAATTCCGATCGCTCCGAGCTGATTGGTTCGTTCTGCTGATCTCGAAATGAGGTTGGCGCTGCCGCTTTTGATTGCGGCCCCTATCCACGCAGCCAAACCTGCCCACGTCGTTGGGATGGAGGAGAGATGCAAAGGAATTTCATATTTCGATTATTTTTACTTTTGGGCTTAGGCATTTTTCTGCACGCCGCGTGTCTTTTCGCGCAGTCAGGCAATTCCGGCACAATCAATGGAGTGGTGAAGGATCCTTCCGGCGCTGTCGTAACCGGTGCTGCTGTTTCCATTCACAATCCTGTGAGCGGCTACGATCGCAAAACGACGACCGATAGCCAAGGGAGTTTCACCTTTTCGAACATCCCGCTTAATCCCTACCATCTGTCCGTCGCGGCGCAAGGGTTCGGACCTTTCGCTCAGGACGTTGACGTCCGATCGTCGGTTCCCGTCGCGGTGAACGTTGCTCTCACGGTGGCTGGATCTGCTTCGACCGTTACGGTGGAGGGCGGCGGAGACTTAATCGAGAATGATTCAACGTTCCACACGGACATCGACCGCTCTTTGTTCGAGAAGCTTCCGCTCGAAAGCCAATCCTCGTCGGTCAGCTCGCTCGTTACCCTGTCCTCGCCGGGAGTAGCGGCGGATTCAAACGGCCTTTTCCATGGCTTGGGCGATCACGCGGAAAACTCGTTTTCTGTCGACGGCCAGCCGATCACCGATCAACAAAGCAAAGTTTTCTCGAATCAGATCCCGGCCGACTCCATCCAGTCGCTCGAGGTGATCTCCGGAGCACCCCCAGCGGAATATGGAGGCAAGACCAGCCTCGTGATTAACGTGACCACCCGCTCAGGCCAGGGAGTGACGACACCGCATGGCAGCGTGACGGCCTCCTACGGTTCATTTGGCTCCGTCAGCGGTGGCTTCGACATGGCCTACGGAGGCGACAAGTGGGGGAACTTCATTTCTGTGGGCGGACTCAACAGCGGCCGATTCCTCGATCCGCCGGAATTCTCCGTCGTGCACAGCAAGGGCAACGAGGAAAATGTGTTCGACCGTGTGGACTACACACTTTCAACCGCAGACTCACTTCATTTTAACTTCGGCTACACACGTTCCTGGTTCCAGACTCCAAATTCGTTTGATGCCCAATTTGCAGCGCCTTGGAACGGACTTGTAGTGGATAATGGCGGACTCGATCCCAACGGCAATCTGGTCGGCCCCACGGACCAGCGCGCGAAGATCGGGACTTTTAATATCGCCCCCACCTGGAATCACTTGTTTGGTCAATCCGCGGTTTTCACTTTGGGTTTCTTCGTTCGCCGTGACGTTTTCAACTACTACCCGAGCGGCAACCCCTTCGCAGATCTAGGCCCGTCGAACCTTCAGCAGGAGACCGTTGCTCAGGACCGCACTCTCACCAACGCAGGCGCACGAGCAAGTCTCTCGTGGGTAAAAGGGATCCACAACGTGAAGGCAGGAATCACATATGAGCAAACCTTCCTTAGGGAGAATGACGGCTTTGGAATCGTCGATCCGACCTTCCTTCCATCATTCGGTTGCCCGAATCCTGCGATCCCCCAATGCGCCACTCTTCTTCCCATCGATTTAACGCAAGGTGGCACCTCATTCACGTTTCACGGGCGAACGGATGTAAAGGAGCTAGCTCTATATGTTCAGGACACAATCACAAAAGGCAACTGGTCCTTCAACCTGGGTATTCGTGGAGATATATATAACGGCATTTCCAAGGCGACTCAGGCAGAACCCCGGCTTGGCATCGCCTACAACATCAAGCCCAGCAACACGGTCCTCCGCGTTTCCTACGCGAGAACTCTTGAGAGTCCCTTCAACGAGAACCTGGTGCTTTCTAGTGTTGGTTGCGCGAATCCCGTGGTTGGCGCGCTTTTCTTCGCCTCCGGCGAAGGATGTTCGAATCCAGATGGAAGCTTTAGCAACACTCCCACTCCTATCGCCCCCGGCTATCGCAATGAATTCCACGCCGGGTTCCAGCAAGCCTTCGGCAAATATTTGGTCGTCGATGCCGAGTATCTCTGGAAGTACACGCATGGCGCTTACGACTTCAGTATCTTCGGTGCTACGCCAATCTTCTTCCCGATTGCCTGGCACAATTCGAAGATTCCCGGATACGCCATTCGCGCTAGCGTGCCCAACTACCACGGCTTTTCTGCTCTCGTCGTCATGTCTAGCGTGGCAGCACGCTTCTTCGAACCGCAGCTCGGTGGCGTGGGCGCCACGCCGGGAGGACAAGGCGGCGTGTTTCGCATCGACCACGACGAGAAATTCAACCTAACGGCACACATCCAATATCAGTTTGCGAAGCGCGGGCCGTGGGTTGGCTTCAATTGGCGTTACGACAGCGGCCTTGTCGCAGGCGCTGTTCCGTGTGCAGGAGGCAACTGCAACAACGGACCCAATGGGTCAGACACTGTCGTGGACGTCTCGGGCCTCAGCCCCGACCAGCAATTTCAGGCGGGACTTTTTTGCGGATCGGTGCACGCAACTCCGCCGAGTGCCGCAAACCCTGTGGGTACACCGATCAGCCCAAATGATTTGTGCCCCGCTTCACTCTATGGGTCGACAAAGTTGAAGATACCGCTGCCGGGGACCGAGAACGACGATCGCAACCCGCCGCGCGTGCAAGCGCGCAGCTTGTTCGATGTCGCCATCGGACACGACAACTTGTTCAACGGAGACCGCTACAAATGGAGCCTTAGACTTACGGGGATCAACATCGCCAATAAGAACAGCGTGTACAATTTCCTCTCGACCTTCAGCGGCACGCACTATGTAACTCCACGCGCCCTAACGGCCGAGATCGGATTCCATTTCTAAGCCGGACGCGGCATAGGTAAGGCGGCGGGCTATTCGATAACGAGCCCCGCCGCCTTTTTCTTTCTTCGCGCCCGAATCTGCCCGGAAATCGGAGACCGCGAATCCCTAAAAATCGTCGTTGAAGCTGCTTTCGCATCAGTTCGGGGCACGCCGCAGCGGTTTGCCCGATTTCCAGTTGTAACTCGTTTTCAACTGAAGTATCGTTTTGCAGTTGTAAATCAGTTTCAACTGGGCTTTCCCACTTCGAAAGAAAGGCAAGAAGTTGATCACGCTCCGATTGTTTCTCTGCTTCGCACTCCTCGCGTCAGCAGCTGTAGTTTTACCTTCCGGCGCGCTCGCGCAGGACACGCGCTACTTCGTCGCCTATTCCCACCATATGGAGGAGCCCGGCAGCCTGGAAATTGAGCTCAATACCAACTACGGCACTCAGAAGGCGGGCAACGATTTCATCGCACCCTGGGTCGAGCTCGAATACGGCGCCACTGGCTGGTGGACTACGGAGTTCTATCTCGATAGTCAAGCGACCCTCAACGACAGCACTCTTTTCACCGGGTTTCGCTGGGAGAATCGTTTCCGGCCCTTGATGAGAGAGCACTGGATCAATCCCGTGCTCTACGTCGAGTACGAACATATAAGCGGCGCGGACAAGACTCTGAGGGAAGTGGTGGGCTTCGACAATCAGTTCGATTTCTCCGAACCGAATTCCGCGTTGAGGAAAGAACACAACCACGAGATCGAGACGAAGCTGATTCTCTCGAGCGACTACAAAGGGTGGAACATCTCGGAGAATTTCATCGGAGAAAAAAATCTTGGACACCAGCCCTGGGAATTCGGTTACGCCTGGGGAGTGAGCCGGCCGCTACGGCTTGCGGCCACCTCCGAGCGCTGCAATTTCTGCACCGAGAACTTCGTCGTGGGCGCGGAGATGTATGGAGGACTGGGAACCGCGGCTCGGCTCACGTTGTCCGGCACATCGCACTATTTCGCGCCGCTGGTCGCGTGGGAACTGCCGAATGGAGTTTCGTTCACGGTTTCGCCCGGTTTTGGGCTGAACGACAACTCGCATCGCCTGCTTCTGCGTTGGGGCGTGTCCTATGAAATCAGCGGCTTCGGCCGCAAAGTGCGGAGCTTGTTCCGATGAAGCGGCCGCGCCCGTTGATTCCCGTGCTGCTCCTCGTGGCATCTCTCACCGCAGCCGTTGCCGGAGCCGCGCCAGACAAGGAGCAAGCTACCGACGACCGCGGTGTCCTGCTCGCGATCGCACAGGCGCCGGCAAAAGCGCGCGAGTCGAAGAATCCCTACGAAGGCGATCCGGACGCAGTTCTTGCCGGAAAAAAACTTTACCTTCAGCATTGCGCCGAGTGTCACGGGAAAAACGGGAGCGGTATGCGCGATGCGGTCAACCTTCGCAGTCCGCAGGTGCAGAACGCAACCGCCGGCGAGCTCGTCTGGTTCCTGCGTAATGGCAACCTTCGCCATGGGATGCCATCGTGGTCAGGCTTACCTGAAGAACGCCGCTGGCAAATCGTCACGTACCTGAAGTCCTTGCGCTGAGATTGCGTGTGCCGACGGGTTTCAGCCATCGAGACTCGCATGCAATTCCTGCTACAATATCGCGTGGAGTTGGCCTGCAACGCAGGTGACGTTGCGAAAGCCTATTTGAACCAACACTGGATCCCCGGGAGCCCGCGTCGTCCTGCCCTTGTGCAGTCCCGGGACGGCTTGCCGCCTCGCGACAGCCTCAAAGCAGGCGCAGGGCACCCACCTATTCGTGGGGTTCAGGGCCTAGTAACGCACGGCGAAGTGGACCGCTCCTAAATTTTTCAGCCGTCCGCCGTTCCAAATCTGATTTCAGAAAGCGAAACGTGCAAGTTCTATTTGTGGGAGACATCGTCGGTTCCCCCGGCCGCAAAATTGTTCACGACCGCCTCGCAGACATCCTCACGCAGCGCCGAATCGATCTTTGCATCGCCAACGGAGAAAATTCCGCGTCTGGATTCGGAATCACGCCGCGTCTGGCGGAGGAGCTTTTCACCTGCGGAATCGAAGTAATCACCGGCGGCAATCACATCTGGGACCGCAAGGAGATTCTCGATTTTTTCCCCCACGAGCCGCGGCTTCTGCGCCCTGCGAATTTTCCGAATGGCTTGCCCGGCGCCGGCGTTTACGTCGGCAAAACAAAAGGCGGCGCCGGCTACGCCGTGATCAACCTGCAGGGCCGCACGTTTATGGCCTCGCTCGACGATCCCTTCCGCACCGCCGACCGCGAGCGCGCAAAAATTCCGGCTGACGTGAACGTGGTGATCGTCGACATGCATGCCGAAGCCACATCCGAAAAGCAGGCCATGGGATGGTATCTCGACGGCAAAGTTTCCGCCGTGCTCGGAACGCACACGCACGTGCCCACCGCCGATGAACACGTTCTGCCGGGCGGCACCGCATATATCACTGACGTCGGAATGACTGGCCCGCACGATTCGGTCATCGGCATGGAAAAGCAAGGCGTCCTGCAGCGTTTTCTCGACGCGATGCCCGCGCGGTTCACGGTCGCCGAAGGCGACGTGCAGATGAACACCGTGCTGATGGACATAGACGAATCCACCGGCCGCGCCCGCTCAATCCAGCGGCTCAATTTTCGTCTCGATTAGACGGTTTTCGCTTTCGTCTGCCCTGCAGGCTGAATTTTCTCGCCGTCGTTCGGCCAGTCCGCGTACAACGTGTCGATTGGCCCGCCAACCCAATATGAATAGAATCCGTCGTCGCAATTCTTCATGGTCTTTCCATACTTCCCCTCGAAGTGCCCGCCCCAATGCGGGCGGCTTCCATCGGCGTCCACGAATCCGTACTCATCCGATAATCCCCACGTGCTGAGCGCGCGCCCCGATTTCTTCATGATGTTCGGGTCCGCAGCCAGCGCCGCCACTGCCCGCCCTGCATAGAGCGGCGTCTCCGAAACGGCGTAGTCTGGATTCTTCTTCAACGCGTCCCGCCAGTTCGCCTCCGTGACGCCGAAATGCTCCAGCATCACCTCCGACCGCAGAAATCCAGGCGTCAGCGCAATCGCCGCCACATTCTTTCGCCGCAGCTCGCGCGCCATCGCAAATGCCAGCCGGATCACCGTCGTCTTCACCATGTCGAAGATCAGGTGCCCTCGGTACACATACGAGTCGCCGTCCCCGATCTCGACGATCAAGCCGCTCGCGCCGCTTTCCTTCGCTGTCTCGATCATAAACGGCGCCGCAAATCGGCTCGTGATGACGTGCGTATGGATCGCGTTCCGGAACATCGCGAAGCCTCGCTCGAGATCGATATTCCAAAACGTCTGCCCGAACTCGTACTCCGCGCTTTCGGAGATGTCGTTGACGAGAATATTCAGCCTTCCCTGTTCCGCGCGTACCCGTGCGATCAGCTTTTCCACTTGCTCTGGCTCCAGGTGATCGACAACGACAGCGATTCCTTTGCCTCCCCGCGCCGTCACCAGCTCCGCCGTTTCTTCGATCGTTTCCGGGCGCCCCGCGTAATAATCCGCCGGCCAAAGCTTCTGGCCCGCCTGTCCGCGCTTCCTTGGCTCGTGCGCTCCGGCTTTTGGTTTTGCCCGGGTGCTCCGGCCCGTGCAGTAGACGGTTGCGCCGGCCTCGCCTAGAGCGAGCGCAATCCCGCGACCCACACCGCGCGTTGCACCGGCGACCAGGGCGACCTTGCTTTTGAGCTTTTGCGTCGAGCCTTCACCTTGTGTTGCGGCTTTTGGGGAACCTGGCTTTGAGCGAGCCATCGGGAAACCTCCTTGCAGGACGATCGATCTTGCGGGACAACCATGCCGTTATTTATAAATGACCGTTCATTTATTGTCAAGCCTTGTTTGTGAACCGCCGTTCGTTTATAGTCGCGAAGCTCATGTCGCCACGCACCCGGCTCAAACCCGATTCGGAAATCCTTGCTGGCGCCGTTCGCATCATTGAACGTCTGGGCCCTTCGCGCTTCACTCTCGCTGACGTGGGCAAAGAAGTCGGCATCGCGCCGGCTACTTTAATGCAGCGCTTCGGCTCGAAGCGCGGCCTCCTGCTCGCCATCGCAAGCCAGGGCGCCTCCGGCGTACGCGAAGAGTTTGCGCGTATTCGCGCCGAGTGTCGCTCGCCTTTACGCGCGGTTGAAGCCGTCGCCCGCTGCATGGCGCAGATGGCAAGAACTCCTGAAGCGGTGGCGAATCATCTCGCGTTCCTCGAAATGGACCTCGCCGACCCTGATTTTCACCGGCTCGCGCTGGCCCACGCTCGCCAGTTTGGCGCAGAGCTTCGCGCGCTGCTCGAGGAAGCTGTCCGCACCGGCGAGCTCCGTAGATGTCCCATCGCACGCCTCGCCCTCGCAGTTCAATCGATTATGGGCGGTTCCATGCTGAATTGGGCCATCTACCGCGAGGGAAAAGCCGATGCATGGATCGCCGCCGATCTCGAGACGCTTTTGAGACCGTACCGAGCAGACGCTGTTTCCCGGCACATTGAGCGACGACGCAAAAAGCTGCGGACTTGAACTCTGACGAGAATTGGGAGTGATCCAATGAATTGCCCTGGCGCAGTTCACTCCTGACACATTCGCCGCAATCTCCATGCAACGCGCAGCGGTCATTGCGCGTCTCTAAACAGGGTCTCCCTGCAAAATGTTTCGCGGCATTCATTTCGGCGCATTCGCCGCTTTGATTCTTTTTGTTCTTGCGACGGTGTACCTAGCGCCCGCTGAGGGCCAGAATGCGCCGCTGGAAATCCGGGCGCGCGCACACGTGTTTCCCGAGGTCGGCGCCGGGTTGATCGCCATCAAGCGCGATGCCGCAGGCCACTACTATGTGGTCGCTTCGCCCGCGAGCACGGTTCAAATCTTCAGTACCGACGGCAAGCGCATTGGTCAAATTCCGGATGCGAGTATTCAGGATTTCAATTCTCAGGACGCCAAGAAAAATTCAAAGGTCGTATTCGCAGCCGATTTCGACGTCGATTCCGGCGGCCGCGTCCTCATCGCGGATCGTGGCGCAAATGCGGTAAAGATTTTTGCGGCCGATGGATCGCTCAGCCGCGCGATTCCGATTCCAGCCCCGACTTCTGTCGCCGCTCTTCCCGGCGACGAGTTCGCAGTCACGTCGCTGCGTTACAGATGGCTGATGGGAATTTACGGTTACGGCGGCACGCTCGTTCGCGCGATAGGACAAGCCGAAGATTTCACACATGGAGCTGACGCGCGTCACACCCCCGATCTAGGCCGCGTTTCGTCCGACCCTGCCGGAAATCTTTATTTCGTTTTTTTATTTCTTCCCGAGCCGACGATGCAAAGATTCGATCGCTTCGGCTTCGCGGGCAATGAGATTGCTCTGGATGAATCCGCGGCTGCGGCGCATCATCACGAATTGTTCTCTTCCGATTCCGATAATCCCGCGCCCATTAAGTCTCAGATCAATGCGCTCGCCGTCGATCCCGTGACGCAAGAAATTTGGATCGCAGTTGGAAGCACGCTGCACCGCTTCGACAAGAATGGGTCGCCGATCGGCTTCTACCAAACGCTTTCGTCATCAGGTGCGCCTCTCATTCCGAAGGCGATCCTCGTCGAGCCGGATCGATTGCTTCTTGGCAGCGACGCGTGGGGCATTTTCGATTTCCCCCGGCCCGCGAAAGCTAACACCAGCGCACCCGCGCGCTGATCGGCGAACGTTCCTAAGAATTTTTCCGCGCGAGTAATCGTTCTTGAAATTGCAACCAAGAATTTACGGTAAAATAATTCTGGCATCGTTTTTCGTGCTGTGGAAAAGCTGTGAGTAATTTGTGGAGCCTGTGCGTGTTGTTCGCTCAGTTTTCTCTTGCTGTCTTCGTCGCGTTTAGGCAGAATCCGGTCTCGCGATTCTCCTAAATGCGGGTAAACGCGAGCACTCATCGTACGTCGTACACGCGGGCGCGGGGTGCGACAAACTCTGAAAGGCCAGACTAAAAGCCTCACCTAGCCGTAAATTGATTTTCCACAGCATTTCCACATCGGTGGAAATTGCGCGGGGGCTAATTTTCGCTATGAATTTGTGGGATAAGATACTTCAGCACACAGAGCGGCGCGTCAATCCCCATAGTTTCGCCACATGGTTTCGTCCCACTCGCCAGGAATCGGCTGAAAACGACCGCCTGGTGATCCGGGTCCCCACGCGCCTTTTCTGCAAGCGCCTCGCGGAGACTTACGGTGAACTTTTGCAGGCCGTGCTAACGGAAATTGGCAAGCCGCAACTTGTGCTCCAGTATGTTTGTCCGGAGGCCGAGCCGGCAGCGGCGGGCAACCCGGCCCCGCAAGCACAGGCCAAGCTCGATTTTGAGTCAACGATCCCCCAGCTCAACCCGCGATACACTTTCGACACTTTTATCGTCGGCGCATCCAATCAGTTTGCGCATGCAGCCGCCGTCGCCGTGGCCGAGCAGCCATCAAAATCTTATAACCCTTTGTTTTTGTATGGTGGAGTGGGGCTCGGGAAGACGCACTTGATGCAAGCGATCGGCCACTTGCTCAAGCGCCGCGACCCGTCGCTTCGTCTCACTTACGTCAGCGCGGAAAAATTTACCAACGAAGTGATCTCCTCGATTCGATTCGAGCGCATGGCGGCCTTTCGCGAGCGCTTCCGTAACATGGATGTCCTGATGATCGACGACATCCAGTTCATCGCCACCCGCGAACGCACCCAGGAAGAGTTCTTCCACACTTTCAACGCGCTGTACGACCAGCAGAAGCAGATCGTAATCTCCTCGGACTGTCCGCCGAAGGAAATCTCCTCGATTGAAGAGCGCCTGCGCTCACGGTTCGAATGGGGACTTATCGCGGACATCCAGCCGCCTGACCTCGAGACCAAAATCGCGATTCTGCAGAAAAAGGGCGAAAACGAGCACGTTCAGATCCCAGACGACGTTGCCGAGTACATCGCCCGCGCCATTAAGTCCAATATCCGCGAGCTGGAAGGCGCGCTCATCCGCCTGATGGCTTACGCTTCGCTCACCGGTGCGCACATTGACCTTCCCACGGCGCAGCAGGTGCTCAAGAACCTGATCGACACGCAGGAAAAGAAGGTCACCATCGAACAGATTCAGAAGCGCGTAGGCGAAGTGTTTGGCGTCCGCGCCCAGGATCTAAAGGTGCGCAGCAATTCGAGGGTGATTGCCTTTCCGCGCCAGGTCGCCATGTTCCTTGTGAAACAGCTCACATCAGCCTCGCTTCCGGAAATCGGGCGGCAATTCGGCGGCAAACACCACACCACCGTGCTCCACTCGATTCACAAAATCGCGAACCAGCGCCAGACCGACAAAGAATTGAACAAGACGATCAACAGGCTACTCGATTCTTTTGGTTAGAGTTAGCGGTTTGGCGTATCGATGCGGCTCTTTTGACCTGTGGATGCGCTGTGGAAGTTACTGAGCGCGTCGCAACGAAAGCGCAGAGGTCGTCAGTTACTCACCGGGCGCGACGGTTTCCACAAGACAGTCGAACTACTAACCGCAGCCCGGAATAGCTCTTATACCGTTTTCCGCAATGTCCACAGTTGCGGCGACGGCGACGGTTTTTCTTATATAATTTAAATAAAGAAAAGAAGTACAGTAACCGCAGCAGCAAAGGGGATTAACGCATGACGGAAGCGACGGCGTCTGCCCGTGCCACTCACGAAGAAAAAGGAACTGGCCCGATGGAATTCAGCGTAAAAAAGTTTGACCTGCTCGAAGAGCTCCAGCTCACGCAGGGCGTCGTCGAACGCAAGACGACCATTCCCATCCTTTCAAATCTTCTATTCGAGGCCAAGGGCAATCGTCTCACGATCACCGCAACGGACCTCGAGCTGAGCATCCGCACGTCCTGCGAAGCGAAGGTGAAGAAAGAAGGCGCAGGCACGATCCCCGCTAAAAAACTTCTCGAGCTCGTGCGCCTGCTGCCCGAAGAGGAAATTCGCTTCAAGCTTCTCGAGAACCATTGGATCCAGGTCACCAGCGATCGCCGCAATTACAAGCTCGTCGGCATGTCCAAGGAAAATTTCCCCGCGCTGCCGCAGTTTCCGCACGCGCTCGTAAAAATTCCCGCCAAGCTTATTGCTGACCTGATCGCCAAGACTACCTTCGCCATTTCGCTCGAAGAATCCCGCTACACGCTCAACGGCGCGCTCATGGTCCTCAAGCCCGGCTCAATCACGATGGTTGCCACCGACGGCCATCGCCTCGCCATGGTCGAGCGCGATCATAAATTCGAAGGCTTCTCCGCCGAAACGCGCGTCCTCGTCCCCAAAAAGGCGATGACCGAAGTGCAGCGCCTGGCTGCCGAATCCGGCGACGACGGGCAGGTGGAATTCGCGCAGGACGAAAGCCATCTCTTCTTCCAGTTCGGCCGCCGTCTGCTCACCTCGCGCAAACTCACCGGCCAGTTTCCTAACTACGAAGCAGTTCTCCCGCGCGAGGTCACCAAGGTGGTCGTTCTCGAGCGCGCGGAGCTTCAAGATGCGCTGCGCCGCGTCTCGCAACTCGCCGACTCCCGCTCCCACGCCGTGAAATTCATGCTCGCCAAAGAAGGCCTCGAAATTTCCGCGTCAAGCCCCGAATACGGCGAAGCCAAAGAAATAATCGAGAAAGAATTCAAGGGCGACCCGATCGCCATCGGTTTCAACGCCCAATATCTCCTCGATTTCCTCGCCGCCGCCACCGACGGCCCCATTAACTTCGAACTGAAAGACGAACAATCCGCCGGCCAATTGCGTCCCGTCTCCGACGAGTCGACGCGTTATCGTTACGTCGTGATGCCCATGCGCATCTGATCGCGCCTCAAAGTCTCACCGCATTCCGTCCAATTTGGCGGTAGCCGAGCCCTACGCCTCGCAGTATCCTTTCGCCACTCCGCCTTCGCAAAGGATTACGCGTGCCCCTTGGTTCGGTAATCTCGATCCACATCGCACCCGGAGCCGGTGCGCCAATGCA
>Ga0307472_100000128_pt1 | contig 23145 bp, 25 predicted proteins | sample atmos_gasesAM5C__2_FD_204582 | JGI IMG/M metagenome (GOLD analysis project Ga0307472, IMG submission 204582) | Hardwood forest soil microbial communities from Morgan-Monroe State Forest, Indiana, United States - atmos_gasesAM5C_05 | ecosystem: Environmental > Terrestrial > Soil > Temperate...
CCACACGGCGGAAGCCCGGATGTCGCGTTGGTTGCTCGAATTCTGCGACCGGAGCGACAACGACAAGTTTCCGTTCACCCAGGAATTCCTGGCAATGATGCTGGGGGTGCGGCGAACCACCGTCACCCTGATCGCGGGCACGCTGCAGAACGCCGGTGCAATCCGATGGCGCCGCGGTCGCGTTCAGATCTTGGATCGTACGATCTTGGAGGCGAGCGTTTGCGAATGCTACGCCCGGGTCAGGCAATATGCTGATGAACTCCTGAACGAGGCTTCCGTGGCGTTGCACGTATATCCGGAGCCGATCCATAACGATGTCATCGCCACGGAGCCATTCGGCGATCAGAAACACGACCACTTGGCGCCGCTCGGGCGGTAGAGCGGTCTGTGCAGGCGCCGTGCGCGGCGCCCGCGGAGCGAAACCCAGTGACATTCATCGGCAGGCCCATTTCGGCCTGCACCGCTCCGGATGAACGCGAGAGAGCGGCAAGCTATCGAAGCGATGGCGCGGCAGACGCCGCCGCCTTCGATTGCCGCCGCACGCACACGACCTTGACGCGCTCGTCGGCGGCAAGGTCCTGGCCGATCGATGTCCCGGCAATATAGGCTTGGCCGTGCATCAAGCAGGTGACCGGGTTTCCGAATTCTTCCGGCACATTCATCGTATGGACGGCATTGGATTGGCTGCACGCCGCGAGATCGGGCGTAACGGCCAGCGAGCAAACGAGGATCAAGGCTGTCAGCACAAATCGCTCCTCTGGAACGCGTGATGGGCGCGCTCTCCCCGCGGCGCTGCCACTGCCGTAGGACCGGCAAGGGCCGTCTTTTGGGGATTCCCTTGCAATCGGCGGGCCATTCCCGATGCACCCGGTATTTCTACCAAGTACGGCAAGACGTGCCGCCGCCACCGCAAGACCAGACTCGCTGCCAAAATCGATTGGATTTCCAATGCCTTCCGTTGAAAAAATCAGACCGTGACGCAACAGGACGCTGCGTCATCATTTAAAATTTAATGGCATCACCGAGCTCAATTTCCATAGTGCGTGCGGATCTTGTCCATCAACCACGCCCATGCCTCCCGTTCGACCGGCCCGCCGGTCTTGGCGACGGCAATTTCGAGATAGGCAATTTCCCGCTCGACCTTCTCACGCGGCAAGAATTGCAGGCGGCTCGCCAGGATTGCGGCCTCGACCACCGCCGCCTGCGCCCGATTGAAGCCGGCGAACGGTGCATGCGCGGCGGCGCTCACGACGCGGCAATGGAACCGCGGCCGCTCGGCGTCTTCCACGACGCGAGCCACGGCGAGCTCGGCATGAGACAGCGCAACGGCCAGGCGAGGAACCGGCACATGATCCGCCGCGACCGTCGGCCAGTCCTGCCGCCCGGTCAGGCAGCCGGCGAAGATCCGCACGTCGTCGGTATGGTTCGCCACCGCAAACGGCACGGCGCGCAGATTGTCGAGCGTGGTCGACGGGCGGGACGGCGCGATGATCCAGCCTTCACCGTCGGCGATGATGCCGATCGGCGCGACATGAATGCGGCCGTCGGCGTTGACCGTCGTCACGATCGTTTCGCGGATCATTGCCATTGCATCAGCTCTTGTCGGCCCTCGGTCAAGGCCTGGGCTTGGCGCGCAGCGTATGGCCCGGCGCGCGCAGCCGCGTGCGATCCTCCACCGGACGGTCCGCACCGCAACCCCAGTCGAGCAGCTCGTCCTGGGTGTAGCGCTTGCCGAGGCGCCAGGCGATCTCTGCCTTCATCAATTCGGCCCCGAGATAAAATGCGTGCGGCGCGTCGCGCTCGACGCCGAGCTTGGAGAACAGCGAGAAGGCGTCCGTGGCAACATAATGTCCGTCGCTATTGTAGATGTGGATGCCGTCCGCCGCCGTCTCGATGCGGAAGTTGGCATCCTTGACCTGGGCAGCCAGTTCGGCGATGTCGCGTGGCGAATTGGGAAACGGCGAGCGGTCGTGCAGCTGCACGAGGGCGCCACCGTAGTCCTTCGGCAGGCTGTTGTCCTCGCGCGCGGCGAACATCATGCGGCGCGCGCTGTCGTGCTCCTGGATCGTGCGCCTGGTGTGTGGGCTCACCTGCACCACCAGCACGTTGCGGATGTGGAGCTCCGAGCAGATGCCCATGAGTGCGGTCGTGATGCCACCGCAATCAGCGTCGGTCAGTTCCGTCAGGTTGCCGGTGCCCATCAGAATCTCGGCACGCGGCAGGTTCCGTCGCAACGCGGCGTAACGATCGAGCGAGGCCATGAAGCCGAAGTGGATCGGGTCGAGGATCGGATCGAGCAGCGCGGCAATGCCGCGCTGCTCGGCGGCTTCCGCCGCGCGCAGCAACGACGGCAGATCGCCGTGCGGTGCCGGCACGAGCACGGGTGTCGCTCCGGTTTCGACCGCGACGTCGATGCTGTTCTCGGTCAAGCTCAGCAGGAACTTGGCGCCGGCGCGACCGCCGCGACGCAATTCATCGGTATCGGCGGAATCGACACTAACCTGAAACCCGGCGGCGCTCAGCACGCGCACGGCATCCTCGAGATGCGTAAACGGCGTGTCCGGCAAGCAACCAAGATCGATCACATCCGCACCCGCGGCGCGCATGGCGGTGGCGCGGGCAACCAGCGCGTCCACCGGCAGGGCCGACGCATCGACGATCTCGGCAAAGATGCGGATATCGTGACGCGACAGATCGAGATTGCGACCACCCTTGCCGAAATAAGCTGGCAGGTCGTTGATCTCTTCAGGGCCGCGCTCGAACGGCACGCCGAACTCCGCCGCGAGGCGATCGAGATCGGCGCGGCAGCGACCCGGCACCAGCACGCGATTCGCGTTCACTGGACGCGGCAGGCGGCGCGCGATGATGCTCTCCGTCATGAGCGCCGCCACCTTCACGCCGATGTCGAGGATCGACCATTCGAATCCGACGTCGCCGAGGCCGGCGAGAACCTTCTCGAGCCGCGGATAGGCGAGATGGCCGGTCAGAAAGAGGATGCGCTCAGCCATGGAGGGCAAGCTCGCGCTTGCGCCGTGCCAACGCCCCTTCGAGGTCGGCGAGCGTTTCGACCACCTGCGTGGCGTCGAACGACTTCAGCCGCGCGGTATTCTCGAGATCGATGCGGCGCGGATAGACCTTGACCAGGCCTTTTGGCGCCTCGGTCTCGAGCTCGGGCGCGGTGTCGCAGGCGAACACGATCGAGGGCACGCGACACTTGCCGGCCTGGGCGAATACGTTGGTGGCGAGGTTGTCGGAAATGCCGTAGACGCATTTGGCGACAGTGTTCGATGTCGCCGGCGCGACCACCAACGTGTGATAGACGCCGTAATAAAAATTTCCGACCGGCGGCGCGCTCGCGGTCGTGTCGCGAAATATCCGTGCCGATTTGGGCAGGGCGAGGTCTTGCTTGTACATGCGCACGACCTCCGCGGCCGCTCGCGTGACGAACAAATCGACGTCGTCGAGCGCCTGGATCATGGCAAGGCATTCCTTGAAGAAATGCCCCGATCCGGTGAGCGCCCAACCCCAGCGCGGTGTCTTGACATTGGCCATGCACGCGAACTTAAAGACGTTCGTGGTGGTGCGAAACCGGAAACCGCTCCAAAACGATGCGGCGGCCGATCATGGCGCCGCTCCGAAGAGCCGCGGCTGCCGCCGCATGCCCAGCCGGCCCGATAATCGATGCCTCGACGCCGCTCGCGTCGAAGAAACGCGGGAATGCCGGATCGACAATGCCGCGCGCGACAAGATCGGCGACGGCGACCCGCTCGCTCGACAATTCGACATGCTTCACGAGCAGCAGGCGTTTGGCCCCGATATGCCCCGCCAGCCACGCCGCGAGGCTGTCGCCCGTCACCTCCCACGAATATGGAATGTCCTTCGCGGCCAGCACCATCGCCGTCGGCGACCATACCGGGACTTTTCCGCCCGCCAGCATATCGCCGATCGCGCTCGCGCTGTCGGCGAGCGCGAACGCGGCGTTGAGGCTAACAAGTGCGCGGCCGTATTGATCCATGGCGAGCAGCGCCATGTGATGCGCGGCATCGTCGTCGAAGCCCATTTTCGGCTGCGCCGTCCGCACTGCATCGGCGAACGGCCCGCCGCCTGGCGCCACCACCACACGGCCGGCACAGTGCGCGAGCGCGTCGAGCCAGTCCGGCAAATGGCTCGAAAACGCCTGGCTACCGCCCAGCTTGACAACCGTCAGATCGGGCGCGTCGCGCATGTCAATCGGTCGTGATCGAACGGGTCTCTCCCGCGGCGGCCGGGTAGAGCTGGTAGACCTTGGCCATTTCGACCTGTCGCTCGCGCTTGATCTCGACACCAACGCCGCCCGGTCCGACGTCCAGCTTCTCGACGCGCACCGTCACGCCGACGACGCGCGCATGCGTGAGAACGGACGCGGCGACCCGCTCCGCCAGCGTTTCGACAAGGGGAATATGTCCGCTGGCGACGATGATGCGGATGCCGTCCATGATGACGTCGTAGGAGAACACGTCGCGCATGTCCTCGGCGGTGTGGCCCGGACGGGTGACCGTGACGTCGACGTTGAAGCGGACGTTCTGCGGTTTGTCATGTTCGCGCGCATAGGCGCCGATGCGGACCGGCATAACGAAATCATGAACGAAGATGCGATCGGTCGCCGCATCCTTGCCGGCGTCGACCGAATAGCCCCGCGCCGCCAGGAGCCGGTAGTCGGCATTGGTTGCAGCCGGCTCGCCGACCCTGCTGCGCGGATCGAGCGGAATGAGTTCGCGGATCAAGCGCAGCGAGGCGGGATCGATCCGCCCTCGCCGGTCGCCATCGACACACAAGGCGCCGCGAAAGCCGAGATAGTCGGGCGCCAGCAGCAATAGCCGCGGGATGTCGGGCGCCTCGAGCGAACCGGCGAGGCCGGCCATCAGGCCCTGCGCCCGGCACGCCGCGACGAAGTTCTGCAACGACGCCATGTCCATATGATCGAGCAGCCGCCCCGAACCCTTGCGCGCGGTATCGAGCATCCCGCCCGCGAAACCGCATTCGCCCATGAGCGGCAGGAGGGCGATGTTGGCGTCGCCGTCGGCGAACATCACTCCCACGATTTTGGTGGTGCGCGCGAGCGCGGACAGCGCGCGCACGCAATCGTGCCGCCGCTCGCCTGGAAACAGCCCGACCTTGACGTAGTCGACCCCTGCCTCGGCCATGCGGCCGACGGCCGCGCGGATGACCTCCGGGTCCATCGGCAGATCGCCGGCGACCGCACTGACCGATCGCCGGCCGGCGACGGCACGCACGGCGGCACCAACGACCGCGACCGGCAGCGCGCCAAGCGCGCCATTAGACGCGTCCTTGAGATCGATGATATCGGCGCCGCCGGCGACGGCGATCTCGGCTTCCTCGGCGTCTGCGACGCTCGCCAGCAGCAGGGTCATTTTGCGCTCACTGAAATCGCGGCCGCGGCGAATGGCGGGTTTACAATCGAGACGCGGGCCACGCCACACACCGTATTTTGTCTCGCCGGCCGGCCCCCCTCAACAACCGTTCGTCGGTTTGCGATCCTCTCAACTCTGTCGACATCGGCCAAGTTCCGCGCCTAGGACCCTCTGCCGCATTGCAGCATAATTCACCTCGAGCCACACCGTGGAACGGGGCATGATGTGAATGGTCTTATACTACGACGGCACGTCGATTGGAGGGTGTCCTTGATCCGACTTCTGGCTGCTACCGCATTGCTGATCCCAGCATGGCTGGGCGCACCGGTCACCGCCGATCCGATCGAATTCAAGATCGGCTATCTGCGGCTGGTGAAGCTGAAAACGACGATCTCGCTCGTCGCCATGCCGGCGGACAACGACGGCGTCGCCGGCGCCCAGGCCGCGGTCAACGACAACAACACGACCGGCAAGTTCCTCACTCAGCAGTTCTCGCTGGCGGACGTGAGGCTCAAGGCGGGCGACGATCCCGCAGCTGCCGTCGCCGGCCTGGCAGACCGGGGCATCTCGCTCGTCATTGCCGATCTTCCGGCCGATCTCCTGCTGAAAGCGGCCGATGCCGAACGAGCGCGCGGCATGCTGCTGTTCAATGCCGGCGCGATCGACGACCGGCTGCGCGAGGGCGATTGCCGCGCCAACGTCGTCCATACCGCGCCGACGCGCTCGATGCTGGCCGACGGGTTGGCACAGTACCTCGTGTGGAAGCAGTGGCGCCGGTGGCTCCTCGTCGTCGGATCGCACGACGCTGACAAGCTCTATGCCGATGCGCTGCGGCGGGCGGCCCAGAGGTTCGGCGCGAAGATCGTTCAGGAGCGGGTATTCGAAGACACCGGCGGATCGCGGCGATCGGACAGCGGCGTCGTCCAGGTCCAGCGTCAGATCCCGGTCTTCACGCAACAGGCCGCCGAACACGACGTGGTGGTCGCGGCTGACGAGAACGAGGTCTTCGCCGGATATCTGCCGTACCGTACGTGGAGCCCGCGGCCGGTCGCGGGCTCGGCCGGGCTCGTGCCGACCAGCTGGGATTCATCCAACGATCAATGGGGCGCCACCCAGATGCAAGACCGCTTCGTCAAGCAGTTCGCGCGGCGCATGACGGCGCTCGATATGCAGGCCTGGATGGCGGCACGCATGATTGGCGAGAGCGCGACGCACACACGTTCGACGGATACCAAGGCGGTACTCGATTTTCTCAAGAGTCCCGCCTTCGCCCTCGCCGCGTTCAAGGGCCAGAAGTTGACACTGCGCGACTGGAACCTGCAGTTGCGCCAGCCGATCCTGCTCACCGATGGGCGGACCATCGTGTCCGTGTCCCCGCAGGAGGGTTTCCTGCATCAGTTTTCGGAGCTCGACACGCTCGGCTTCGATCGGAGCGAGAGCAAATGCCGGTTGAAATGATCGTTCGGAGTGCGGCGACACGGAGCGGCCCTCTGTTCGGCCTGGCGCTGATCGCGCTTGCTGGGCCGGCGCACGCGTTCACCGCCTACATATCCAACGAGAAGAGCAACACTATCACAGTCATCGACACCGACACGTGGCAGGCGGTGAAGACGATCAAGGCCGGTCAACGGCCGCGCGGCATAGAATTGACCAAGGACGGCAAGTTCGTTCTCGTCGCGGTCGGCGACGACGACACGATCCAGATGATCGACGTCAAGTCCGGCGAGATCGTCGCGACGCTGCCGTCCGGGCCCGACCCGGAATTGTTCACCCAGGACCCGAGTGGCAAGATCCTCTATGTCGCCAACGAGAACGACAACACCGTCACCATCATCGACATGGAGAGGCGCGCGCGGATCGGAGAGGTGCAGGTCGGCGTCGAGCCGGAAGGTATGGGACTGAGCCCCGACGGCAAGACCCTGGTGAACACATCCGAGACGACCAACATGGCGCATTTCATCGACACCACAACGCATCAGATCGTTGCCAACGTGGTGGTCGACGCGCGGCCGCGCTTCGCCGAGTTCAAGCGTGACGGCTCGGAACTGTGGGTCTCGTCCGAGGTCGGCGGGACGGTCAGCGTCATCGATCCCGCCAAGCACACGGTGATCAAGAAGATCACATTCGCCGTCCCGGGACTGCGCGGCGAGGCGATACAGCCGGTCGGGGTGAGCATCACCAACGACGGCAAGACCGGCTTCGTCGCGCTCGGTCCCGCCAACCGCGTGGCTGTCGTCGATGGAACGACGCACGAAATCAAGAAATACCTTCTCGTCGGCCAGCGCGTATGGCACATGGCATTCACACCAGACGAGAAATATCTTCTAACGACCAATGGCGTGTCCAACGACGTCTCGGTCATCGACGTCGCCGGACTCAAGGTCATCAAGTCGATCCAGGTCGGCGAATTACCGTGGGGCGTCGCCATCTCGCGGCAATGACACAATCGGCTCGAAGGCGCGTGACATGATGCACGGGACAATAGTGGAACACCCGCCCGCCCTCTCCGTCGAGGACGTCGGGCATTCCTATGGCGCCCGGCCGGCGCTTGATGACGTGACCTTCGCCATCGCGCCGTCGACCTTTTCCGTCCTGCTCGGCCTCAACGGCGCCGGCAAGAGCACCCTGTTCTCCCTCATCACCCGGCTCTACGGCACCCAGCGCGGCCGCATCAGCATCTTCGGCTACGACGTTTCTCGCACGCCCGGCGACGCACTACGCCTGATCGGCGTCGTTTTCCAATCACGCACGCTCGATCTCGATCTCTCGGTCATGCAGAACCTGATGTATCACGCGGCCCTGCACGGCATCGGCAAGCGCGAGGCGCGCTGGCGCGCGAACGACGTGCTCGCGCGCATCGCGCTCACCGACCGTGCCGCCGACAAGGTCCGCACCCTGTCCGGCGGACAGATGCGCCGCGTCGAGATCGCCCGCGCGCTGTTGCACCGGCCGCGCCTGCTGGTGCTCGACGAACCAACCGTCGGCCTCGATGTCCGATCGAGAGCCGATATCCTCGGGCACGTTCGAACGCTCGTTGCCGAGGATGGCGTCAGCGTGCTGTGGGCGACGCATCTGATCGACGAAGTCGCGGACGGCGACAACGTCGTCGTGCTGCACCGCGGACGCGTGCTCACGCATGGACCCGTGGCACGCGTCGTAAAGGAAACCGGCGCAGCGGACATGAGCGGCGCCTTCGCACAGTTGACGGCGCTCAGCGCATCCGATGCGCCCACCGAGGCCGCATGACAACCGACACTGCCGTCGGCAGCCCCAGCGGTTTTTCATTCACGCAATATGCGGTCTGCCTCAAGGGGATCGTGTGGCGCGAAGGCCTGCGCTTCCTGCATCAGCGCGAGCGCTTCGTGTCCGCGCTCGTGCGCCCGCTCGTGTGGCTGTTGATCTTTGCCGTCGGGTTCCGCCAAGTCCTCGGCGTATCCATCATTCCGCCTTACGAGACCTATGTGCTCTACGAGGTTTACATTGCGCCTGGGTTGATGGCGATGATCCAGTTGTTCAACGGCATGCAGTCGTCCCTGTCGATGGTCTACGACCGCGAGATGGGCAACATGCGTACATTGCTGGTGAGCCCGTTGCCGCGCTGGTATCTGCTGTCGTCGAAGCTCGTCGCCGGCACGGCGGTGTCGCTCCTCCAAGTCTATGCCTTTCTGGCCATCGCATGGTTTTGGGACATCGAGCCGCCACTGCTCGGCTATCTGACCGTGCTGCCGGCGGTGATCCTGACCGGCCTGATGCTGGGAGCGCTCGGCATGCTGATCTCCTCGGCTATCAAGCAGCTGGAGAATTTCGCCGGCGTGATGAATTTCGTGATCTTCCCGATGTTCTTCGCATCATCGGCGCTCTACCCGCTGTGGCGGGTGCAGGAGGCGAGCCCCCTGCTCTATTATATATGTCAGATGAACCCATTTACCCACGCGGTCGAGCTCATCCGCTTCGCGCTCTACGTCCAGATCAACTGGCTCTCGCTCGCGGTCGTGTGCGGCTGCACCGTCCTGTTCATGATCGGAGCCATTCTCGCCTATGATCCCTCGCGCGGTTTCCTGGCCCGGCGGGGCGAAGCCGGAGGCGGGGCATGAAGCGCATCGTATTGTTCGCCGCCACCGTCGTGATGTTGGGCACGCACGACCCGGCCGTCGCCGCCGATCCGCGCTATCCCGATTGGCCGTGCGCACAGATCAAGGTGCCGGAGCTGTCGGTCGCCGCCATGTGGGCCGGGCCACCGATCGACGACGTCGGCAACGGCTGGGAGAACGACCCGCAGATCAAGGATCTGGTCGCAGCGCTCGCCCTGCGCCGCACGCCGCTCGAACAAGCCGAGAAGACCATCAGCGAATTCCTCGCAGCCGATGCAGCGACGCGCCAGGGCAAGGCGAAGCTGCTGTTCGCCGGCCTGTTCGTCACCCTCAACCGCGAGCGCAGCGAGGTGATGAACGGGATCGAGCGGTTCTCCCGTCGACAAGTGGATTTCGCCGAGCGCCTCCGCGCCAAGGCGTACCAACTGCGCGAACTCCAGGATGCGCCCGGTCACGATCAAGCCAAGGTCGATGAATTGGCCGATGCCATCAACTGGGACACCCGCATCTTCGAGGAGCAACGCAAGACGATCCGCTATGTCTGCGAGGTTCCGACCGCCATTGAACAGCGGGTATTCGCGCTCGCCCGTACCATCCAGCAATCGCTCGAGTGACGGGTCACGGCTCGGGGCGCGGCGCAGGCGTTGCCTCGGCGAGCGCGAGCCCGGCCTCGTGCCACCCGTCGGTGCCGTCGGGATACCAGGCGACATTGGTATAGCCCAGCGACACGGCGCGCCTGGCGGCGTTCCACGACATCCAGCAATCGCGCAGGCAGTAGATCACCAAGAGCTTGGCACGGTCGCCGCCGGTGATCTGCTGCAGACCGGCTTTGAAGTATTGCTCCGTTACCGGCGCAAGCTCGCCATAGCCTGTATCCACCAGCCACAGACTCCCGGGAATGTTGGTATGGGTCTTTTCGCGCCACAGCGTGCCGGCGGGAAGATTGGCCGGCCGCGGCGCGCGCGGCAGCACGTCGACGAAGGCCGCGCCACCTACCTGCCAGATCGCGGCGGCTTCCTGCGTCGTCACCACACGCGCGCCCGCGAGCGTCGCAGGCGTCGGCGCTCGGTAATCGTCGGTGCGATAGGTCGCAGGTTCGACTGGTGGTTCCCCCGCCCCCGCCGGCATGCAGGCCACCATGCCAGCCAGCGCCACAAGTGCCATGATCAATACCGACATGACTACTTCGACGGCACGTCCTGCACGACAGGCCGGTCCTTGTCGTCGAGCAGCGGGACGCCGAAGCTCGACAATATCTTGTCGATATCGGGCTTGTTCTCCTGGATCATGCGATTGAGCTGGCGCTTCCAGTCCTGATCGGCGCCGCGCACGCCCATGCCGATATAGTACGCAAGCCGCGGGCCGGCCTTCTCCTTGACCAGCGGAACGACGGTCATCGGCGGCTTGGCCTGGCTAGCATACCACCCGGCCATCGGTCCCCACAGGATGCCGGCGTCGATCGTACCCTGCGCGAGATCCTGGATCATCGCCGCGGCCGAGGAATCGACGCGCGTGTCGATGACCAGCGGATAAGGCTTGGCATTCGTCATCAGGCCGTTGAGCGCCATGTAGGTGCCGGGCGGCGTGCCGGCGACGATGCCGATGTGCTTGTCCTTGAGGCGCGGGTCGTTCAGGCCGTCGATGCCGTCGAGACCCGAGCCCGGCTTAAACACAAGGGCGTAGGCGGTCCGATAATAGGGGTTGGTCACCTGGACGATATCGCTGCCTTGCGGCTCGCCCATGATGACGTCGCACTTGTAGGCCCCGAGCGTATTGCGCACGAAGCCGGGCGCTCCCGGATACCAGGTATAGGCGAGGCTCTTGCCAAGCTTCCTGGCGAGCAGCTCGGCGATCTTGTTTTCGAATCCCTCGCCGCTTTCGGTCGAGAACGGCATGTTGCGCGGGTCGGCGCACACCCGCAGCACCTTGGGGTCGATCAGCTCGATCGACAATCCCGGACGATCGGCATCCTGCAACTGCGTCTGAGCCAGGGATGGTGCCGGGGCGTGCGTCGCCGTCAGCGTCACCAATACGGCGCCGAGCATCACCGGCGCAGGCGCGCGGCCCGTGGATGTCGTCATCTGACCATCCGCCTTGCGTTTCAGCTCTTCTGTCCGAGACAGCTGTTTTCCGCGTCCGCCGCCGCCTTGGGCTTGTCCTCGCGTTTCTCCGGCCGTCCGCGCGCAATGGCGTCGTTCGCGCGTGCGCGCAGATAGACGTAGATGTCGTCGAGGTAACAGGCCACGTTCGGATTGGTGCCGAGCGACGGCATGACGCTTTCCTGCGCGCTGTTGACGTTCTTGCGGCCGTTGATCACCACGTTGAGGAAGTCGGCGTAGCTTATTCGTTGCAGCGATTGCCGCAGGCCCGGCGCATAGGTCGATCCCTCGCCGTCGGGGCCGTGACAGACGTGGCATTCCGAATGATAGCGGCGGTAGCCCGAATAGGTGTACCAGTCGACGGTGCCATCGGCCGCGACCTTGAACGTCGGATCGCCGTCCTTGTCGTAATATTTTCCTGCTTCGTTCTTGACGGCAGCCGGGTCACCGGCCCCGTCGCCGAAGACAGCGTTTGCACCGATGACTGCCGTGGCAGCCACGATCGCGGCCGCGATAATGTTTCTCGCGAGCATGTCATGTCCCGAGTGCGATTGGGGATCGGCGCCGAAACATCCGACGAGCCATCCGGCGCGTGCCTTGCGGCGCCGCGCCGGATGCCCTTGGTTTCAGCCCTGCACCGGGCTTAGTTGCTTGGCAGCGCAAACACCGTCAGCTGGCCGCCAAGCGACGTGTAGTCACGCAATGCGGCATAGCCGCCGACGGCGCCGAGGCCCGCCTTCGGATCAGTGAGACCGGCCGCGAGACCGATACCGGCCCAGCCGCCGACACCCGACAGGATGGCGACATACTGCTTGCCGCCGTTCTCGTAGGTGGTGACGTTGCCGATGATGCCCGACGGGGTCTTGAACTTGTAGAGTTCCTTGCCCGTCTTGGCGTCGACCGCCTTGAGGTAGCCCTCGAGCGTTCCGTAGAAGACCACGCCGCCGGCCGTCGCCAGCGCCCCGGACCACACCGAGAACAGCTCCTTGTTCGACCAGACGATCTTGCCGGTCTTGGCGTCCCAGGCGATGAAGTTGCCCATGTTGGTCTGGCCCTCGGGCGGATACATGGCGAGCGTCGCCCCGACGTAGGGCTGGCCGGCCGTGTAGCTCACCTTGAAGGGCTCGTAGTCCATGCAGACGTGGTTGGTCGGCACGTAGAACAGGCCGGTGTCGGGCGAATAGGCCGCCGGCTGCTCGTCCTTGGTGCCGAGCGCGGCCGGGCAGATGCCCTTCGAGTTGACGTCCTCGCCGTTCTGTTCGGTCGAGTACTTCGGCACGACCAGCGGACGGCCGTAGGTCTTCGAGCTCTTGTCCATGTCGACCTTGCTGGCCCAGTTGACCGTCGGGTCGTACTTCTCGGCTACGAGCAGCTCGCCGTTCACGCGATCCATCGTGTAGCCAAAGCCGTTGCGGTCGAAGTGGACGAGCGTCTTGCGGGTGGTGCCGCCGATGTTCTGATCGGCGAGGATCATCTCGTTGACGCCGTCATAGTCCCACTCGTCGTGGGGCGTCATCTGATAGACCCACTTGGCCTGGCCGTTGTCCGGGCTGCGCGCCCAAACGGTCATCGACCACTTGTTGTCGCCCGGGCGCTGCTTGGGATTCCAGGTCGAGGGATTGCCCGAGCCGTAGTACAGCAGGTTCTCCTGCGGATCGTAGGAGACCCAGCCCCAGGTGCAGCCGCCGCCGAGCTTCCACTGATCGCCTTGCCAGGTCTTCAGGCTGGAATTCTCGCCGACCGGCTTGCCGAGCTCGGTCGTCTTGACGGGATCGATTAACGTATCGCTGTCGGGGCCCATCGAATAGCCGCGCCATGCCTGCTTGCCGGTCTTGAGATCGTAAGCGGTGACATGACAGCGCACGCCGAACTCGCCGCCCGAGATGCCGATCAGGACCTTGTCCTTGATCACCATCGGTGCCGACGTTCCGGTCTCGCCTTTGGACGGGTCGCCGTTCTTCGCAGTCCACGCGACCTTGCCGGTCTTGGCATCGAGCGCGACCAGCGTGGTGTCGGCCTGATGCAGGAAGATCTTGCCGTCGGCATAAGCGAGACCGCGGTTGACTGTGTCGCAGCACATGACCGGGATCACGTTCGGATCCTGCTTGGGCTCATACTTCCAGAGGATCTTGCTCTCGTTCTTCAGATCGAGCGCAAACACCGGATTCGGAAACGGTCCGTGCACGTACATCACATCGCCGATGATGAGCGGACCGCCTTCGTGACCGCGCAGCACGCCGGTCGAGAACGTCCAGGCGACCTGGAGCTTGCCGACGTTTTGCGCGTTGATCTGGTTGAGCTTGGAGTAGCGCGTGTTGGCGTAGTCGCCTGTCGGCATCACCCAATCCTTGGGGTTCTGCGACATCTTGAGCAGTTCGTCGTTCGCGCTGACAGGCCCCGCGGCACACACCGCCGCGGCACCAAGGCAGGCCGTATATAGGAAAATTCGCATCAGAAGAGTCCTCCCTGCGACGGTTGTCGCGGGTTGACCGACACATGGCTACAAACGTGCCACCCGTCGGCACCCGTTCGATGGGAAGAGCTTCCGGCAGCGTGTCACAGCAACGCGAGGCCCACGGGGACATCCCGCGCCCCGCCTAGCTTACGAAGAAACGTCAGCATTCCCGTTGAACTGACGTTCTTGAAGCCGGAAACCGGCCCAAAGTGTACGCTCGCGTTTTTTGGACCGCAACAAAAACATCGGTGCGCCAAACGACGCAACGCGTGACGATCGGTATCGACAAGGTGCAATTGAGTGCAGCACTTGTTTCACGACAAGGCGAGTACCGACAGGTGCTTGGGCGGCAGCAATGGTGGGCGGGTCGAATGGGCGATGTGCGCGTCTGCCGACTTTTTGCCATTTTCGGTGCGGCGGCGGTCCTTGCGATCGGCGCAACCTCAGCCGTCCGCTCGCAGCAGCGGACAGAGCCATTGACGGTCACCGAGATCGCGCCCGGGCTGTTCGTTCATGTCGGCAATATGGCCTTGATGACGCGCAGCAATGAAGGCGCCATTGCCAATGTCGGATTTGTCGTGGGGAATGATGCGGTTGCGGTCGTCGACAGCGGCGGCAGCGTGCGCGAAGCGCGCCGGCTGCTGGCCGCGATCCGCAGCCGCACGACCAAGCCGATCCGCTACGTCCTCAACACCCACCTGCACCCGGATCATGTTTTCGGCAATGCAGCATTCGTCAGCGAGGGCGCGCAGGTCGTCGGCCACAGGAACCTGCCGCGGGCGCTCGCCGCACGTGGCCGGTTCTATCTCGACACCTTTCGCAGGCTCATGGGCGACGAGGCGATGGCGGGCGTGACCATCGTTCCGCCGTCCGTGCTGGTCGAGGGCGAATTGCGGCTCGATCTTGGCGGGCGGGTGCTCGTCGCCAAGGCGTGGCCGGCGGCCCACACCGACACCGATCTCACCGTGCTCGACGAGACGTCCGGAACCTTGTTTGCCGGCGACCTCGTCGTCGTCCGCCACGTCCCGGTGCTCGACGGTAGCATTCGCGGCTGGCTTTCGGTCCTGAACGATCTCGCCCGCATTCCGGCGGCCCGCATCGTGCCGGGTCATGGCCCGGTCATCGATGCCGGCCCGTCGGCGCTCGACGACCAGCGCCGCTACCTCGAGCGGCTGGTGAGGGACATCCGTGGCCTGATCGCGCAGGGCGCCCCCATCGGCCTTGCGGCACAAACCGCGGCACAGGCGGAAAAGCCTTACTGGGAGCTGTTCGAGGACTATAATGCCCGCAACGCGACTGCGGCATTTGCCGAGCTCGAATGGGAGTGAGGCACGTATCGCCGCTCGATCCCGATAGGGAGGTCGATTGATGCGCAGAACGATTCTTGGTCTATCGCTTATGGCCGCTCTCGTCGTTGCGCTCGGCCTCGCCGGGCCGACGGCGCGCGCCGAAGGCAACGATGATCCGTGGCCGGACATCGCCCGCGATGCGTTCGGCAGCCGTCCGCTCGCCGACGGCGCCGGCCTGCTTGCGATCGAAATGCCCTACCGGGCGGACGACGCCGCCATCGTTCCGGTCACGGTGCGCGCGACCCTGCCGCCCGGCGACGCGCGCAGCGTCACGGCCTTCACCATCGTCGTCGACGAGAACCCGGCGCCGGTCGCCGCCACCTTCGCCATTGGCGCCAACTCCGGCGTGTTGTCGATATCGACCCGCCTGCGCGTGAATTCCTACACCAACGTGCACGCCGTCGCGGAATTGAGTGACGGCAAGCTCTATGTGGTGAAGACCTACGTCAAGGCGTCGGGAGGCTGCTCCGCGCCGGCGGCGAAAAACGCCGATGAGGCCAAGGCCAATCTCGGGCAGATGCGCTTGCGGCAGTTCACCAGCGGACCGGACGCGATCGCCAGCCGCGTGCGCGAAGCCCAGATCATGATCCGGCATCCCAACAATTCCGGCCTGCAGATGGATCAGGTTACGCGGCTCTATGTTCCGGCGTTCTTCATCAACACGTTGAAGATCTGGCAGGGCGACGACCTTGTCATGGCAATGGATGGCGGCATCTCGATCTCCGAAGATCCCAACATCCGTTTCACCCACGTGCCGAACGGCGCGAAGACTTTCCGCGTCGAAGCGAGCGACACCGACGGCCATGTATTCAAGGGCGAATGGCCGGTCGATGCCTCGCATATGTGACCGGCGCGAGCCGCTTCAGAAGCAGCGGACTTCCGCTTCCGCCTGTGCCCGTCGCAGATCGTTGGCTGCGGACTTCGCCTGTTCCGGCGTGCGGAACATCGCGCCGAACCGCCCGGGAACCTGCGACAGGCTCAACACCGTTTCCGCTGCGACGTAGCGCTCGTAGGGCAGGATCGAGGCAATGACGTCGATCGAGCACGAGCATTGGTCGAGCGCCTGGCGCGTCTCGCCGTTGGTTTTCATGCAGGCGAACACATAGTCGGCGCGCGCGCCGGTAGGATAATCGTTGAGATCGGCCGCCGGCAAAACCGTGCCACCCGCAGCCAACGCGAGCGCGGCGGCGAGGAGACGTCGCAGCGATGGGATTACAGACATCGTCCTTCCTGCCTCGCCCAGTGGTGCGCGATCCGGCACATCGCGAAATGCGAAATGATAGACCCTTGAGCGCGGCGCTCAAGTGGAGTTCGATGCATGGGACGCATGATGATCGCCCTCGCGGCAACGTGTCGCCTCGCATGAGCCGGCCCGCACCGTTCAGTCTCTTTCTGGGAACTATTCAATGTGGCTGCGATTGCGAGGCACCATGAGGGAACGCGCCGCACCGATGTTGCGCACCTGCATGCGCGCGCTCGTGATGGCGACGGTGGCGGCGATGAGCATGGTCGCGGGTTCCGCACTGGCCGCCGACACGCTGCGCCTGGCGGTGCAGAAAACCGGAACGGTTGCCTGGGAGCTCGACGTCATCCGCGCCCACGGTCTCGACAAGGCGGTAAACCTGCGGATCGACGCGGTCGAACTCGCCAGCCCGGAAGCCGGCAAGATCGCGCTGCGCGGCGGCTCCGCCGACGTCATCGTGTCGGATTGGCTGTGGGTGTCGCGCGAGCGAGCCTTGGGCGCTCCCCTCGTGTTCTATCCGTATTCTGGTGCGCTGGGCGCGGTCATGGTGCCTGCCGCGTCGTCGATCCGAAGTCTCGCCGACCTGAAAGGCATGAAACTTGCGGTCGCCGGCGGCCCACTCGACAAGAGCTGGCTTCTCCTCCAGGCCGCTCTCAAGCAGGACGGCATCGATCTCAAGACGCAGGCGACCATCGTCTACGGTACCCCGACGCTGCTTGCCGAAAAGACGCTGCGCGGCGAGATGGATGCGACCCTCAACTATTGGAATCTCTGCGCCGGCCTCGAAGCGCGCGGCTTCCGTCGCGTCGCGGACATCGCCGATCTGCTTCCCAGGCTCGGCGCCAAGGGGCGCCCGGCGATGATCGGCTACGTGTTCGACGAGACCTGGGCGGAGAAACATCGCGACGCGGTCGCGCGCTTCATCGCTGTCGTGCGCCAGGCCAAGGACATCCTCGCCGAATCCAACGCGGAATGGGAGCGCATCGCCCCTCTCATCGGCACAAGCGACAAGGCCGTGCTCAAGATCTACCGCGAGCGCTATCGCGAGGGCATCCCGCGCCGCCCGATCGACGACGAGGAAGCCGATGCGCGCACTATCCATCGGGTGCTTGCGGCGCTCGGCGGCACGACGTTGGTGGGAGCGGCGACGGAGCTTCATCCCGGCACCTACTACCGGGCACGCCCGAGGAGTTGAACCGATCATGCTCAGGCTGGCGTCGCTAGCGCTCCTCGTCACCGCATGGTCGATCGGCTCATGGACGGCCGGCGAGCAGATGCTGCCGGCGCCGACGACCGTGCTGACCACCGTTATTGCCGAAGCGCGCTCGGGCGAGCTTTTCTTCCATCTCGCGGCGACGCTCGCCCGCGTCGCAGTCGCCTTCACGCTCGCCATGACGATCGGCACCATGATCGGGCTGGCGATGGGCCGCGTGGCGCTGATCGACCGGCTCGGCGATCCCTGGCTTGTGGTGCTCCTCAATCTCCCGGCCCTGGTCGTCATCGTGCTGGCCTATGTGTGGGGCGGCTTGACGGAGATCGCTGCTGTCCTTGCCGTCGCCGTCAATAAGCTGCCGACCGCTGTGGTCACCGTGCGCGAAGGCGCGCGTGCCCTCGACGCGGCGCTCGACGAGATGGCGCATGTGTTCGCGATGCCGCGATGGAAGGCGTTCCGCCATGTGGTGTTGCCGCAGCTTGCGCCCTATCTTGCGGCGGCAGCGCGATCGGGATTGTCGCTCGTTTGGAAAATCGTGCTGATCGTCGAATTGCTGGGACGACCGAACGGCGTCGGCTTCGAGATTGGCATCGCCTTTCAATTGTTCGACGTGACGCGCATCCTCACCTATGCCCTCGCCTTCGTCGTCGTCATCCTGGCGATTGAAACTTTCGTGGTGCAACCCATTGAACGACGCGCATCGCGCTGGCGGACAAGGACTGCTTGAGGTCCTGATCGCTCGCAAGACCTACCGGATCGCATCCGGCCAATCGCTCGAAGTGTTGCGCGGCATCGCCCTGACCCTGGCGCGCGGCGAAGTCGGCGTGCTGGTTGGCCCGTCCGGCTGCGGCAAGACGACGATGCTGCGGATTATCGCTGGCAGCGACACGGACTATGACGGCACGGTCGTGCGCCCGCCACCCGGCAAGCTTGCCATGGTGTTCCAGGAGCCGCGGCTGCTGCCGTGGCGGACGGTCGACGACAATGTCCGGCTGGTCGCGCCACGGGCCGACGAGGCAATGCTTGCAATGCTGTTCGACACCTTGGAACTCGATCAGCACCGCTCGCACTATCCCGGCGAATTGTCGCTTGGTTTGGCGCGGCGCGTCGCCCTGGCGCGCGCCTTTGCGGTCGAGCCGGAGCTTCTGCTGCTGGACGAGCCGTTCGTGTCGCTGGACGACGCGCTGGCCGCCAGACTGCGCGACGAATTGGCGATGCTGGTCGACCGAAGCGCAATGACGACGCTGCTCGTGACGCACGACGTCGACGAAGCCGTGTGCCTCGCCGACCGGCTGTTCCTGCTCTCGCCGCGGCCGGCCCATATCGTGGCCGAGGTGCCGATCCCCCTGCCGCGCCGCAGCCGGACGGCGACCGACATGGCCACGATCAAGGCCGAGATTGCGCGTCAGTTGGCGGCGGCGAACGCCGGTCCGGCGGCCCCGTGAAAGCGACGCCCGTCATGACCCTGCTGATCTACGATTGCGACGGCGTTCTCGTCGATTCCGAATTGCTCGCCAGCACGACCCTGGCCGAACTGATGACCACGCTCGGCCACGCCATGACGCCCGAAGAATGCGTGCGCGTGTTCGGCGGATGCAGCCTGCTCGACGTGCTGCGGCGCGCCGAAGACATTCTGGGCCGTGCCATTCCGCAAGACCTCGGAGAACAGACCGGACGCCGGCTGCTCGCGCGCTTCCGCCGCGAGCTCAAGCCGGTCGCCGGCGCCGCGCAAGCCGTCACGTGCCTGCCGTATCGCCGCTGCGTCGCCTCGTCTTCCGCGCCCGAGCGATTGATGCTCACACTCGAACTGACCGGTCTCGCCCCCTTGTTCGGCGAGCATGTCTACAGCGCGGCTCAGGTCGCCAACGGCAAACCGGCGCCCGATCTCTTCCTGTTCGCCGCGCGTGCGGTCGGCGTCGACCCGTCGCGCGCACTCGTCATCGAGGATTCAGCTCTCGGCATCGCGGCAGCGCGCGCTGCCGGCATGGCCGCGATCGGGTTCACCGGCGGCGGCCATGCGACGGATGATCTTGCCGCGCGTCTGGCGGCGGCGGGCGCCGAGCGGGTCGTCGCCGCAATGGCCGAGCTGCCGGCGGCGATCGAGGACATTGTCGCACAGAAACGCGCTGCGCCCTGACGCGGGGCGTGGCTGCAAGGTCGACACGCGAACGTGAAACCAATGCCGCAGTCGCCGGCATGCCGGCCGGTCCATAATGGCGCGGCGACCGTCGAGCGGACGCCGGGGAGAAGCACATGATGCGCGGATTGCTGCGAACCACTATGCCCGGCATCGTCGGCCTGGCCCTGCTCTTGCCTGCGAGCGGGCAGGACATGATGCGACACCTCGACCTGACGTCCCCCGACATGGTTGGCGCGGAGATGACGCGCGCCGACGTCGAGGCCGCCCTCGCCGCACGCCGCACCGACTTCACCGGCAGAAGATTGTCGGGCCTCGACCTCTCCGGCCTCGATCTCTCCGGCGCGGTCTTGCGCGCAGCGCGGCTCAACAAAACGAAGCTGGTCGGCGCCAAGCTCGACCGCGCGGTGCTTGACCAAGCCTGGCTGCTCGACGCCGACCTCCGCGGCGCCAGCCTGAAGGGCGCGAGCATCTTCGCCGCGCAGATGCAGCGCGCCAAGCTCGACGGCGCCGACCTCACCGGCGCGCGCATCGCGGCCGACCTCACCGGCGCGCGCCTCGTCGGCGCCTCGCTCGCGGGCGCCAATCTCAGCGCCGACATGAAGAACCAGTCGATGGGCCTGATGCGTGCCGTACTGAAGTCGGCCGATCTCACGGGCGCGAACCTGCGGCAGGCCGACTTGTCACGTGTCGATCTCGAATTTGCGTCGCTCGCGCATGCCGATCTTACCGGCGCCTCGCTGCGCGGCGCTGCGCTCGGCGGCGCCAATCTCACCGCGGTGACCATCATCGATACCGACTTCCTCGGCGCCGATCTCGCCTCGGCGAGGCTGGTCGCGCCGATCGGGCTCGCAGCCGCAAGGAATTTCGACCAGGCCGCGAACCTGGAGCGGCTCATGCGCCAATGATATTGTCACGGCCACGTTCAATGGCGTCCGGATGGGAGGTGCCCGTGGGCAAGCTCTTGCTTGGCTTCATCATGATCGCGTTCATGACATCGAACGCCGCCGCGCAGGACCGCAAAGGCATCCGCTTCTGGAACTTGACGCTCTACACGATCACACATTTCCACATGTCGCCGGCCGGGCAGGACGCATGGGGTGCGGATCAATGCAAGAACGACCGCGACGGAACCGTCGACCACGACGAGCGCCTGCGCATCACGTCGATCGTGCCGGGCCGTTACGACGTGAAGCTGTCCGACAAGACCGGCCGCGTCTGCATCGTGCGCGACATTGAGGTGAAGGACGGCGCCGTCTTCTCGATCGAAGAGAAGCAATTGACCGACTGCCGCAAGCAATGATCAGAAATTGATCCCGAAATTCAGCCTCACGTGATGGCGCTCGAAGTTGGCCAGATCGAGCCCGGCCGGATCCTCGACTGAACGGCCCATGACTTGCGCGTTCCAGCCGATCGCGACCCAGCAGCGCTCCGATAGGGTGGCGAACAGGCTCGGCCCGACGAACAACGCGTAACCCTCGAAATTGCTCGGGCCGATGCCGTCGTAGCGACGCAAGTAGCGCGCTTCGCTGCCAATGAAAATCCCGGGCGCAAGCCTCGCCATCACCGCGGCCGAAACGCCAAGCGTCGATTCGCGCGACCAGACGTCCGTGACGCGGGACCGCGTCGCATCCGGCTGCCACAGCAGATTGGCCGCAGCGATGAGGCGGTCCGGCACGAGTTCATGGTCGACCGCGAGTGTGACATCGACGCCATATTGATCGGCCCGGGCACCGCTGACCTCATCGATGCGCGCCCAGTGCGGTTCGACGCTGACCGTCAGCCCAAACCCTCGGGCGCTGCGCTCGAGCAAGCGATATCGCATGTCGAACGTGAGGCCCTGGAACGCCGCCTGCCGCCGGTCGTCGAGGCCGTCGACGCCGCTGATATCGTGGTAAGCCACGATCGGTCCGCCGGACAGTCGCACGTTCGCAATCGGTGTGTATTCGAGCTCCGCCTGGTGGGACGTCGCCGCATAGGAACCCAGCCGTTTGCCGAAGCGGCCGTTGGACGAGGTCTCGATCTCCCTCTCCCCAGGCTCGCCGACATCGGAGCCCATGGTGAACGGGAACAGATGTTCGGTATCGATCTCGCCGGCATGAATCGCGGCCGGCAGCACGAAACATGCGGCGCTGAGCGCAAGCTGTAACAGGCTTCTCCTCATCAACGCATCCGTCTCGTGGAATCCGGTTTCCGGCCGAAAATGCGATAAATGCAGGAAAACCAGCGCACGTTCAGTTCCTGGTGAAATTGAACGTGCTCTAACATCCCTGCGCTCTATATCATCGATTCACCACGTGCCCTATCGGTCGCCGTGGCGGATCATGTGGAACACTTTCAGGGCGGCGACGTGCTCGGCCACGTCATGCACCCGGAAGATCGCTGCGCCGCCGGCCGCCGCGGCGAGATTAGCGGCGAGGGTGCCACCGAGCGTGCCTTCGACCCGGCCGCCGAGCGAGCCGAGGAAAGTCTTGCGCGATACGCCGATCAGGATCGGACGCGCGTAGTCGCCGAGTTCGGCGATGCGGGCGACGGCGTCGCGGTTCTGGCGTGCCGTTTTGCCGAATCCCACGCCAGGATCGAGGATGATGCGCTCGTCGGGAATGCCGGCCTTGGCGGCGAGCGCGAGCGAGCGATCGAAAAAACGACGGATGTCCGCCACAATATCGATTGCGTCGTCCTTCGCCAATCGATTGTGCATGATGACGACCGCGGCTTGTGCTTCGGCGACCGCATCGGCCATTGCCGGGTCCTTCTGCAGGCCCCATACGTCATTGATCAAGATCGCGCCGAGCTCGACCACGCGCGAGGCGATGCTCGCCTTATACGTGTCAACCGAGAGCGGCACGTCGATCGAATCCGCCAGGCCGGTCACGACCGGCTCGATGCGGGCGAGCTCGTCGGCATCGGAGACTGGATCGGCGCCGGGCCGCGTCGACTCGCCGCCGATGTCGACGATATCGCAACCTTCGGCCACCATTCGTTGTGCGCGAGCGATGGCGGCATCCCGAGCCTGGAAGAGCCCGCCGTCGGAAAACGAATCCGGCGTCACGTTGAGAATGCCCATGACCACCGGGCGGATGCCGATCCTGCTTAGAAGCGCGTCGCGTTTTCCGCGCAACTCGGCGCGCATCAAATATCTTTTCC
>Ga0307472_100000131_pt1 | contig 22903 bp, 16 predicted proteins | sample atmos_gasesAM5C__2_FD_204582 | JGI IMG/M metagenome (GOLD analysis project Ga0307472, IMG submission 204582) | Hardwood forest soil microbial communities from Morgan-Monroe State Forest, Indiana, United States - atmos_gasesAM5C_05 | ecosystem: Environmental > Terrestrial > Soil > Temperate...
CGCCGCCGAAATGCGGATGGTCTTTCTCGCCTTCCGTCGCCGAAATCCACACTTGGTGCTCATTCGGATACCTATAGAACTTGCGATATTCGAAATCGCGCCCCAGCAGGCCGAACTTCCACATGTGGTAGGCGATGTCCTTCCCCACATAGCCGACCGTGCCATTAGAACGCACGATGACCTTCTGATCTTCCTCGGCGACATCGTCCGGTTCAGTGGAGCGACGGGCGTCTCGCCCGTCGGGTCGGGCGGGGACGCCCGACTCTCCATCGCGAAGATCTTTAGACTTGCTGTCCTCCTTCTCTGTGCCCCTTGTGTCCTCTGTGGTTGACTGACTTTGCCCTGTCCCCGCTCGCCGCATCACCCAGCAGCCCTTATTCTTGCCCTCGTTTTCGTAGAAAAGAACGCCCGCGTCCTTCAGCTTCGTAAAAGCCGCGTCCCAGAAATGCAAGTGAAGAATCTCGCTCTCGCGCGGCAGGAAGTCGTACTCGATGTCGAGCCGGTCCATGGTCTCGAGATGCCGGCGCAGCACGGCAATGGAAATCAAATCTGCGATGGCGGCGGTCTCGTTCCCGCCCTGCTCGATCTCATGCAAAGTCTTCACTCTTGCCTGCAGGTTCTGCTTGTCTTCGCCGTACCACTGCGAGGCGCGTGCATAGAGATCCCAGCAGTAGTAGTCAAAACGAGGCTGAGCCGAGAGCCGCTCGATTTCGGCGCGTGATTTCTTCTCGAGATATAGAAACCCGACCACCACATCCGCCACCTGCACCCCGGTGTTGTCGATGTAGTTCTGCACATCCACTTCCCTGCCCGCAAAGCGTAACAGGCGCACAAACGTGTCACCCAGGATCGCGTTGCGCAGGTGGCCGATGTGCGCCGCCTTGTTGGGATTAATGCTGGAATGCTCTACCAGAATCTTTCCGGCCGGAACCTCGACCTTGGGTTTCTGATCGGCGAAAAGGGCAGTCGCCATCTCGGCGCGGTTGACCCGTGCGTTGATGTAGCCGGCTCCGGCTACCTCGAGCTTGTCGAAGCCTTCGATCGGCCCGATGCTGTTGACGATTTCCTCCGCAATCTTTCGCGGCGCCTTGCGCAATTTCTTCGCCAGCTCGAAGGCAAGCGGCATGGCGTACTCGCCCAACTCCACCTTGGGCGGCTGTTCGACCACGATTTTGACGAGGTCGAGCTCGTAACCGCGGCGAAGAAAATCCCGCAGTCGCTGGATCAAACGGCGTTCGAGCGTGCGATACAAGGAGCCTCTCTAAACTGTTGAATAAACTAGCGATTGTAGCAAAGCGGCAGTGAAGACCGGGTTTGACCGTGGGAGGACGGTTGCCTATGATGAAAAACTGTCGTTGGTCGTTGGCAAAGACGCTGATAGCTGATGGTCGTTGGCTGTTGGCAAAGGCAAAATCGCGGTGACGTTTACAAAGGCCACTGCCGAGAGCTTAGGATTTTGAGCTAACAGCTAACGACTAAAAGCTAACAGCTACTTTCCATGCGCATTGCCTACCTGGACTGCTTCTCCGGCATGAGCGGCGACATGTTTCTGGGCGCCCTGATCGATGCGGGCGTGTCTCCGAAGCTGCTGGATGAGACCGTCGCCGCACTCGACATCGGAGCGCGGCTGGAAATCTCGAAGGTGAACCGCAGTGGGATTACGGCGACCAAGGTCGACGTCTTCGTTCACGGCGAGAAAGAGTTGCCGCGCGAGGAATTCTGGTCAAACGAGGCAACGCACAGCCACCCGCATTCTCACGAACATGAGCATCATCACGGTGCGCAAGCGCATGTAGGTGGAGAGTCGGGCGTCCCCGCCCGACTGGACGCGCGAGACGTCCGTCCCTCCAGCACAGATTCGGCAGTCACGCGGGCGGGGACTTCCGCGCCACATAAACATGAACACGACCACGGCCGCAGCCTGACGGAGATTAAACGGATCATTCAGGATTCGGCAATCAGCGCTCAGGCCAAGAAGACGGCGATCCACATTTTCGAGGCGCTGGGAGCCGCCGAGGCCAAGATCCACAACATGGACATCAAGTCTGTGCACTTTCACGAGGTTGGCGCCGTCGATGCCATGGTCGACATCATCGGCGCGGCGGTTGGTGTGGAGGCGCTGGGTGTCGACGAAATCATCTGCTCACCGCTGAACGTGGGCGGCGGCACGGTGAAGTGCGCCCACGGAACGTTCCCGGTTCCGGCACCCGCCACGGTTGAATTGTTGCAAGGCGCTCCGGTGTTTTCGTCGGGAATTCAGGCTGAACTGCTTACGCCCACGGGGGCCGCGATCGTCAAAACTTTGGCCACGCGGTTCGGCGCGTTTCCTGAAATGAAGATCGAGAAAAGCGGCTATGGCGCGGGCACCCGTGATTTTCCCGGGCATGCGAATGTCGTGCGCCTCACGGTTGGTGAAGCGGCATCCCATCTCGCGGCGAACACGAACCAGGAAACCATCTCCGTGCTGGAAGCGAATCTCGATGACCTGAACCCGCAGGTGTTCGGGTACGTGCTGGATAGATTGCTGGCAGAAGGTGCGCTTGACGTGTTCAGTATGCCGGTGCAGATGAAAAAAAACCGCCCTGGCACACTGCTGACGATTTTGTGCAAGCCGGAAGACTCGGCGAAACTCACGCAGATTGTGTTCACAGAAACCACGACTCTCGGTGTTCGTCAGCGTCAGGAGCAGCGCAGCACGCTCACTCGCCGCTGGGTTCCGGTCTCAACTCCCTGGGGTGAGGTCCGTATGAAGATCGCGAGCATGAACGGCACCGTGACCAATTACGCGCCCGAATACGAAGACTGCCGCCGCATCGCGGAAGAAAAGCACGTGCCGTTGAAGTCTGTCATGCAAGAGGCGATGCAGGCTTATTTGCTGGCGGCGCCCGAAAAAAAAGCTTAGCCACGAAGGACACCAAGGCAGCACGAAGGAGGCGCGTCCTGTTATCCTTCGTGCTACCTTCGTGTCCTTCGTGGTAAAGATTTTCGTTTCTCATGAGCAAAAAGTTCTACATCACGACCCCGATCTATTACGTCAACGCCCGTCCGCACATCGGGCATGCGTACACGACCATTGCCTGCGACACCATTGCGCGCCGCCATCGCATGCTCGGCGACGACACCTATTTCCTGACCGGCACGGATGAGCATGGGCAGAAAATCGAGCGCGCCGCCGCCGCGGCGGGCAAGACCCCGCAGCAGTTTGCCGACGAAGTCTCTGGTGAATTTCGCGCACTCTGGAAGCGGATGGGTCTCACGAATGACGATTTCATCCGCACCACCGAAGAGCGTCATAAAAAAAGTGTGCAGGCGTTGTTCCGCAAGCTCAGCGAGAACGGCTACATCTACAAAGGCAGCTATACGGGACAGTACTGCGTTTCCGACGAAATGTACGTGGACGTCGGCCCGGGCGAGCCCTGCCCCGAGTGCGGCCGCATCACCGAAACCGTGCACGAGGAGAATTACTTCTTCAAGCTTTCGGCGTTTGCCGACAAACTCCTGCGCCTCTACACCGAGCAACCGGAGTGGATTCGCCCAGAAACGCGGCGCAACGAAGTCATTTCGTTCGTGAAAAGCGGGCTCAAGGATCTTTCCATCAGCCGTAGCACGTTTTCCTGGGGCATCCCGGTGCCGGACGATCCCAGGCACGTGATCTACGTTTGGCTCGATGCGTTGGCCAATTACATCACGGCGCTGGGTTATGGCTCGCCCGATCCCAGCAAGTTCGAACGATACTGGCCCGCTGACCTGCAGATGATTGGCAAGGAAATTGTGCGCTTCCACTGCGTGTACTGGCCCGCGTTCCTGATGGCGGCCGGGATCACGTTGCCGAAGGGCATCATGGCGCACGGCTGGTTGCTGTTCGAAGAGAACAAAATGTCGAAATCGCGCGGCAACATCGTGCGCGCGGAAACGATTCTCGACGTGCTCGGCGCGGATGCCCTGCGCTATTTCCTTCTGCGCGAAGTGGTGTTCGGTTCCGATGGCTCGTTCTCGTTCGACGCCCTGGTGCAGCGCTACAACTCCGATCTCGCCAATGGGCTCGGCAACCTGGCCAGCCGCACGTTGACCATGATCACGCGGTATTTCAAGGGGGAAGTACCGTATCCGTCGCACACGGCCGCGCACAGAGCGGCCGACGACGCCATTGCCGAGATCGCGCGCGACGTCATTGCGGACTACGGCGAGTTGTTCGACCGCTACCAGTTTTCAAAAGCCCTGGAAGCCGCATGGGGGCTGGTCGCGGCTGTCGATAAGTACATCGTCGAGAACGAGCCCTGGGCTCTGGGTGAAAAGCAGGATGAGGACAGCCGCGCTCGACTCGCGACCGTTCTCTACACCGCCGCCGAGGCGCTGCGCATTGTCACCGCGCTCGCTCATCCCGTGATTCCGGATGCCAGTGCGCGAATCTGGACGCAGATGGGATTAGGGGACATTCGCAAATTCGATCTCAACACTCTGAAGTGGGGACAACTTCAGCTCGGCACCCGGCTGGGCGAAATTCAACCCGTGTTCCCGCGGAAAGACAAGAGCGCTGTGGAGAGGATGCAGAAGATGGAAGAACAAGGACGCCCGGCCACAGCCGTTGCCGAAATCAAATCGGAAGCCACTGCGACTCCGGCCGCCGAACCCGCGACGCAGGCTGCTGCGAAAGCGCCCGCGACGACGCCCGATGGGAAGATCAGCATCGACGATTTCGCGAAGGTCGAGTTGCGAGTCGGTCTGGTCAAAGTCGCGGAAAAAGTGAAGAACGCCGACAAGTTGCTGCGTATGGAAATTGACATCGGCACGGAAGTACGCCAGATCGTAGCCGGCATTGCCGAAGCCTACGCACCCGAAACACTGGTCGGCCGCAAGGTCGTGATCGTCGCCAATCTCGCGCCCCGCAAACTGCGCGGCCTCGAATCGAACGGCATGATCGTCGCCGCTTCGCTCGAAGGCGGCCAGCCGGTGCTGGCGGGGTTCTTAGAGGACGTGCCGGTGGGGGCGAGACTGAAGTAAAGCAGCTGGTCGCTGATGGCTGGTCGCTGGTAGCTCGTAGCTCATCGCGGATAGCCAGAACGCATTGCCGAGCTTCGCTCGGCTGGACAGGCGAGGGCGCCTGTCCCTACGCTTTGCCATTAGCCAACGACCACCAGCCACCAGCGGGTTACTGACGACAGTGTTCATCGACTCCCACGCCCATCTCGAAGGCCACCGCTTCGACTCCGATCGCGAGCAGGTGATTACTCGTGCTCGGGAAGCGGGCGTCGAAACCATGGTCGCCATCGGCAATGGCGACGGACCGGTCAACTTCGATTGCGGCATCCAGCTCGCAGAGAAGTACGAATTCATCTACGCGACTATCGGCATCCATCCGCATGAGGCCAGACTTGCCGATCAGGCTGCACTTGACCGCATGCAGGAGCTCGCCCGCCACCCGAAAATCATCGCTTGGGGCGAGATCGGCCTGGACTACTTCTACGACCATTCCCCCCGCGACGTGCAGCAGACCGTTTTCATCCGGCAAATGGATATGGCCCGCGCCGCCAAGTTGCCCATCGTGATTCACTGCCGCCCTTCTGACGGGAGCGAGGACGCCTGGGACGACTGCCTCCGTCTGATCCAGCAACATTGGGCTCCGGCGGGAATCGGCGGAATCCTGCACTGCTTTACCGGGAACTCCTCGCAAGCCAAGCGCGCACTTGACATGGGGTTCATGGTCTCGTTCGCCGGAAATCTCACGTTTCCGAAAGCCCAGCAGATCCGGGACGCCGCACTCCAAGTCCCGCTCGACCGCATGCTGATCGAAACCGACTCCCCCTTTCTTGCCCCCGTGCCCTATCGTGGCAAACGCAACGAACCGGCCTACGTAAAAGAGGTCGCCCGGCAATTGGGCGAATTGCGCGGCCTTTCTATGGAGGAAATCGGCCGCCAGACCACGCAAAACTTCTACCGTTTCTTTTCCCTTCACGAAAAGCGCGTGACCGTTTAGCTTGGTAGTTGCGACTTTTGCCGGGAAACCCGAATCTGATCACGTAAGCGAACACTATGCCCGAGAACACTTTTGATATCGTGAGCAAAGTCGACCTGCAGGAGGCCTCGAATGCGATCCAGCAGGCCATGAAGGAAGTGACCACCCGCTTCGACTTGAAAGACTCGAAGTCGAAGATCGAGTTGGAGGGCAAGGATGTCATCGTGCTGCATTCGGCCGACGAGTACAAGCTCAAGGCCGTAAACGATATCCTGCAGCAGAAACTGGTGAAGCGCGGCGTGTCACTGAAGGGGCTGACGTATGGTCCCGTGGAACCGGCTGCCGGGGGCACAGCCAAGCAGAAGATCACTATCCAGCAAGGCATCGCCATCGAGAAGGCGCGCGAGATCGTGAAGTTAGTGAAAGATTCGAAGAAGAAAGCGCAGGCCTCGATTCAGGGCGACCTGGTGCGCATCAGCGGCAAGGATCGCGACACGCTGCAGGAGATCATCGCCCTGTTGCGGTCGCGCGATTTCGGCATTGATTTGCAGTTCACGAATTACCGTTCGAATTGAGGGGTCAATTCACCACAGAGTCACAGAGAAAACCGTGATAAAGATTAGGGAACCACATCACTTTTAACGCTGGATTTTTGAATTGATTTTCTCTGTGACTCTGTGGTGAAAAAGAATTGAAAGCTTGAGCACACCGTCAGCCATTAACGGGAAGGAGATTTTCGAGCTCCTGCACGATGACCTGCTGGCCATCGAAGTGGAGTTCGGGCAGGATACCGTCTCGGACGTCTCCGCCATCACCGAGATTGGCGAATACCTGCGCGAAGGTGGAGGGAAACGCATCCGTCCCGCGCTTCTGCTGCTGGCTGCGAAACTCTTCAACTACCGGGGAACCGGTGCGGTGCGACTGGGCGCGGTGGTCGAGATCATACACACCGCCACGCTGGTACACGACGACATCATCGACGAAGCCCAGACCCGCCGAGGCCGTCCCGCGGCGAATACCCGCTGGGGCAACTCCAAGTGCGTGCTGGCCGGCGACTGGCTCTACATGCAGTCATTCAAGATTGCCGTACAGGAGCGCAACTTTCGTGTGCTCGACACGCTGATCGAGCTCACCCAGCAGATGGTCGAAGGCGAACTCCTGCAGATGGAGAAACTCGGGAAGCTCATCACTCTCGAGGAACACTTCGATCTCATCTTCCGCAAGACCGCCTGCCTGTTCTCGGTGTGCATGCGGTTGGGAGCGATTCTCGGCGGAGCTAGCCCTGAGCAGGAAGAGGCCGCCGGGTCCTACGGCCGCAACCTGGGGATGGCTTTCCAGATTGTCGACGACGTCCTCGACCTCACCGCCTCTGAAAGTGTGCTGGGAAAACCGGTCGCCAGCGATTTGCGCGAGGGCAAGGTGACAATGGCGGTCATCCACGCTCTGGAACGCTGCACCCCGCAAGAACGCGAGAAGATTGCCACGGTCCTACGCGACCGCGCCTTCAACGGCGTTACCCATGCCGACATTCTTGCGATTCTGAACCGCTACGGCGCTCTCGAAGCCGCCAACGCCCGCGCCGCCGAATACGCCGAAGCGGCGCGCAAAGCGATCTGCACCTTCCCCGATTCGGAGATCAAACGCGCCCTGCTGTGGGCTCCGGATTTTGTGGTGGCGCGGGAGAAATAGCTGCAAAAATCGCGGATGGCTGATAGTCGTTGGCTGGTAGCGCGGCATTAGCATCATTCCGGCGCACCTTCCAGCCACCAGCCATAAGCTTGCTGTCCACTAGCGTTTCACCGCCACTCCGACCATCTCGAATCGTCCCCCCAGCAACAGCGGACCCGAGCCGATGAACGCCCGCGCCGGCAACTCCCGCGAGAAGCGTTTCACGTAAGCTGCATTGAACGGCTCCCAAAGGGAGAGGTCCGGCGAAAAAATCTGCGCTGACACCAGGTCGTCCATGGTCATGCCCGCTTCCGCCAGCACCGCTTCGACCCCATCCAGAAGCAACTTGATCTCAGCCCCAACATCGGCGGGCGCTCGTCCCGTGACCGGATCAATGCCGATCCGGCCCGCCAGATACAGCGTGTCTCCCACGAGCACAGCGTCGCTGAAGGGCAGTCCCGGCTTTCGACCGGGCAGATTGATGTGACGGCGTGCAACGGCGGCTTGCGAACTCGACATAGCACCTCGCAGAAACGTTGGATTTTCCCGCTTGGATGATCGAATCCTCCTCCTGGATTCCAGGATTTCATTGCGCGGCGCGCTGGACTCGCGCTCCGATCCTCGTTAGTCTAGCCAGGCACATGACCGAGCTGGCTTCTCTAATCTCACGCCACGGATACATCATTGTCGCAGCCATCGTCTTCGCGGAGTCGATCGGTCTGCCTTTCCCGGCAGCGTTGTCGCTGGTAACCGGCGGCGCAGCGGTCGCGGCCCATTTATTGCGTGCCCCGATTCTGCTGCCATTGGCGCTCGGCGCGATGCTGACCGGCGACACGCTTTTGTTTTTCGCCGGCAGGCGCTCGGGATGGCGCCTTCTGGGTTTTCTCTGCAAGGTCTCCGCCAACCCCGAGACTTGCATCCTGCGCTCCGCTGAATCGTTCTACAAGCGCGGCAAGATGACGCTGGTCTTCGCCAAGTTCATCCCTGGAGTGAACACCATGGGTCCACCCCTGGCGGGCAGCATGCGGATGCACTATGGCCAGTTCTTGCGCTTTGACGTCATGGGCGCCATGCTCTACGTGCTGGCTTACTTCACGCTGGGTTTCTTAGGTCGGGATTTTTTCAAGGCGATTGGCAACACCTTCCAGACGGCCGGCCACGCCATGGGAGATGTTGTCATCGTGTCGGTGGTTGTGTACATCGCTTACCGATTCTGGCTGATGCGCAAAAACCGGGTGTACAGCGTAGTTCCGCGCGTGGTGGTTGAGGAGCTGGTCAAGAAACTCGCGTCCGAGGAGGCAACCAGGGTTCTGGTCGTCGACGTTCGCAGTCATGGCTACTACGATCCGGATGCAGCGCGCATCAAGGGCTCCATCCGGATCGAGCCCAACAACCTCGATGAGGAAATCAAGAGGCTGTCCAAGGAGAAGGACGTCTACCTGTACTGCACTTGAGTGCGCGAAGCAACCAGCGCCCGGGTGGCGCACATGCTCCGGCAGAAAGGATTCAATGCTTTTATTCTGGTCGGCGGCCTTGCCGCTTGGCGCAAGGCCGGTCAGCCGCTCGAACCGGTACCGCGCGAGGATCTGGTCAAGCTGCCAACGTTCAGTTAGACATCCGGCTCTAGCAATCAGGCTCTAGCTGAGCAGTCTAGCTTCCTACGTTTCGCCCCCCTGCAGAGACTCGCTGGCGGGTTGAATTTGGAAGCCGGGGGAACCGAATGTCACTCAGGCGGGAAAAAGAATCTTCGGCATCTGGATTCTTCCTTGGTAATCCTTGGTGCCCTTTGTGAACAAGAGATTTTAAGCTAGAGCCTAGAGCCTGATTGCTAGAGCCTGCTTCATGCCTAACGAAATCGAAATCAAGTTCCGCATCGAAAACTTACGCGATCTGAACCGCCGCTTGCGGGCGGCCGGCTTCCGCCGGATCACACCGCGCACCCACGAGATGAACGCGCTCTACGATCTGCCGGGGCAGCCACTCCGCAAGCGCGGCGAGTTACTGCGGCTGCGTCAGTATGGAAAAGAATGGTTCCTGACTCACAAATCGAAAGGGGCAGCAGGACGCCATAAGAGGCGCCTCGAACTCGAGACTAGAGTCACGGATGGTGAGATGATGCATGCGATCCTGCGCGCTCTCGGCTATCAGCCAACCTTCCGGTACGAGAAATTCCGCGCCGAATGGAGCGATGGCCGGGGCCATGTCGTTGTAGATGAGACCCCGATTGGCAATTTCGGCGAAATCGAAGGTGCGCCGCGCTGGATCGATCAGACCGCCAGGAAGCTAGGCATCCGCCCCGAGCACTACATCACCGAAACGTACGCTGGCCTGTTCTTTGCCTGGAAGGGCCGCACCCGCAGTGCAGCGAAAGAAATGACGTTTGGTGCAATTCGAAAAAGCTAGTCGTCAGTCTTCAGTCGTCAGGAAAGGCAGTCGCTGGTCGTCGGCAGGAAAATCCTAATAGGAGCACCCACCGTGACAAGCCCTCGGCCACCAGCCATCGGCCAGCGTTGTGCTTTTCCTGACGACTGACGACTGAAGCCTGGCGACTGAAGTTCACGCTGCCCGTGTGCTGATCGCTTCCTCGTATCCTTCGGTCGCGTAGTACACGGCGCGATCGAAGAATTGATCCAGCAGGCGCAATAGCTCCAGTTCCCCGAACACGTTGTGCAACCCGCCGTGAACGCCCTCCCACTCGAGGAAGCTCCATAAATGTTCCTTGGTAAGCAGGATGGCCCAGGTCAGACCGGCCATCGAGATCCCCTGACCGGCGCGGCGCGCGCCCAAGGCCTTGTACACGGTCTCGACATCATGCTCGGTTTTGGTCAGAAGCCATTCGCTGAGATGGCGATAGATCTCATGACAACGCTGATGCAATTCATTGGCTGGCAGCCTTTGCAGGTCACGGGTGCGTTCGGAGGAAAGAAGTTTCTTCGTGAGCCCTTCCGCCAGTTCTTCCGAATGGTCCTCGATGAGTTGGACAAGACGAAGTGCAATCATGGCAAGCCTCCCGCACTGTCTACTTCTATTCTACGTCCGCGGGCAAGAGTCGGGTCGAGTGCGAGTTCGAGGCGCGCCAGCGCTGGTATCGTTTCAGGACAAGCCGGGGCGAGTGCTACCGCCAGCGCATTCTTGGGAACTTGTGATTTTTTGAACTTCTGACTCTTTGAACTTGTGATTCTTTGAACTTGTCATTCCGAGCGCAGCGAGGAATCTCGTCGACAGGCGCTCCTCGACGGGCGGGGACGCCCGTCGCTCCACGGACCCTACGCTCCGTGGCACTTCTTATATTTCTTGCCCGAGCCGCAGGGGCAGGGATCGTTGCGTCCGACTTTCTCTGCTCCGCGCACCACCTGCTGCACGGTTTTCTGCTCGCCACCTCCGGCCATGCGCGCCTGCTCGAGTTCACGGCGCTTCTTCCTCTGGAAGGCTTCTTCGAGCTCGTCGACGGAGGTCGCAATCTGCCGCGGTGGCCGGCCATTTCCTCCGCCAGGACGCAGCACGGGCACGCCTGCATCGGGCGCTTGTCCCTCAGGCCCGCCGGCTCCTGGCCCGCCCGCGACGCCCTCCGGTGGCCGCTCCAACACCTGCATCAGGTACAGGTACCGGACCGTTTCCTCCTGGAACTTCTTCATCATCTCTTCGAACATGTCGAAGGATTCGCGCTTGTACTCGACCAGCGGATCGTGCTGCCCATAGCCCCGCAGCCCAATGCCCTCCTTCAGGTGATCCATATTGAGGAGGTGGTCTTTCCACAGCGAATCGAGCACGCTCAACATGATCATGCGCTCGTGATAGCGCATGGCTTCGGGCCCGATCAACTGCTCCTTGCTGGCATAGCGTTCCTTCAGCTTGTCGAAGATCGCATCGCCAAGTTCCCCCCGATTCAGGGTCTCCGGTTTGATACCCTCGGCATAGATGTCCACGCCAAAACGGGTGAAGATTCCGTCCTTCAGGCCCTTCAAGTCCCATTCTTCGAGATGAGCCTTCAACGGGCAGAACTGGTCGATCAGCTCACCCAGAATTCCGGAGACGTAATCTTCGAGAATCAGGTCCTTCTGATCGAGGCCTTCGAGCAGGCTGCGGCGCAGTCCATAGACGGCCTCGCGCTGCTTGTTCATGACGTCGTCGTACTCGAGCAGGTGTTTGCGGGCTTCGAAGTTCTGCGCTTCGACCGCCTTCTGCGCCGCCTCAATGCGCTTGGTGATCATGCGCGACTCGATCGGGATGCCTTCTTCCATGCCCAGACGCTGCAACAGGTTCGACACCCACTCTTTCGCGAAGATGCGCATCAGGTCATCTTCGAGCGAGAGGTAGAAGCGCGACGATCCTGGATCGCCCTGGCGGCCGGCGCGTCCGCGCAACTGGTTATCGATGCGGCGAGCCTCGTGGCGCTCGGTGCCGAAGATGTGTAGTCCGCCCGCAGCCACGACCTCGCTATGCTCAACGTCGGTCTGCTCCTTGTAGCGGTTGAAAGCCTCGTTCCACTGCTCGGTCGGCACTACATATTCGTTGCCGCCGTAATACCAGACGGTCATGTTGGCGTCGTCGACGCCGGCCTGCACTTTGCCCTGTGCCGCGCGCAGCGGTTGCGCGATTCCCTTCTTCACGCATTCCTGCTTGGCCATGAATTCGGGGTTGCCGCCGAGCAGGATGTCGGTACCGCGGCCGGCCATGTTGGTGGCGATCGTGACCATGCCCTTGCGTCCGGCCTGCGCCACAATCTCGGCTTCGCGCTCGTGATACTTGGCATTCAGCACCACGTGCTTGATGCCCTTCTTCTTCAGAAGCTCCGAGAGACGTTCGGATTTTTCGATCGAGGTGGTACCCACCAGCACCGGCTGGTTGCTCTGATTCAGCCGCTGAATCTCATCCGCGGCGGCAAAATATTTTTCCTTCTCGGTGCGATACACAACGTCCGGATTCTCAACTCGCAATAGCGTCTTGTTGGTCGGGACGACCAGCACTTCGAGCTTGTAGATCTTGTCGAACTCGGGCGCTTCCGTCTCGGCAGTACCGGTCATGCCCGCGAGTTTCTTGTACATGCGGAAGTAGTTCTGGAAGGTGATGGTGGCCAGCGTCTGGTTCTCACGTTCAATCTTCACCGCTTCCTTGGCTTCAATTGCCTGGTGCAGGCCATCGGACCAGCGCCGTCCTGGCATCATGCGGCCCGTGAACTCGTCGACGATGATGACTTCTTTTTCGCGCGGATTATCGTCCTTCGCCTTTACCACGTACTCCACGTCGCGCCGGTAAAGCGCGTGCGCCTTCACGGCCGTCTCGACGTGATGCTTCAGGTCCCAGTTCTCCGGGTCGGCAATGTTGCCAATGCCCAGCAACTTCTCGACCTTCTCCCAGCCTTCGTCGGTGACAGTAATGTTCTTGTGCTTCTCATCCACCACAAAGTCGCCGGTGTAAATCTTCGGCTCGCCGGGAGGAACATCGATCTCTTCCCCTTTTTCCAGCTTGGGAATAATGCGATTGACGCGCTCGTACTTGTCGGTGGATTCTTCGCTCGCACCGCTGATGATCAACGGCGTCCGCGCCTCGTCGATCAGGATGGAGTCCACTTCGTCGACGATGGCGTAGTTGTGCACCCGCTGCACGCAATCCTTCAAGTCGAACTTCATGTTGTCGCGCAGGTAGTCGAAGCCGAACTCGTTGTTGGTGCCGTAGGTGACGTCGGCGGCATAGGCTTCGCGGCGCTCGTCGTCATCCAGATCGTGAACGATGACGCCCACGGTCAGGCCGAGGAAGGTATAGAGCTTGCCCATCCACTCCGAGTCGCGTTTGGCCAGGTAGTCGTTAACCGTAACCACGTGCACGCCACGCCCGCTGAGCGCGTTCAGATATACGGGGAGTGTGGCGACCAGTGTTTTGCCTTCACCGGTTTTCATCTCGGCGATCTTGCCCTGGTGCAGCACCATGCCGCCGACCAACTGGACGTCGAAATGCCGCATGTTGAGGACGCGGCGTCCGGCCTCCCGGGCTACCGCAAACGCTTCCACCAGCAACTCGTCAAGGATTTCTTTGAGGGCCGCCTCACGCTCGGCCTCAATCTCTTTCTGGCGGTCGGGATCGGCCTCGGGCTCGTCGGCAATCTTGGCCAGCCGCTCCTGGATACGCTGGCGGAATTCGCCGGTCTTGGCGCGCAGCTCGGCATCCGACAACCTCTGCATGGCCGGCTCGAGCGCATTGATGGCCTCCACCTGGGGCATCAGACGCTTCACTTCGCGCTCGTTCTTGGTCCCGAAGACCTTGGCTACTAAGGTGTTAATCAAATCTGGATTCCTTCAGAGGGGACACGTACCCCGTAGTATAAAGGCTAGATTAGCCTAGCATATTGTATGCGGGAAAGTTGGCGGTTGGAACATTGGGAGGGACCCTGACGCAGCTCGTCTTCACTGCCTAACGCTCATTCATCTCGTCACGGCTGAATTTGCGCCCGGCATCGACATGTTTCAGGCTTCGAAAAAGGGCCTCGATTTCCTCCCTGGTGACATTGCCGGACGCATACCAATCCAGCCACTCCCGGAAGGCATCTTCCAACCTCTTGCCCTCGGATCGGGCGACTTCCGCGCGCGTTCGATCGTTGATTGCTCGGCTCTGAAAATGATTTTGCGCACGAACAGAGAATAGCTGAGAATGGCGAAAAACAAATCGCCCAACGTCAACGAAGGTAGACCACCTTCTCGGGACACGCGTTGCCTAATGAGTCCTTATCATCACATCACGATATTTCTCATTAGCGAGGCAGAGAAGACACAATCCTAGAGGCCTTCAAACCGAGCAGCCATTAAGTTGTAGGCATCCTTTCAATACAGTTCCGCTCTCCTCCCTGCTGCTTTTCAGGTATATTTTCCCCGCCCCTCATGCCCACTTTCTACGATCAGTTCGTTGAAGCCGAGCAGCGCGGTCCGCAAAACGTTGCCCTCGAAATCCAGCGCAAGGACCAGGTCGAGAGCTACACCTTCGCCGAAACTCGCAAAATGGCCGAATCGATCGGCCGCTGGATGTCGGAGAAGAAGCTTCCTTCCGGAGCACGTGTCGCCATCTTGGCCGATAACCATCCGCGCTGGGTGGCCACCTACCTGGGAATCATCGCTTCGGGCTACACCGCCGTCCCGCTCGATACCGCCTTTCACCCCGACCAGGTCACCAAGCTCCTGAAAGACAGCGGCGCTTCCCTGCTGGTCACCGACGTGAAGCATCTCGCCATCGCGCAACAGGCGGTCGCCGGGATAAACGTCGAACTGATCCTCACGGACCCGAAATCCTTGCAAGAAGCGAAGAAGGATCCCGGCCAGCCGCGCTGGATCGCTGACCTCGACACCATCTTCGCCGCCGGCCCGGGCAACTTTCGCCCGGTCGAAGCGCCTGCCGACAATGTTGCCGCCCTGCTCTACACCTCGGGCACCACGGCCGACCCCAAAGGCGTGCAACTCACCCATGCGAACCTGCTGGGCGAAGTGAACGCGGTTTTCCAGGTTTTGAATATTGGGCCCACCGACGCAGTGCTCGGCATCCTGCCCATGTTCCACGTGCTCGCCCAGATGGCGAATCTCCTACTCCCGTTAGTGAAGGGTGCGCGCGTGGTTTACCTCGAGACACTCAATACCACCGAACTGCTACGCGCGTTGCAAGAGCGCCAGATCACCGCTTTCGCCGTCGTCCCGCAATTTTTCTATCTGATCCACGAGCGCATCTTCAAAGAGGTCGCGAAGCGTGGCCGCCTTGCCGAAGCGCTGCTGCGCTACCTGATCCGCGTGAACCACTTCCTGCGCAAGCTTGGCCTGAACGCCGGCAAGCTATTCTTCGGAAAAATCCATGCCACGTTCGGCGACCGCATGCGTTACCTCATCACTGGCGGGTCGCGCTTCGATCCGGTGGTCGCCAGCGACTTCCACGATTTCGGCATCGACCTGCTCAACGCTTACGGGCTGACCGAAACTTCCGCTGCCGCGTTTCTGAATCGGCCTGGCCATGTTGTCATTGGCTCGGTCGGGCCTCCTCTGCCGACCATTGAGGCGAAAATTCTCGATCCCCAGCCCTCCGAAGAAGTCGGCCACCCCGTGGGCGAAATCCTCATCCGCGGCGCCATTGTCATGAAGGGCTACTGGAACCGTCCCGACGCCACCGAGGCCGCGCTTAAGGACGGCTGGCTCTACACGGGCGACCTCGGCTATTTCGATTCCCGCGGGAACCTGTTCATCACCGGGCGGCGTAAGGAACTCATTGTCCTCGCCAATGGGAAAAACATTTATCCAGAGGAGATTGAAGCTCACTACTTGAAGTCGCCCTTCATCAGGGAAATCTGCGTGATGGGCCTGGAGGCGAAGCCCGGTGATCCGAATTCGGAGCGGCTCTACGCCGTGGTCGTGCCGAATTTCGACGTCCTGAAAGAGCGCAAGATCGTCAACGCGAAGGAGGTCATCCGCTATGACATCGAAGGCCTGTCCCAGCAACTGGCTTCGACCAAGCGCATCGGCAACTACGAAATCTGGCAGGAGGACCTGCCCCGCACCACGACCCGCAAGCTGAAACGCTTCGAAATCGAAAAGCGCGTGCGCGCCAACCAGGCTCGCGGCACTTCGGGAGCCGAGGCCGAAGTTGCCGCCGAGCGTCCCATGACGCCCGAGGACGAAGCGTGGCTCGAAAAACCCGAAGTGCAGAAAGCGCTCTCGGTAATCCGGGCGAACGCGCGCAACGCTCCCGAAAAAATCCGCCCCACTGACAATCTCGAACTCGATCTCGGATACGATTCCATGCAGCGCGTGGAACTGCTGGTGGCCGTCGAAAAGGAGCTTGGCGGCGACGTGGAAGAGAGCCAACTGGCCGATATCTACACGGTTCGCGATCTGGTCAATGCTGTGCTCGAAAGCGCGGCCAGCGGCAAGACGATCTCGCGCGCGCAGTTCGCCGGCTGGAATGCGGTGCTGCGGGAAAATCCCGAAGACCCCGATGTGCTCGAACTTGCCCGGCCCAGTCCTTTCCGCGAAGCCTTTTGGTATGTCGTTTCCCGCGGTTTGCAGGTCATTTTTCAGGATCGCTTCGACCTGAAGTATGAGGGCCTCGAGAAACTGCCGACGAAAAACGGCTATATCCTTTCTTCAAACCATGAGAGTTATCTCGACCCGATTGCGCTCGCTTCGGTGCTGCCGCACGATGCTTTCGTGAACTCGTTCGCGGTTGGCACCAGCGAGATTTTCGGCGCAGGCTTCATGCGCAAGCTGGCTCGTTCGGTTCGCGTTGTCGTCGTCGATCCCGACGCCAACCTGATGCCAGCCATGAAAGCCGGGGCCTACGGTCTGCGCCACGGCCGCAATCTTGTGCTTTATCCCGAGGGCGAGCGCAGTATCGACGGTACGCCGCGCACTTTCAAAAAAGGAGCGGCTATCCTCTCCATCCACATGCAGGTGCCGATCGTGCCCATCGCGATTGATGGCTTTTTCGAAGCCTGGCCGCGCGGCCAGAAGTTTCAGAAGTTCGCTCCGTTGAAGATCAAGTTTGGAGACCCCATCTATCCGCCGAAGGAGTCGGAAGCTTCCGAGCAAGCCTACGCGCACCTCACTGCGAAAGTGAAAGAGCGTGTGGTCGAGATGTGGAAAGAACTTCGGGGGAAAGTCCATGAAGAAGAGCCGGAGGCGAAAGCAGCGGACTGACTCGAACCCAAAGCTGGTTCACCACAGAGGCACAGAGAAGAACCAATTCCTTTCTTCTTCTCCCTTGCCAGACGACGGTCAGTCCGGTCGAAAGCCTTAGCTTTTTGTTTTCTCTGTGTCTCTGTGACTCTGTGGTGAATAAGCCCGGGGCGCTGTTGTTCTACTTCGCTCGCGGGTGTGTCTGGTCATACACCGCCAGCACGTGTTTCATGGAAAGCTGTGTATAGCGCTGCGTCGTCGACAGCCGTTCGTGGCCCAGCATTTCCTGGATCGCCCGCAGGTCTGCGCCTTCCTCCAGCATGTGCGTGCCGAAGGCGTGCCGTAGCGTATGGGGATGCACGTCCGGGGATAGTCCCCTGGCGACTGCGATCTTCTTCACGATCCGCCCAACGCTGCGCACCGTCAGACGCCCGCCGCGCTGGTTGATCAGAAGCGCGGAGGTAGTCTTCTTGGTCTCCGACAAGATGCGCTGCCGCTCCGGCAAGTAAGCCCGCAGGGACGATGCCGCCGATCCTCCGAACGGCACAAAGCGCTCCTTCTTTCCTTTGCCGCGAATCAGGATGGCCTCATTGCTCACGCGAATGTCATCGACATTGATGCCGATCAACTCCGAGTTCCGAATGCCACATCCATAAAGCAACTCCAGCAGCAAACGGTCGCGCTCGGGAAATGCAGCCACCTCCGGCATCTGCGCGTCGAGGACGCTATTCATCTCCTCGATGGTCGGTACCCGCGGCAGCTTTTTCGGCAGCTTCGGCGTGGCCACGAGCTTCGCCGGATTCTGCTCGACCACGCCTTCCTGCGCCAGCCAACGATAGAGCGATCGCACCGCGGCCAGCGACCGCGCCACCGACGCCTTGCTCAATCCCTTTTCATAAAGATGCGAAAGGAATCCGCGGATCGCCACGTGATCAATGCTCTTCCACTCGCGCGCACCGACGTAATTGGCAAAATTCACCAGATCGCCGGCATACGCCTTGATGGTATGCGCCGAAGCATTGCGCTGCCGCAGCACGCGCAGGAACTCGTCCGTGGCTCTCTCGACCTTGCTGCGCTTGTGATTGGCTCGTTCACTCATAAGATCGTTTTCACCACAGAGTCACAGAGAACCTCGAATTTCTATGAGGATTCCTATTCTCTCCACGCGACCACACCCTCGAAGTATTTCGTAAACCTTGGCATTTGCTTTCTCTGCGCCTCTGTGCCTCTGTGGTGAATCAAGCTTTCGCTTTCGCCCGCGGATGATGCTTCTGATACACGGTCTTTAGGCGATCGAGCGCCAGATGTGTATACACCTGGGTCGTCGAGATGTCCGCGTGCCCAAGAATCGTTTGCACCGTGCGCAGATCAGCGCCATTCTCGACCATGTGGCTGGCACAGGAATGCCGCAGCATGTGTGGCGACGCCTTTCGCCCGGATGCTGCTGACGCCGCTTTCACCATCTGCCACACGCGCTGCCGCGTCAGCTTGTGCGCGCCCCGGGCAAGAAAGAGATAAGGCGAATTCCTCCCCCTCGCGAGTGTCCCGCGGGCAGCCTTCAAGTATTCCGTGAGCGCGGCCTGCGCCGATTTCCCCAGCGGCACGATGCGCTCTTTGTCGCCCTTGCCGCGCACCAGCATGTAGCCGGTCTCCAGTTTCAGATCCTCAAGTTTTGCTTGAACTATTTCCGATACCCGCAGAGCTCCCGCGTAGAAAACTTCCAGCATCGCCCGATCCCGCATTTGGATCGCAAAAGCCAGTTTTGAGTCGGAAGCTCGCGGCGGTCCCGCTAGCGTCTGTTCCATCTCGTTGCGCGCCAGCGCCTTGGGCAGCACCTTCCATTGCCTGGGGGAATCGATGTTCAAAGTCGGGTCGTGGTCGATCTTCTTATCGACCAGCAGATGCCGGTAAAGATGCCGCAACGCCGAAAGCTTGCGCCCTACGGAGCGCCCGTCGACCGAATTCGAAAATAGCTGCTGGAGGAAGTCGCGCACATCTTTGCGTTGGGCATTCGCCAGCACACGCTTGCGCGCCTGAAGAAAATCGGCGAACTGGCAGATATCCGTTCTGTAGGCTGACACTGTCAACGACGCCAGCCCCTTCTCGACTTTCAGGTAATCGAGGAAGGCTGACAGAACCCGCGCGTTTGTTTCAGAAGACATTGAACTTGAGGGACGCGCCTCCGTGATATGTGTTCGCACTTCTTTCGAGAATAGTTCTGCGACTCAGCCGGGAAAAGTGCCCGGGGGTATTCGGGGAGCACGAACCGGTTCCAAGCGGACGGGCGAGGACGCCCGTCTCTCCATTCGGGTGGAGCGACGGGCGTCCCCGCTGGTCGGCCGGGTTACTTCTGAAAACTGCCCAGCAGCTCGCGCGCATAGATCGCACCTTCGGGCGTCTCCTCGTGCTTGAAATACGCAAACACGTCGCGCCCCGCGCCCAGGTGGTGCTCGATTCGCTCCACCATCGCCTTGCGCTCGTCCGGAGGGTAGTTCGGTTTGCGAAAGCGGTAGTAGTTAAAGTCGGCCGTCGTGACCTCGGGCGTCGTCATCTCCTCGGTCTCAGCCACGCACAATGCCGCATTGTGCTCACGCAGCGCGGCGTAAGTTTCCTCGCTGAACCACGACGCGTTGCGGAATTCGAAGGCCGCCTGCAACCGCCTCGGCAAGAGCTTCAGGAATTCGCGCAGCACCTCAAGATCTACTTTAAGGTTCGGCGGCAACTGAAAAAGCACCGGGCCCAGTTTCCCAGCGGCTGCCAGCGGCTCAATGGTCGCCAGAAAACGTGGAACGAAACCTTCCGTGCCCTTCAGACGCTTGATGTGCGTGATGACCTGGTGCGCCTTGATCGTGAAGCGAAACTCCGGCGGAGTCTGCTCCAGCCACTTTGCCAGCGTCGTCTCTTTCACCAGCTGTCGAAAAGTGAAGTTCACCTCTACCGCGTTCAACTGGGTGGCGTAATGGCTGAGAAATTTTGTCTGTGCCAACTTCTGCGGATAGAAGTCCGGCTTCCAACTGGGATAGGCCCATCCCGATGTCCCTGCGAACAATTGCGCCATAGCCCGCGGATTATACCGCCCGGCGTTTCTTGGCTGCAGGTTTCGCCGCCTTCTTCGCAGGTGTTTTGCGCGTGGAACTGGAAGCTTTCCTTGAATGCCCTGGCCCGGATTTCGCCGCGGTGCGCTTCGGGGCCGGCTCCTCCCGTGTATCTTCCGCCTGCGCTGCCAGATCCACGGTCGCAGGGGTCGCAGCGGCCGCCGCCACTCCCCGCAGATCGGGAAGCTTCTGTTTCAGCTCGAGCACGGGCGCGTGCAGGTCGCCCACTTTTTCAAAGCGTTCGATCACCTTGGGCGCCTCAAATACCAGCAGGCTCGCGTCTTTCTTCTTCAGCGCCCGTTCCACTTCTTCCCAAGCGACCGGCGTCGAAACGGTTGGGTGCTCGCGCGCGCGCAGTGAATATACCGAGACCGTCGTCTTGTGCTCGTCGTTCTGGCTCCAATCCACGAACACCTTGCCGCCCCGGATTGCTTTCTTCATCTCGGAGACAATCAGGTCCGGATGATCGTGTTCCAGCAAATGAGCCAACGCCTGCGCGAATGGCTTGGTCACGTCGTAAGAGGTCGGCGTGTTCAGCGGGACATACACCTGCAATCCCTTCGACCCCGAAGTCTTCGGGAAACTCTGCAATCCCCAATGCTCGAAGATCTCGCGCAGCCAAAGTCCCACCTGCGCACATTGCACGATATTCGCAGGCGGCCCCGGATCCAGATCAAACACCAGCATGGTCGGACAGTCGTAGTCCTTGGCCAGCGCCAGCGAAGGGTGAATCTCGAGCGATGCCAGGTTCGCCAGCCAGATCAGCGTCGGCAGGTCATCGACCAACAGATAGTTGATGTGCCGCCGATTGTGCCGGCTCCAGATGGGCGCCGTCTTGACCCATTCCGGCCGATGCTTGGGCGCATTCTTCTCGTAAAAAAATTCCGAGTCCACGCCATTGGGATAGCGCTTCATCGTTACCGGACGCCCTTTCAGATGAGGCAACAGCGCCGGCGCGATGCGCGCGTAATAGTCGATTACCTGTCCCTTCGTAAAGCCGGTCGCGGGATACAGGACCTTATCCAGATTCGACAAGCTCAAATGCTTGCCTTCGACATCCACCACGGGCGAGATCGCCAAGCTGCCTCCGCTGGGCACGCGTCACTCCTCTGCCGCCGCTAAGTATAGCGACGACTTCAATACGATGCCCCGACCTCCGGCTTCGTACGACAAATTATTCCCAGCGCCGAACTCCAGCTGGCAACTGAGAACTGGGAACTGAGAACTGGCTAGCGACTGGCGACCGGTGACTGCCCCCGTTTGACATCCTCCTTTCCTCCCACGTACTGTGGAATTTCTTCCCGGTTTCTGGTCCGCCCAACCCTGGGATACTGTCCATCAGCCCATGCCCACTCGCAGTGGAGGTCCGATGAAACACCCGGCAGTTCGCACGCTCGTATTACTCCTTCTTCTTACCGTCGTCGCCTGCGCGCAGGACCTTGCGTCTTTTGAGAAGCGAACCACCGTCAAAACCCTGTCGAATGGCCTCACCGTCGTGATCCTCGAGCGTCCCGAGGCTCCGGTGTTCTCGTTCTTCACCCACGTCGATGCCGGCTCGGTGCAGGACCCCATGGGCAAGACCGGGCTCGCGCACATGTTCGAGCACATGGCCTTCAAGGGAACCGACAAGATCGGCACTACGAACTATCCCGCCGAAAAAGCAGCCCTTGCCAAGGTAGAAACCGAGTACGCAGCATACATTGCCGAACGCGATAAACGCGTCGATCGCGATGAGAACAAGGTCAAGCAACTCGAGAAAGCCTGGAAGGACGCCATCGACGAAGCCCAGAAATACGTCAAGCCCAACGAATTTGGCGAGATCGTCGAGCGCCAGGGCGGCGAGGGCATGAACGCCAATACCAGCGACGATGAAACCAACTACTTCTACTCCTTTCCGGCGAATCGCCTCGAACTCTGGGCCTACCTCGAATCCGAGCGTTTCCTGCACCCGGTGATGCGCGAGTTTTATAAAGAACGCGACGTGGTGATCGAAGAGCGCCGACTGCGCACCGACAGCAACCCCATCGGCCGCCTGGTCGAGCAGTTCATCAATGCTTCCTTCCAGGCCCACCCGTATCATCGCCCGACGGTAGGCTGGATGTCGGACCTCAACTCGTTCTCCGCCACGGACGCGCAGCAGTTTTTCGATGAGTACTACATCCCCTCGAACATGGTGGTTGCCGTGGTCGGCGACGTGAAATCCTCCGAAACCAGTCCCATCGTCGAAAAATATTTCGGCCGTCTGCCCACCAAGCCGGTGCCCGATGAACGCACCACCACCGAGCCGCCGCAGAACTCTGAGCGCCGCGTGATTCTTCGCCAGAGCGCGCAGCCGTTTTATATCGAGGGCTACCACCGTCCTGACTACCGCAGCCCCGACGACGCGGTGTATGACGCCATCTCCGACCTGATGTCAAACGGCCGCACCTCCCGCCTCTACCGTGCGCTGGTGCGCGACAAGAAAATCGCCGCTTTCGCAGCGGGATTCTCCGGCTTACCCGGCAACAAGTATCCGCACCTGTTCTCCTTCTATGCCGTGCCCGTGC
>Ga0307472_100000132_pt1 | contig 22859 bp, 17 predicted proteins | sample atmos_gasesAM5C__2_FD_204582 | JGI IMG/M metagenome (GOLD analysis project Ga0307472, IMG submission 204582) | Hardwood forest soil microbial communities from Morgan-Monroe State Forest, Indiana, United States - atmos_gasesAM5C_05 | ecosystem: Environmental > Terrestrial > Soil > Temperate...
GGTGAATCGTAGGACGATTATCGTTGCGATACGCTCCAAATACAATGGGGAAATCCCAGAACCGGAATGAGCTGGCGTAAGAAAGAGCGGGCTCGGCATTCCTTTCTGAATTTCTGAATTCGTCTTTCCGTGGCATGGTCTGCAGTGGTACATTCCTCCTCATGCGAATCGTTTCTTTGGTTCCATCGGCGACAGAAATTCTATTCGCGCTGGGCTTGGATCGCGAAGTCGTTGGCGTCAGCCACGAATGCGACTTTCCGCTGGAGGCGCGGACCAAGCCTGTGGTCATTCATTCGCGTTTGCCGCACGGAGCTTCTTCGGCCGAGATCGATCGCTTGGTGCGCGAATATGTTTCGCGCGGCGAGAGTCTGTACGCCGTGGACACGCAGAAGCTTGAAGAACTGCATCCTGATCTGATCGTCACACAGGATTTGTGTCATGTTTGCGCCGCCTCGCCCGATGATCTCGCGACGGCCCTCACGCACTTTGACCGCCGCCCAGAAGTGTTGTGCCTGAACCCGCAGGATTTGGGCGATGTGTGGCGGGACATTCTCCTGGTTGGGGAAGCAACTTGCCGCGGCACACAGGCGGAGCAGCTTGTGGATGAGATAGGGCAGCGGCAGGGGGCTTTAGAGCAACAACTGGATTCCTCGGCGCGCCGGCCGCGCGTTGCGTTTCTCGAATGGCTCGAACCGATTTACGTTGGCGGCCACTGGGTCCCCGAGATGATTCGCTTCGCGGGCGGGGAAGACGCCCTGGGCAGCGTGCGCACGCCGTCTTTCCGGGTTCATTTGCAGGATGTGGTTGAAGCCGAGCCCGACATACTGTTGATTGCCCCTTGCGGATACACGGCGAAGCAGGCGCGGAGCGAATACGAATCGCTCGACCTGCCCGACCAGTGGAACGCGATCCCCGCCGTGCGAAACAGCCGCGTTTACGCCCTCGAAGCCAGCAGCTATTTTTCGCGCCCCGGGCCGCGGCTGGTTACGGGAATAGAAATTCTGGCAAAAGTGCTCCAGCCGACCGCGGCCGTTTCGGCGGAAGCCGAATCCGCGATTCTGCCGATTCCATCGCTCGGAACCGCCGCGCACGCGGCCTCGATTTAGCTCCAGGTTTGAGCAAAATCGCATGGTCCTACCTGACCTTCTGAACAGTTGACAAGCCCCGTTACATATATAAGAATCCTATATGTAAGGGGGAAGGCTATGATTGGCTCGGTAATCAAGCGGGGCACGGCGGAACTGGCGGTGCTCAGCGTTCTACAGGATGGTCCGCTGCACGGTTACGAGCTGGCCCGGCGCATCGAGCAGCAAACCAACGGCGCCCTGCGCTTCACGCTGGCGGCCCTTTACCCGATGCTCTATCGCATGGAGCAGCAGCGCTGGATTCGCGGCACCTGGGAAACCAGCGCCAACGGCCGCCGGCGCCGCTGCTACCGGCTGACTCCGGCGGGGAAGAAGAAGCTTTCGCCGCTCCAGCGCGAATGGGCGGAACTGTTCCGCGCATTGCAGCGTCTCACGAAGGCAGCCCATGCCTGATTGGCAAAAACTCGTCCGCGAGCACCTCTCCGGCCTCGGACTCGATGACACGGATAGAGAGGAAGTCCACGCGGAGCTTGCCGCACACCTGGAAGAGTCATACGAAGCTCTTTTGGTCGAAGGCGTGCCTGAACCGGAGGCGGTTCGGCGAACGCTCGCCCAGGTTGCTGATTGGAAGGAATTGCAGCTGAAAATTCACTTCGCACGGATTAGAAAGGACATGATGACAAATCGCGTAACGCAACTCTGGCTCCCCGGCTTACTCACTTTTGCACTATCAACGGGCTTGGAAGCGCTGGTCCAGAAGTTCGGTCCACGCCCAATCGTTCTTGATTTGGATAAGGGAACTCCTGTCCTCATGTTCTACACCTCCTGGCTACTGATGCTGCCATTGGCAGGTGCGCTAGGAGCCTATCTGTCAAAGCGAGCGGGAGGTTCTGTGCGCATGGTCCTCGCCTCCAGCATATTTCCCGTCTTGCCCTTCGGTGTTGTGTTTTTGATTGCCATTCCCGTGGGCTTAGTGATCAACCACAATCTGGCGCACCATATCGTGACTGCAGCTTATCTCAGCATGTCGGTCGGATGGGTTATAGCTCCCGGAGCGGCTCTCCTAGCCGGAGGTTTGCTAGTTCAGCTATTTCTTTCTCATCGGCAAGCTTCACGTGGCGTTGCGAGCCACTAAGTTTCTTCTGTTCCAACATGGTAGAAGGAGATCGGCCGCTACCGAGTTACCGGACTGCACAACCGAACCGCGATCTTCCCGGCGACCAATAGATGAACAACGCTTTGCCGCGTACCTGCTCGCGTTTTATAAATCCGAAACCTCAATTCGGCTGTCGTAGCTATTGTTCAGATTATCGCCGATTACAAAATAAGAGCCATTTGGAACAGTCACTGCCTTGAACGCGATCGAGTGGAGGAAGATCCGCCTTTCCAAACAGGCATCCCGCACGCGCCAGGCAGCTGTATGGGCTTGCCGTTTACCAAAATTGAGTCTTCTGGTCCGGGCGCAACAGAATCGCCCTCGATCGCGATGACGCGCTTCATGTAAGTCACGTTGCCCGGGTGAAAATAAAAGAGAATCACATCGCCTCGCCGCGGAGGCTGACGATCGAATGCGTCCATGCCGGCAATAATTCGTTCATCGACGCAAACGGCGGGACACATGGAATCGCTGCCAGAGCGAAAGGCCCTCAGATTTGCCGAGTGCGTCCAGTGAAAAAACATCGCGAGGAGTGTGAAGAATAGCAGCGCCGCCGCCGATCCCAAATACAGAAATACCCTTATCAGTTTGCGTGTTCGCGCGCGGTTTTCGTTGGCGATAGCTTCGGGATCGAAATTCAACTCAAGCATTTGCTTCGAGCCTTTTTGTCCAATGACGATAGAAGGGAAGCCCGGCGAGGATCAGCAGTAATCCAATAGACGAGCGTACGGGGCGCTGGATGAACAGATTCACAGTGAGAGCGAACGCCCCAGCCACAAAAATCGCCGGCACTACCGGGTATCCCCACGCGTGGTAGGGCCGCACCAGGTTCGGCTCCTTGCGGCGTGAGCCATAAACCGACGCAACCGACAAACCGTAAAAAATCCACTGCGCGAAGATGAACAGTGAGAAGAGATCCTCAAATTGGCCGGTCAAAACCATGAGGCAGGAGATCACGGCCTGAAAAACGATCGCACCCGCAGGCGTGCGGTAACGTGAGTGGATGCCGTCCGCTACGCGAAAGAACAGGCCGTCCCTTGCCATCGCGAACGGCACGCGGGAGCCGGTGAGAACCGAGGAGTTGAGCGTGGTAAACGCGGACAGGACCATGGCTGCTGTGATCCAGGCTGCCGCTCGGGTTCCGGCAAAGACGCGCACGGTTTCCGAAGCGACGTTTTGCGCAGCGGCTACAGCCTCCATCGGCAGCACGCGGAAATACACAGCGTTTGCTAGCAAATAGATCACGCCGACGGTCATCGTGCCGCCCACGAGCGCGCGCGGAATATTTTTTTGCGGGTGGATGATTTCGGAGCCGGCGAACGTCAAATCCATCCACCCGTCGTAGGCCCAGAGTGCGCCGACCATCGCGGTCAAGAATCCAGTGAGCAGGCTGACATTAAAAGAGGGCGGGAAAAGAGGATGCTCACTGGGCGGCCTCTTTCCTGCAAACACAAAGCCCAGAATTACCACTGCGAGGATCGCTGCGATCTTCAGGGCAGTGAGCACAACCTGGAGTCGTCCTGCCAGGCGCACACCGAGATAATTGATAAAACTCATGAAGGCGATGGCGGCGGCAGCCACGGGCTGCGCCCAGGTGAAGGCGAACTCCGAAGTATGCCCCGTGAATGGAACGGGTAGATGCAGGGTAAAGACGGGCGTGCGCATAGTAGGAAAGAAAAAGCCGAGAAAAATGAGAAAGCCCGCGGCGATCGTGGCGATGGACGCTGGTTTGCCGACCAGGTTGTTCATCCAGCCGAAGAGAAATCCCCAAACCGGCCCAATGCCGCGCCTGAGATAAACGTAGGCTCCGCCGGCCTCGGGCATCGCCGCGCCGAGTTCGGCAATGGTTAGCGCACCGAACAGTGAGAGAATACCACCGACAATCCAAACGAGGAACACGAGGCCAACCGAGCCGGTCGCGCGGGTCATTGCGCTGGGCACGAGAAAAACGCCTGTGCCGATAATGTGGCCCACGACCATCGCCATGGTTGCCCACGCGCCCAGCCCCTGCACCAGCTCCAGCTTTTTCTCGCCCATGTTCCTCCGCCCCGCTTTTGCGATTGGCCAACTACGGTGCCTGTGCCCTAGGTTGATCACGCAACGTGAAGCGGCTCGTCAGTGATCCGACGAGAAACGTCACGACCGCGCCGATAAGGAAATACCACGTAAAAGCTACTTTGGTGAACTGAAATACGCTCAGGACCGTGGCGAGGCCCGCGAACATTCCCACCAGAGCGCCGCCCGCGTTGGCCCTGCTATCGAAAGTTCCCAAGAGAAACAGTCCCAGCAAACTGCCGAATGGGAGCGAGGCAACAGTGAGTCCCGCTTCGAGCAGCGGCCCCCATTTCACGAGCCCGAAACCCATTAGCACGAGACCCCACAGCAGCGTCATGGCGCGCGACAGGCGCAACAACTGGTGTGCGTCCGTGGTTTTTCCGCGGAGCTTTGCAAAATCAAGCACGCTGGAGGCGGCCAGCGAATTGAGAGAACCACTCGCGTTGGACATCGCGACGGCCACGATGGACGCGAGAAGAAGACCGGCCAATCCCACAGGCATTTCACGAACGAGGAAAAGGGGCAGGATTCGGTCGGTCCTATCGCCGGCCGCGAGCAGCGGAGAGTGTTGCGCGAAGACAAAGAGGAGCACGCCAATCAGCAGGAACACCGTGAACTGAACGAGGACGATGACGCCACTAGTGAGCAAGGCACGGCTGCTGTCGCGTTGCGTCTTGGCGGCGAGCAGGCGCTGCACAATGGTCTGGTCCGTGCCGTGGGTGGCCATGGTCAGAAACGAGCCCCCGATGACTCCAGACCAAAACGTGTATTTCGTAGCGAGATTCCAGGAAAAATCGAGGAACTGAAGTTTGTGGCCTGCCGCGGCCGCGACTTGGGCAACTTCGCTCCAGCCGCCGGGAACGCGTTGGAGCAGCAGAAAGAGCGTTACCGCGCTGCCGGTCATATAGACGAACAGTTGCGCCACGTCGGTCCAGATCACCGCTTTCATGCCGCCCTCGAACGTATAGAGCACGGTCAGCGAGATGACGATGAATACGGCGAGGTGTTCCGAGGTGCCCAGCACCACGCTTACGACAAGAGCGATCGCGGAAACGCGCACGCCTTCCGCAATCGCGCGCGTGATGAGGAACGTGCTGGCTGCTACAGCGCGCATTTTTTCGCCAAAGCGCTTCTCGATGAGTTCGTAAGCGGTAAGGAATTCTCCGCGGAAATAGCCGGGCAGCAGGAGCAGCACAATCAGCACGCGCCCGATGAGATAGCCAAACACTAATTGGATGAAGGTGAGATTTCCGGCGTAGGAAATCGCGGGCGTGCCAATGATGGTGAGTGTGGATGTTTCCGTCGCGACAATGGAAAAGGCGAGAGCCCACCACGGCGCGGTGCGCCCGCCCAGGAAATATTCACGGCCGGCGGCTTGCGTGTCGGAGGCCGTGACGGCCTGCTGCAAGCGCCGGAAGCGCATGCCAAGCGCCGTGACGCCGAGGAGATACGCAATGACAATCGTCAGGTCCAGCGGATGGATGCGCATCGCGCAGAGATTATAGGTAGGTCTGGCGAATTGTTCGCGTTTTTTTCTCGAAGCTGTTTCGGCGCACCATGGTTACTTCAACACGGCAAAAAGGCTGCTATAGGAGTCGGTCCAAAGCTTCACGCGGGCGAGAGTCGTGGCGGGCTCTCCCGCTTCCTCAACGTCCGGAAGTTGCTGAAAAACGCCGCGATTGACGAGCAGGACCCAACGCGCCAGGAAGATTTCGTTCGCGCGGTCACTAGGGCTCTCGATGAGCACGGCGTCTTTGCCGAGTTTCTCTGCGGCCGCGGCCACCACTGGCTCCAAGTACAAGTGCCGGTTCGAAATGTGCACCGCTAGAACGCCGTCCGCCTTGAGATGGCGGAAATACAGTTCGAATGCCTCGATCGTCAAAAGATGAACGGGAATGGAATCGCTGGAGAAGGCATCCACGGCGAGCAGGTCGAGGTTTTGCGGCGGCTGGCGTTCGAGGGTCAAGCGCGCGTCACCCAATTCAAATGAAATGCGCGCCTTTGAGTCGCGCAAAAAGGTGAAGTCCTGCTGTGCGATTTGAACGACCAAGGGGTTGATTTCGTAAAACGTGAATTCATCGGCTGCGTGGGCGTAGGCTGCAAGCGTGCCGGTACCAAGGCCAATGACTCCCACATGCCGTGAACCGCGCGAAGCCAAAGCCTTGAATGCCACACCGATTCCGGACTCCGGGCCATAATACGAAGCAGGCTGGTCGCGCCGCGAAGCTCCAAGGAATTGCAGCCCGTGCGTGATGGTACCGTTCATAAGCCGCCGGAATCGCAAATCTTCTTTGGGACGGGATTGCTCGCCGCTTTTCAACAGGACGACGTTCGGGGCAGATTCGTCGCTCACGCGCAACACGCCATAGAAATTGCGAGCCATTCGATTCGAAAGGGCGGATTCGTTGCGAGCCAGCAAGAAGAGGGCCACGATGATCGTTGCGGCCAAACCATACAAAACGCGAAGCGCGAGCCGCCAGTGGGGTTGTCGGAAGGGGCTTGCGGGATCCATGCGATGGACAAGCGCCACGAGCAGGGCGCAAGCTCCCAGGGCCACGTGCAGTTCATAGAATCCGGGGAAAATTTGTGGTGCGAGGAGGGCCACAAACGCCGCTCCCGCCACGCTGCCGAGCGAACTCAAAAAATAGAACGAAGTGAGATGCGAGGGATCGGGCTTCAGCCGCGCAAGTTCACCATGGCAGAACATGCAGCAAAAGAACAGCCCGGCGCAGAAGAGGGAAATCAAAATCCACAGAGGGAGCGACGTAAGAGAGGGTGACAAAGCATATGCCATGCAGCCGAGAGCGACCCCCAGCAACCTTAGGAAAAGCATTCGATGATACCAGCGGCTTCCAAAACACAAAATGAAACTCAGCATGTACAGGCTTAGAGGAATGATCCAGAGAAACGGAACCGCCGCGACGTTTTGGGTGATGTGATTGGTAACGGCTAGCAAGAGCGCGGAACTGCACGCCGGAAGTGCGATCCAGAGCGCTCGTGTGTTCCAGCCTGCAGGCGGTGCGAAACTTTCTTGAGGGTGTGGGCTAGTTCCGCGTCGCTGCAAAACTGCGATGATTCCGCACGCGACTGCGAACGCTGCGTAGGCTAACGACCAGCCCCAGCCCTGCCGCCAAATCGACAGCCGTGGCTCGATCAGAATCGGATAAGTCAAAAGGCCGAGTAATGAGCCGGCATTCGAAAGCGCGTAGAAGCGGTAGACGCCCTCATCTTTCTTCGCGCTTGCCCACCAGGCTTGCAAGAGAGGGCTGGTCACAGAAAGCACAAAGAACGGCAATCCCACGGCGAGCGTCAGCACTTCTAAAATGTGCAGGGCAGGATGTTCCGGCCGGGCCGGCTTCCAGGAATGTTTCGGCAGAATCGGCAGCACCAGTAGGCTTGCGGCAAGAAGAGCTGTATGAATCCATCCCTGCGTGCGCCGGCCAAAACGGCGCGTAAGTAAATGCGCGTAGAGGTAGCCAAGCAGCAGAACGACCTGAAAAAAGAGCAGGCAGACCGTCCAGACGGCTGCGACGCCTCCGAACCAGGGAAGAATGATTTTTCCAATCAGTGGTTCCACTTGGAAGAGGAGAAGCGCGCTCAGGAAAATGGTCAGCGCGTTCAGAAGATTCGCTGGATGAATCCGCATGTTTCCCCTGGGCCCAGGCGAAGGGACGGGAGAGATTATACGAGGCGCAGGGCTTCACTCCAGCTTTTCTTTCTTTAGAGTTTGGATCGCGGGCGCCTGGTTACTCGTAGCGCAGCGCCACGATGGGATCCACGCGCGTTGCGCGGCGCGCCGGAATGTAGCAGGCGCAGAGAGCTACCGCTGACAGCAAAACGGCCACTCCCACAAATGTAAGCGGATCCGTTGCGCCAACGCCATAAATCATTTTCGTAATGAGCCGTGTCAGCCCGAATGCGGCAGCGATGCCAATGGCCACTCCGATCAAGGTCATTCTCATGCCTTGTCCCAGAACCATTCGCAGCACATCCTTGCTTGATGCTCCCAGCGCCACGCGCACACCAATCTCGTGCGTGCGCTGGCCGGTCAGATAGGAAATCACACCGTAAATCCCGATGGCGGAGAGCACGAGCGCAAACGCAGAAAAGACGCTCAAAAGAAGCATGGTCAGCCGTTGCGTGGAAATGGAGCGCGCAACGATCTCTTCCATGGGCCGAACATCATAAACGACAGCACTCGAGTCCACTTTTTCTGCAGCCTGGCGAATAGATGTTGCGAGGCCGGTAGGCCAGCCAGAAGTGCGCGCGACATATTGTCCGCCGTTGGCAAGCAGCGGCCAGAAACGATCCGGAACCTGCCAAACGGGAAGATAGATTTGAGCCTCTATAGTTTCGCGTTCGCGCGCACCCAAGCCCCAGTGCTGGACGTGCCCGACTACGCCCACGATTTCCGCCTGCATCTCGAGCAGTCCTAGGTTGATCCGCTTTCCGATAGGGTCTTCGCCTGGAAAGAACTTCCGGGCGAGACTCGCGTCGATTAATGCCACCGTAGGTGAATGCTCATTGTCCTGCTCGGTGAAAGAACGTCCTCGTATGACGGGAATTCGCATAGCCCGGTGATAATCGGTGTTCACCAAATAAAACAGCGCGAAAGTCATTTCGTTTTCGTGTTGTGGCTTCGACTTGTCTTCGCGCCAGAACGGCACTTCGGAATCTCCGCTCATGGGGAGCGAACCGCCTAGCAGAGAAACTCCTTCGACTCCGAGAATGCTTCCCAGCTGTGCCAAAGTCGCGCGGTATTTAGCCCGAAGCTGATCTGCGGTTACGGTTGGACCTGTAGTGGAAGAAATCTCAAACGTAAGAACATTACGCGCATCAAAACCTGGATTGACCCCCCAAAGCGCCGAGAGCGTGCGAATCATGAGCCCCGCGCCGATGAGCAGGACCACGGCCATGGCCATTTCGAAAGCAACAAACACGCTCTGCGTGCGGTGACGCGCGCCGCTGGAGCCTCGCCCGCCTTCCTTCAATGTTTCGTGCATGTCGCGCCGCATGGCTTTAATCGCAGGAACCAGCCCAAACACGATCCCCGTTAGAAGAGATATCCCAAACGTGTACAGCAGCACATGCGTATCGAGAGTGATTTCTTCCACGCGCGGAAGCGTTCCTGGCAATGCGGCGAGAATCACTTTGGTACCGAGCTTAGCGAGCCCAAGTCCGATACACCCGCCCGCAATACCGAGCAATACGCTCTCTGTGAGCAACTGGCGGACGACGCGGAAAGGGCCGGCTCCCAGGGCGGAGCGAATAGCGAATTCACGCGCCCGGCCGGTGGAGCGCGCGAGAAGCAAGTTGGCAACATTGGCGCATGCAATCAGGAGCACAAAGCTGACGGCCCCGAGCAAAACCAGCAGGATTCCGCGAACGTCCCCCACAACGTCCGTTTTGAGCGGCACCAGGGCGACGCCGGAGCCCTTATCTGCTTCGGGATAAGCGGTCGCAAGATTCTCGGCCACGCGATCCATGTCCGCTCGTGCTTGTTCGATGCCGACGCCAGGTTTCAACCGTCCGATGGCGCTCATGCCCATGCCGATGCGCCGGTCGCGAAACGTAGGATCGTTCCACTGGCCGATGGGCACAAAGATGTCGGTCGGACTCAGCCCCGTGATTCGTCCGGGAGCAACTCCGATTACCGTATAAACCTTCCCATTCAGCGTGACAGTCCTTCCTAGAACCTCAGGCGATGATCCAAATTTGCGTTTCCAGATTCCGTCGGCGAGGATGGCCACGGGACCCGCACCGGGTACGTCTTCCTCAGGGCGGAAGTTGCGGCCAACCAGCGGCTTGATGCCCAGCGCCATGAAAAATTCCGCCGAAATCATGTGGGCGTGCAAGCGTTCTGGTTCTCCCACGCCAGTCATATTGAAGTCGTCCGAGCGAAAGGCGCCCAGGTAGGCAAAGGAATGGTTTTCCTTTTGCCAGTCGAGGAAGTTCGGATAGGAGATGGAGCTTTCCTGGAAGGTCCCTGTTCTGGAATAGGCGGCCACAAGTTCATTCGGATTCGGGAACGGCAGCGGATTCAAGAGCACGCCATTCACGACCGAAAACAAAGCGCTGTTCGCGCCGATGCCCAGCGCGAGCGTCAGCACCGCGACAGCACTGAATCCGGGATTCTTCCAAAACACGCGGAGCCCAAAGCGCACGTCTTGCCAGAAGCTGTTCATGGTTCGCCCCCCCAGGTTAGACAGACCTGTTGCACCGGGCCGTCATAGGGAAGGTACGCAAGCGATGCCGGATTTGTTCCCGGGCCTGGATCAGCTAGTTAATCTGCGCGCTATCAGCGTTTATTCGTACCGCAGGGCCACAATCGGATCCACGCGCATCGCCCGCCGCGCGGGAATGTAAGTTGCCAGCATCGTAACCCCGGCCATGGCTATCGGAACGAGGAAGTACAGGCCTGGCTCCTGAATGTGGAGGCCGTAGAACATGGCTTCAAACATTTTCGGCAAAGGCAACGCCATTATGAGTCCGACGGCCGCTCCGATAGCGGTCATTTTCAGGCCCTCCCACAAAACCATACGCAGTACTTGAGAGCCTTCCGCTCCGAGCGCCACGCGGATGCCGATCTCGTGCGTCCGCTGGCCGACGGAGTAAGCAACCAGCCCGTAGATGCCGATCGCAGCAAGGATCAGCGCCAGCAGCGCGAAACTGCCCAATAGCTGCTCGAAAATCGCATCGCCCCCGTGTTGACGCTCAATCACAGCGGGCATGCTCATCACCTGAACGAGCGGAAGCTCCGCGTCCACCCGCGCCACAGCGTCTCGCAAGGGCGAGGCTAGGATATTGGGATCGGAACTGGCCCGCATAATGAGTGAGAACGAAGACACTGGCCGCTGGAGCATCGCCTCGAAAACTTGCGGCTCCTCGCGAGTCGCTTCAGAATAAGATTTCGTGTTGCCGACAATGCCGACGATCTCGCGCCAATCGTGTGTTGCTCCGCTTACGTCAAGCCGAATCTGTTTCCCGAGGGGCTCCTGATCCTGCAAATAGCGATGCACAAATTCCTGGCTCACAAGAACGACGCGCGGTGCGGTGGCATTATCCCTGGCTGTGAACTCGCGGCCGCGAAGCACGGGAATCCCCGCGGCGCGGAAATACTCGGGCGTCACGACAAAATCAAGCGTGTTGGGCCGCTGATTTGCCGGCAACTCGGCCTGGCCCTTCATGAGAAAGGTGACGCTACCCGGTCCGGTGGCTGGCAGGTCAGATGTAGCGGCCACGGCCTCCGCACCCGAAATCTGTTGCAGCCGGAATAGCACATCGCGCACGAAGGCGGCTTGCCGAAAAGCATCTTTATACTGTGCCTCATCGAGGGTCACACCAGCGGTCAGAAGATGATCGGGCCGGAACCCCAGACTCTGACGGTGAATCACAGAAAGTCCGCGAATCAGCAGCCCGGTTCCAACAAGCAGAAACAGCGCCAGCGCGATTTCGCCGGTAACCATCACGGTTCGCATGCGGTTTTGCGAGCGGCCCGCGGTGGCGGCGCGGCTCTCATTTTTGAGGTTCGTGTTCATATCGGTGCGCGACGCGCTCAGCGCCGGTACCAGACCGCAAAGCACGGCGGAGGCCACGGAGATCGCCAGTGCAAAGAACACCACGTTCCAATCCAGGCCTATGGGCACGGCGTTCACGTATTCGTTGAAGTTCATACTTGCCCTGACAAAATTGATTCCCCAGTAGGACAACAGAAGGCCCAGGCCGCCGCCGAGAAGCGCAATTACCAGTCCTTCGGTCAATAATTGCCGCACAATGCGAAGGCGCCCCGCTCCGAGTGAGATGCGAATTGCCAGCTCCTTCCGGCGCCCGGCGGAGCGCGCCAAGAGCAGGCCGGCTACATTGGCGCACGCAATCATCAGAACAAAACCCACCGTAGTCATCATCACCGCAAGCCCTGCGCGAATGCTGAAATTCTGTATCAGGTATTCCGGCAACGTACGTACGGCGACGCCCCAGCCTTTTTCCGTTTCGGGAAAACTTTCCGCGGTACGCTGGGCCAGCGTGACCATTTCCGCGCGTGCTTGCTCGACACTCGCGCCCAGCTTCAGCCGCGCATAGAGATTGAGGGGGCGGTCCTTGCGTGCAGCGTCCGTCTGATCCGCCGCACTCAGAACAAGCGGCGTCCACAATTGGGGAACGAAACCGAGCAGGCGGAAATTCGCAGGCATCGCGCCGATCACCGTATAGTTTTCCCGGTTGAGCCGGATGGTGCTCCCGATGAGCGAAGCATCGGAACCGAACCGCCGCTCCCAAAGTTCGTGGCTCAGGATCACCACATGCTCGTGCCCGGCCTGGTCTTCTCCTTCGGCAAAAGTCCGCCCGAACTGTGGGGAGACACCGAGCACTCGGAAGTAGTTCGGTGACACAGCAGCGGAGCGAATCGCTTCAGGCCTACCGGTCGAATCGGTTTGGCCATTCGTGTTAGGGCCCTGCGCCGTCAACGCCACGGAGCGGTAATCATCGGCAGCGGCCATTTCTTCAAACGCATGGTTTGCGGCGCGCCACGCGAGGTAGTTCGGTGCGGAAACACCGTTGAGATCCGACTGAAAGCTTTGCGCCGGATTAACGCCAGAGATCGCCACGACGCGGCTCGGTTCGCGCCCTGGTGGACGCCGCAGCAGAAAGGCGCTCACCATGCTGAACATCGTGGCGTTCACGGCGATCCCCAGCGCCAGGGTAAGCACGGCAATCGCGGTGAAGCCGGGATTCTTTCGCAGCGTTCGCAAAGTGTATTGTAAGTCGTGCGTCAGCCCGTCGAAGAGAGAGACGCCTCGCGCTTCGCGGCATTCTTCCTTCGCGCGTTCCACCCCGCCAAACTCGATCCGCGCGCGCCGCAACGCCTCCACTCGCGGTACGCCCCTGCGCACCAAATCCTCTGCGAACGCCTCGATGTGGAAGCGCAACTCCGCGTCCATCTCGCTTTCCATTCGAGTGCGTCCCGCGACAGCGCGCAACCACGATGCAAGCTTGTTCCATAGTGTCATTTTTCCTCACTCGTACCGCAGCGCCACCATCGGATCCACGCGCGTCGCCCGCCGGGCGGGAAGCCATCCCGCAAACATCGCCACCGCAATCAGAAGTAGCGAGACTCCTGCGAACGAAATTGCATCTGCCGGGTTCAGCCCGAAAAGTATTGCCGAAATCAACCGCGCAATTGCCGCCGACACAGCGATTCCAATTACGGTTCCAAACAACATCGGTCGCGCGTTTTCCCGGAGCACCAGGCCAAGTACCTGCTGGCGTTGTGCGCCTAACGCCATCCGGATACCGATTTCGTGTGTTCTCTCCACGACGCTGTAACCAACCATGCCATGGACGCCCAGACACGCCAGGAACAAACCTAGCGCGCCGACAACGCTGCAAAGAATGCCCCCGACGCGCGAAACAATGAAGTAAGGGTCAAACGAAACCGCCCAATCGAGCGGAGCGGCAACGACGGGAAGATTGGCATCTACACGCCGGACCGCGCCGCCGAGCAATGCCAGCAGACTGGAAGTGTTTCCCTTGGTGCGCAGCAGGATCATGGCCGTCAACCGGCTGCTTTGTGAAAGCGGCAAGTAAAGATACGAGTCATCTACTTTGCTCAAGGACAAATTTCGTACATCCTGCGCTACGCCAATGACTTCACTTTCCGGAAAGAAAGGAGCCGTTTCGCCGGGAAAAGGAGGCTGACCGTGCGCTGATCCAATTGCGAGCCGCTTGCCAATGGGATCCTGCCCGGGCCAGAAACGACGTGCCATTGCTTCGCTCACGATGGCCACAGGCGCCTCCCCTTCAGCCTCTTGCGGAGTGAAGCTCCGGCCCCTCAAGATGGGAATGCCAAGCGTCTCGAAATAATTCGGCAGCACATAGCTATAGCTCACAGCGGGCCGTTTGTCCTCGCCCGCGCCATTGACTGGCGGCTCCTCCGTGGCGGTCCCGACAGGTACGAACCGATTACCGCCAGCGAACGGCGCGCGAGACGCCAGCGTCACCGAAGTGATGCCTGCAAGGCCTCCCAATTCCGTTCTCAGTTGTCGGCTAAGCTGAAGTAACTCAGCCTCGCTGTACCCTGACAGCGCCGGCGTGTACATTTCCAGGAACACAACATGTTTGCTGTCAAATCCGGGCTCGATCCGAAGCGCTCGCTGCGATCCGCGCAACAGCAGCGCCGAGTTAATCAGCAGCACGAGACACGCTGCAACCTGTGCAACCATGAGTATGTTGCGCAGACGGGACTTGCTCAGTCGCTCCCCAAGCATGCTGCCGCTATCTTTGAGCGCTGAATTTACGTCGGTCTTTAAGGTCTGCAAGGCTGGAGTCAGACCAAACGCCACGCCCGTCAGCAACGAAATGAGTACGGTGTAGCCGAAAATGCGGATGTCCGGAGTGGCCTGCAATGCGATGGAACCCCAGTATGAGGGAAGGGAAGAAGAGATTTCAGCAACAAGTAGATGCAGCCCCCAAGAAGCCAAGGGAAGGCCCACGGCCCCGGCAAAGAAAGCGATCAAACTGCTTTCAATGAGCAGTTGCTGGAGCAGCCGCCTGCGTGTGGCTCCGAGCGAAAGGCGCACGCCGATTTCGCGCCTGCGCGTCGCCGCTCGCGCCAGCAGAAGACTGGCCACATTGGCGCATGCAATCAGCAAAAGAAGTGCCACGGCGCCCATCGTGGCGGCCACGACGGGCCATCCTTCCGAATCGATGTGAGCAAACTCGCGCTCGCTGACCACACTAATACCACTGTTGCGCTCAACCTCCGGAAAGGCAGTTCGCAACTGACTCGCCAGAACACTTAGTTCCGCCTCTGCGTCGGGAAGGGAAACGCCTGCCTTCAAGTGTCCGTACACGATGCCAGCGCGCTCGCCGCGATTCTCCAGGCTCTCGCGGGTGCCGCTGCCCAAGATCGGCCGCACTGCAATCGGCGCCCAGAGAACAGGCACCATTGGAAGTGTCCCCAGGTAATCCACGGGGGTAACGCCAACGATCGTGAAGGGCACGCGGTTAAGGTGAATCGTGGACCCAATGACGTTAGGGCTCGCATGAAACTGGCTTCGCCAGAAATTTCCGCTCAACACGACCACCGGCCGCGCACCTGGTTGGTCGTCCTCGGGCAAGAACAATCTGCCGGCTGCAGGGTGTGCCCCCAACAATTGGAAGTAGTTGCCCGAAACGTAGAAGCACATGAGCGGGCGCCCGCTTCCTTGTAGCAATTGCGGCAAATGAAAGCCGATCGCGCTTGCCATGCGGGGCATGTCGTCGGGACTAGACGGAGGCAGGTCGGAAGTTGTGACCCCCATTCCAAAGCCGAACATCGCTAAGTCGGAAAGGGTTTTGTTGTGGTCACGATAATAAATGTAATCGGGGTAAGAAAGCGCGTCGCGGCTTTCTCCCTCTTTCGTGCGGTAAACACCTACTAGGCGGTCCGGATCTTTAACGGCGCGCGGCCTCATCGTGAGAGCGTCAAACGCGGTAAACACTGTCGTATTCACGCCAATTCCGAGGGCCAGGGCGAGAACGGCGGTCGCCGTAAAGCCTAGGTTTTTTCGCATCATGCGTAAGCCGAAGCGCAAGTCCTGAATGAGACTGCTGATGAAGTTCACGCCTCGCGCTTCGCGGCATTCCTCTTTTGCGCGCTCGACGCCGCCAAACTCGATGCGCGCCCGCCGCAAGGCTTCTTCCCGCGACACGCCGCTGCGCACCAAATCTTCCGCGAACGCTTCGATGTGGAAGCGCAGCTCGGTATCCATCTCGCTTTCCATCCGCGATCTACGCGTTACCGCGCGCAACCACAAACGAATTCGGCTCCACATCCTCATACTTCCTCAGGCGTGCTTTGTAGAATTCCGGCGATGACATCCGCCATGCGATTCCACTTCTCCGCTTCCGTTTGCAATTTGCGTTTCCCTGCCGCAGTCAGCCGGTAATACTTCGCCTTGCGTTTGTTTTCCGACTCGCCCCACTCGCTCGTAATCCAGCCTTGATGCTCCAGGCGATACAGCGCGGGATACAGCGAGCCTTGTTGAATTTCCAGCCGGTCTTTCGAAATCTGCTGGATGCGCAGCAAGACGCCGTAGCCGTGCAAGGGCCCCAGCGACACGGCCTTGAGAATCAGCATGTCCAGCGTGCCCTGCAGCAGCTCCATCTGTTTTTTGTCCATGAAGGCGTCTCTCTCCTAGATGGCCTAGGAATCTACGCCGCTTCTCCTAGACTGTCAAGGAGAAAGAAAGGCTACTCCCACTGAAAAGTGGTCTGAAGCAGGTCAAAGGTGGAACTGCGCAAAAAGAAGTATTTCAGGGACGCGAGGCGGGCCAGTCGAGCACGTTTCGAATCGATATGGCGATCTCTCTCATTTGGATTTTCAGCGAAACCATCAACTCGCCTGAGTCTTCGATCTCTCCCAGAAATTCGCCCCATTCGTTCGTCCTAAGCGTGACGAAACTCTGGCGGAAGTTCCAAAGTGTGATCCTGACGCCTCGGCGAAAGACCGCGGTGCAGCTGCTGTCTAACAACTGCCCAGTGATCATCAAGCGGTTGGTTTCTGGATGCAATTCGAGAAGCAGATCAAGTTCGTATGGTTCAGCGCGATAGAGCAGGTGCCTTTGAGGATGTGCCGACGACCGCGCTCCGAATACCGGTGTCGCAAAACTGTCGAACAGGAGCTCCACCGGCGGCCCTGGCTCGCTGCGACTCGGTCTGTTTCTCCATCGCGCTGGGCGCTCAACCGATTTTGTCAGCCTGGTGAAGCGCTTTTGCTGGGCTAAGCGCATTGCTGGGAATCCGCCTATTCTGTAGTGTCCTAACCCAAAGATTCGTTGCAGAGAAGAATGCCTTATCTCCTCTGCGCGCCCTTCGTCAGGAACGCCCGAAGCTCATAACCTAAGACACTCGCGTAAATTGCTGCGGCTTCAAAAATGGCCCTGGGTCCTCTAATCGGGGTGTTTGAGGGCTACTTAACCTGAGAACACCCGACCGTGTCAAGTTAAGATTAGCTTTTGAATTGAAGTCGCTACTCCCTCCACATCGTTGTGATTTCGCGTATGCTTCTCCAATGAAATATGTCCTCGGCTTTGACGGCGGCGGCACAAAAACCGAATCCGTCCTCATGGACGAAACTGGAGCCATCCTCGCGCGCTCCCGCTCCGGCGCATCCAACGCCGTCAACGTGGGGCTGGAGGCTTCCGCTGCCGCCCTTGCGGAAGCGGGCTTGCAAGCTCTCCATCTAGCTGCGAAAAGGCCCGAAGAAGTTGCGTACATCGTTGCGGGCATCTCTGGAGCAGGAGAGCCGAAAGCGCGTCTTTCTATCCAATGCGCTCTGCAGCCAACTTTTCCCAACGCCGCGATTATCATCACTAGTGACTTGGTTCTCACACTCGGTGCAACGGGAGAAATCCCGAGCCTCGTGGTTATCGCCGGGACAGGTTCTGCCGTGATGGGGAGGACGGAGCCCTTGAAGCTGGCCCGCGCCGGCGGATTTGGTCCCATCATCGGCGACCCCGGGAGCGCCAACGATATCGGTAGGAAGGCCACTGCTCTGTGCTTTCAAAAGTTCCTTAACGGTGAGAAGAAGTTCCCTTTAATAGAGCAGATTCTTCTCTCGTTTGAATGCAAATGGGATCAATTCGTGGACCTCGTGCGGGACCAGCCGACTGCCACTTTCCCTAAAATATTCCCCATCGTAGCAAAGGTGGCGGAATCAGGCGATCCCTCCGCCCGGGCTCTTTTGACCTCTGCAGCCAAGGACTTGCAGGAACAAGTTCAGGAAGTTCTTCGGCAGCTCGATTTGCAGAATGCGAGTTTTTTCCTTGCGAAAACCGGCGGCGTCTTCGACGGCAGTGTGTTTCTCAACGCGGAATTTGAGCGTATGGTTCGCGAAATTGCTCCCCATGCACGCATGGGTCCTCTACCTCGGCCAGTTGCCGAGTACGTGGCCGAGTTTGCTCGGGGCGTCTTGACGCATCCCCTGCAAATCCCCGAAAGTTAATTTATGCCCGAATCCGGTGCACCCGAGCCTGTCGCGCCCGAACGTGCTGCGAAAGATCGCGAACGCGCGCGCGTCGCTACTGGCGATGAACTTGCCGCGCTCCTGCATCATCCTTCCGCGGATGTTCTTCTCGCGCTTATCGACAACCCCGCGCTCGACGAACCGCAGCTTTGTTTGCTTTTGGAGAGGAAGGATCTCCCCGGCGAAGTCCTCGAAGAAGTGGGCAAGCGCAAGCCGCTCCTTAAAAGCTATCGCGCGAAAAAGGCGCTTTGTTTTCATCCGCGTGGGCCGCGCCTTATCACACTGCGTCTCATCCGCGACCTCTATCTGATGGATCTCGTCCAACTTGCGCTTTCGCCAGCTGTCCCAGCCGAGCTAAAACGCAATGGGGAGGAGCAACTCCTCGCGCGCCTTCCGCAAATTCCGCTGGGCCAGAAAATGACGCTCGCGCGGCGCGGCCCGGCGCGCGTCGCCGGAGCATTGCTGACCGAAGGCCATCCGCAAATCGTTTCCGCGGTCCTCGACAATCCTTATCTAACCGAAGCGCAAATCCTGAAGACCCTCTCCCGCGAGAAGCTCCCTGCACCCGTAGTTCCAGCGATTATTCATCACCGCAAATGGTCTATTTCCTACAACATTCGCATCGCGCTTCTGCGCCAGCCTTCGGCACCGCTGGCCACCATTCTTTCCTACCTGCCGCAACTCACCGTTTCCGACCTCCGCGAGCTTGCCGCTCCCGGCATCGTTCCGGAAACCCTGCGCCGCTACATCCAGGCCGAAGTGCAGCGCCGTCTCAGCTCCGGCGCTTCCCCCAAAGGTTCCCCCTCATCAAAGGGAAGTTGACAGGGCCAGCGCCGCTCCGTTCGAATGACTTAACCCCTCGAATGACTTAACCCCCTAGGCACGATTGGCGGGAACAAAACACCCCCTTCCGGCGTCGTATGTCTTGTGGTGGTGACTCGAGTATTCTGGCAACATTGGGACGGCGATTCGTCTCCGGCGCCGCGGTACGTCATCCCTGGCAGGGGGTCACAACCACGAAATGAGCTCGGGGGATCAAGCATCCCGGCGCCTGGAACGCCGCTGGGCGCCACGCTACGCGTTTCGCGCTGGTCTCGAAATCGAATGGGGCTCCGCGCTCCTGCGTGGCAGCACCCGCGACATCAGTTCGAACGGAATGTATATCGAAGTGCCCGATACTTTGTGGATCGGGGCTGGCTTCACCGCGCGCTTGCACCTTCCTCAGCCCCTCAAACTCGATTGTCAGGTCAAGCGCGTCGAACCCGGCCGGGGCATGGGCGTTTCCGTCGCTCTTGGCGAATCCGAAAGCCAGAAACTTTACAACGACCTTCTTTCATCCCTCACTCCCCCCGGCGTTTGAGGCGGCTTATACTAGACTCGACTCCGTATCGCGGAGCCGGAATCGCATATTCGGCCAAGCCTTGCGCGCGAACGGGTCGCGTGGTGAAGCCTTGACTCTCATCACTGCGCGAAATGGGCTGTTCGAGTCGCAACGCGCTATGAATAACATGACTCGCTGCCTTGACTGCGGTTCGCCACGGACCGCGGATCAGTGTCCCGCCTGCGGGCTCACTTCCGCAGCGGCGGAGGTGATGTTTCGCCGCCGTTTCATGAAGCGCACCGGCGTATTTCTCGCCGGGTCGCTTGCGTTTCCGTATATCAGCCAGATTTATCCGCCGCTCGACGTTGATCTCATGCTAGTGGTCTTCGGCGTGATTTTCTTTGTTGCGTTGACGCTCGCGGTGATTCTCGACCGGCGCGCGCGAAGACGGCAGGAACTCGAAATGCTCAAGCATGTCTATGGCGGTTTCATCCTGTTGCCATGGATTCTGGCCTTCACGCTTTTCGTCAATGGAAGGCTCGACTCACAAAAGGTGACCTACCACTCGGCGATTGTGGACGGCCGCTACAACATGCCGCCCGTTGTCCGCGGTCGCCGGCTATTCGTCAAGTCTTGGCGCGAACTGGGGAAATATGAAAGCTTGGCCGTGAGCGAATATGACTACGACCGCTTCAAGCTGGGCGACCAAGTGAATGTCGGCGTCAAGCCGGGTGCACTCGGAATCCCATGGTTTTACGACATCTACCGCCGGTGACGGCGAGTCGATTTTTTTGACTTCAAATCCTCCTTAAATTTTCCGTTCACGGCAACTGGGGCGCAGTAGTGCTACGCCCCTGCATCCGTCAATAAGCTGGTTGGCCGTTCATCTTCAGCGGGATTTGGAGTTGTAGAACGGAGCCATTCTTGCCCACGCGGAAGGACACTTGCTCCATGGGGCCGATGTCGCGCGTTTTCCATTCCGGAGTCTCGAGCGGCTCGCTGGGCTTGTCGGCTGGTGACCATTCAACATTGTCCCCAACGGGCTTCACCGTTTGCGGATCGATCTCGTAGACTTCTTCCTCCTTCACGTTCACCAACAAATAGCGCTTCCAGATGCGCAGCAGCAACAATCCTTTTTTCTCCGTATGATACATGCTCCACGATTTCGGTGCCTCATCATTGAGTTTCACAATCGCAAATTCCACCGATTTCCAAGTCTGTTTCGATTGAGCTTGCACCGAGACGACTCCGGTTCCGCTAAAGAGCCAGAACAGTGCGACCCAAAGCCCTCCCATTACGATTGAAAGAGTGCAGGCGGGCCATCTTAGTATTCCTTTCCCGAAGAGGCTCGCCAGCAGAGCTGCGGGAGCTGCATACAGGCCGAGTCCAGCAGTCCACGTAAGCAGTGAGTCGTAAGAATCTCCTCTCCCAACGTTGACCAAAATGTCGAAGAGAATCCACAACAATTCCGATAGACCCACAAGGGCGATGGCACCTACTGCAAGATAGCCCTTCCACGCCGGAGTGCCGATCCTGGGCGATGTTCGCCACCAACGCTTGACTGCCCAAATCAGGGTTGTCAGCGTTGCTAGGACCAGGAGGCACCATGCGACCAACACCGGCGGAGTCATAACTCTCTTCCTATTTTACCTCGGGGAAGGATTTGTCGAGGAGGCGGATGGCTTCGTCGACGTCGGATTTGGAAGTGTTGAGCATGGGGGCGAGTCGGAGAACGTTGCCATAGAGGCCGCCTTTGCCGATGAGCAGGCCGTTCTGGCGGGCGCGCTCCATCACTTGCGTGGTGGCTTCGGGAGCGGGCTCTTTGGTCCTGCGATCTTTCACGAGTTCGAGCGCCTGCATCAGGCCCATGCCGCGCACGTCGCCGACGAGCGCATGCTTTTGCTGCAGTTCTTCGAGCTTCGCGCGGAAATGCGAACCAACGACGTGAGCGTTCTCCAGAAGCTTTTCTTCTTCGATCAATTCGATCGTAGCTTTGGCCGCGACGCTGGTCACCGGATTTCCGCCGAACGTTGCGATGTTCGCGCCCTGGAAGCTGCCCGCAATTTCCGGCGTGGTGACGGTGAGGCCGATCGGCACGCCGTTGGCCATGCCTTTCGCGCTGGTAATCATGTCCGGAACGACTTCCCACTGCTCGATGCCAAACCATTTTTTGCCAGTGCGGCCCCAGCCGGTTTGCACTTCGTCAGAGATGAAGAGCGCGCCGTACTGCTTCACGATTTTGAAAACGATTTTGAAGTATTCCTTTGGCGGAGTGATAAAGCCGCCGACGCCCTGAATCGGCTCCGCGATGAACGCGGCGATGTTGCCGCTGGTGCCGGTTTGGATGAGATTTTCGACGTCATTGGCGCAAGCGGCCTCGCAATCGGGATATTTCAGGTGCAGCGGGCAGCGGTAGCAATAAGCATTGATGGCATGCGAGATGCCGACGCCAATCACGCCGCCCTTGCGGTAGTTCGAGTGCGCGGTGACGCCTTTGGCGAGCGCGGAGCCGCCGGAGTAAGCGTGGCGGAGCGCGACGACGTCAAAATTTCCCGTGGACATGCGCGCGAGAAGGATCGCGGCTTCGTTGGCTTCCGTGCCGGAATTGGTGAAGAAACTCGACTTGAGATTGCCGGGAGTGATTTGCGCGACTTTTTCCGCGAGCGCGACGATGTGTTCGTTGGGATAGAGCGTGGACGTGTGCTGCAGCTTGTTCACCTGCGCGGCGACTTTGCCGGAAACTTTGGGATTGCAGTGGCCGACAGAGACGGTGAGGATGCCGCCGAAGAAGTCGAGATACCTGTTGCCGTCGAGGTCCCAGAGGTATTGCATCGCGCCGCGGTCGGCGACCAAGGGTTGCTGGAAGTAGTTGGTGACCGAGGGCCAGAGATATTTCTTGTGCTTGGCGACGACATCGTCGCTGCGCGCGCTGCGAGCGAGTTGCGAAGCCGGAACAAATTGAGCCGGAGTGGTCATGGGCGAATCCTTGGGTAAATTTGATAAGTCGAGTGTACGACAGGGAATGGGAAGTGGCGAGTGACGAGTGGCGAGCAGGGGAAAAGACAAGATGTGATAACGCAGAGACGCTGTGGCGAGCACGAATGTGGGGAAGGTGGGAAGGACAAACCGAAGACCCCAGGGGGTGTCGGATGTGTGGCAAATAAAGGGCTTAGGGGCGTTCTTGAAAGAAGCAGGGGCATGCGCGGAAGGGATGCGACGTACCGCGCGGCCGACGAACAT
>Ga0307472_100000133_pt1 | contig 22817 bp, 15 predicted proteins | sample atmos_gasesAM5C__2_FD_204582 | JGI IMG/M metagenome (GOLD analysis project Ga0307472, IMG submission 204582) | Hardwood forest soil microbial communities from Morgan-Monroe State Forest, Indiana, United States - atmos_gasesAM5C_05 | ecosystem: Environmental > Terrestrial > Soil > Temperate...
TATGCGGCCAACGAATTGACGCTTTTGATCAATTCGATACGAAACGCTGGCGACAGTGCTCTAGGGACGGGCTTCTGGAAGTCAAGGTCGTAATCTTGGGTGTGTAGTCGGGTACAAGGGCGCCCGAACTAGTAATGATAAGTCTTAATGTTGTATCGGAAGCGGGAGTGAGCAAGCTGCACACACGCGCACGGTCTGTTTGCGCGCTTTCGATACAACGACTTGAAGGAAGACGCTGGCGTTTGCGGCGGATGCGGGCTAATGGCTGTGGGAATTCAATGTTTTCGCCCATCTGTAAGCTATTGGTTTTGCGGTACTTAGAAAATGAGCTTGCGCGAGAACCGCAATTCGATGCGGTACGCTGGGGCATTGCGTGCGGAGCGTAGCACGCGAAGCGTCCGCCGCGCCAGCGGCTTAGTTCAAGTCGGCTTGTAGGAAGTGATCTTCGCGCTTGGATCGATCCATACATCGATCAGCACGAAGCGTGGATTTGAATCGTCGACCTCGTGTTGCAGTGCAGGAGTATCGAATTTCGAATCCTACATCTGAAGCCTCGCGGGCTTCTGATCTTGACGACGACCAGGGATCGCATCTTCGAAGAATCTGCTTAACTCGCTTGTTTGCAACGCTTACGAGATTCGGCCGGAAAAGAGCGACCGACGTTTCTTGAAAAAAAGGCACGGATTTGGGGAGATTTGGAAAAAATGGAAAATGAGGCAGCGGCCTAAGTCTTTTAGAATCTGGAGCGGGCGATGGGAATCGAACCCACGTCCGAAGCTTGGGAAGCTTCTATACTGCCATTGTACGACGCCCGCCGGGTTCGGTACTTCGACATTATACCCAAGAACGGACGTGCCCGTACAGTTGCAACGCGCCTCTGAATTATTGGGTTAAACGCTCTTCTTGAAGAACACACGTTCTTGAAGAAACTCGCGGAGCCTCCGCAGGCCTTACGAATGCGCCGAGCCGATTCGGACGCGCATCCAACAAATGTTGGCTCTGCGGTTTTGCGATACAATTTGGCGATGAGTATTTTGCGGCGGCTTTCACGCTGGATAGGCTTTAAGGACAATATGACTCACATCGTTGCAGAAAACACAGCTCCCGAATTTTCTCTGAAATCACTGGACCAGAAGCAGTATGCGCTTCGCTCACTGCTTGAGCGCGGCCCGGTGGTAGCCGCCTTTTTCAAAATCTCCTGCCCCGTCTGCCAATTCACCTTCCCTTTCCTGGAACGCCTCCACCAGCAGTACGGCTCTGGCGGCGCAACGTTCCTCGGGATTTCTCAGGATGACGCGCGCGCCACAAAAGGCTTTGCTTCCGAGTACGGCGTCACTTTCCCGGTGGTTCTCGATGAAGACGGTTATCCGGTCTCGAACGCCTATGGACTGACCAACGTTCCAACGATTTTCCTGATAGAGACTGACAGAAAAGTGAAGGTCAGCTCGATGGGCTTTGATAAAAAGGATTTGGAGACGATCGCCAGCCAGCTTGCCGAGCTGCGGAAGATCGGTCTCGCGCCGCTGTTTCGTCCCGACGAAGTTGTTCCCGCCAACAAACCTGGGTGAAGCTCTAAAAACTAGGTCCGGTCTGGACCCATTCCCAAATCCTTAATCCCTATTCCCTGCCTTCGATGGATGATCGATCATTCTATCTCTGCATCCAGCCACTGCTTCTTGTGCTTCTCGGAGCGTTTGCGCTTATCGGGAATTACGCGGGTGACCGCGGGCGCGATTCCGGACTTTCGCGCCACTCGGCGCGCTTCTTTACCCACGTCGATCGTCTTTTTCTTCCGCCGCTTCATGGCATCGCAAGGCTAGCGCAATAGCAGTGTGAAGAAAAGCGTCTCCGCACCTACACACCTGTGCGGCGTCAGGCCTATCCAAAAGCTTTTTGAGGGCATTGGAATCGGCTAAAAATTGAACTGGCATTGCAGATAAATCAAACGGTTGGCTGTCGAAGAGGAGAACGGTCCGCCCACCAGGCCATTAGACTGGCCAAAGTACTTGGAGCTGAGATCGCCCGTGGGATTGGAAACATTCACTTTGTTAAAGACATTTCGCGCGTTGACGCTCAAGGTCAGGTTGTAGCGGTTGTCCGAAGGATTGCCGCCGAACATCCCACCGCCACCGTGGTCGCCGCCTCCCCCGCCATGTGGTCCTCCCGGCCCGCGGCCAAATGTGCCCCCGCCTGGCCCACCTCTCGCGGCGGCTTCTTTCTTCTCGCCAAAGCCAAAGGTCTTGCTGAGCCGCATGTTCAGCGTAAACCGCGAGGGCCCTGTCCCCTCGTTGATGGGAATGCCGATTTGACCGGCCGTTATCTGTTCGCTTAAACAGCCATACGGCGTGGATACCACCCCCGGACTGCCGCAGGTGCCTAGGGATGGACGCGCGTTGAATGTATTGATTCCATACACGTCTTGACCCGTGGTGATGTTGAATGGGGTGCCGGATTGCGCCACCAAGAACGGGCTCGCCCGAAGCCCCCAAGGCATGGTGATGAAGCCGCCGAGGAACACGCGATGCCGCACGTCAAATGGCGCCCGGCCGTAATCTTCGTCGATGCCGCAAGCTGCTCCTGCGCCTGGCGCTCCGCAAGGAATGGACGGAATATAGCCGGCGCCCGAAGTGTTGCTATTTGCATAGTTCAGCGTGTAATAGCCCCACACTGACAGCCGGGCACCTATCTGTACTCTGCTGTTCATGATGAGCTGGTTTTGCTTGAAGATTCCGCCAGATTGGTACTCGTAAGTAATTTGCTGCGCGCTGACAGGAACCGCAGGATTGGGCACATAGTTCGTATAGAACTGGTGGAGGCCGCGGGAATTTAGATAAGTGACGGAAAGATTCGCGTACTTGCTGAGCTGGCGCTCAATGGTTGCTCCAGCCTGCATGATGTACGGAGAGCGAAGAGCGGTATTCGGCTGGTAGACCACAACGGGTTGGGTGTTCATCAGCACCGGCATTGTTTGGCTGGGGTCAAAAAACGCCGGATTCGGAACCTGGATTTGTTGCTGAATGATGCCGTTTTGCAGCTGCTGCTGCAAAAGCAGGCTGGAAGTGAAGCGGTCGTAGAAGATGCCCCAGCCGCCGCGGAGCACTGTGGTTGGCGATTTTTTCCCATTTCCACCGAGACCCCACGCGATGCCCACGCGCGGCGCAAAATCAGTGTGGTCGCCGAGACTGTTTTGCGTTTCATAGCGTAGGCCGGTGCTTAGCGTCACGTTTGACCGCACGCGCCAGTCGTCTTGGACAAAGAGCGCGCCATCAAGCCAGGTGACCTCGTCGATGGCCCTACCCACAGCATTGGAATTGACATTGTAAAAGCTCGCGCCGCCGCCATTGGCGATGCCGGTTGCAACATTAGGTGCAGTATCTCCAGTGGCAATGGCTTGCAACATAATCTGGTAGGCTTGGAGCCCGGTAAGCTGGCAATTGCTGGTTGCAGTTGGCGTGCAGTTCGGTTGCGGCCTTGGTCCGAAAACGTAAGTCCCATTGAACTTTGCGTCGGACGAATTGTCCTCCCTCGAAGCACGCAAACGGCCTCCATATTTGATGGCGTGCTTGCCGGCGGTGACGTAGGTGATGTTTTGAAGTTCGTAGCGGTTCACGAGGTCGTTGTACAGGCCGGTGCTGTTCCCACCCGTCGCAAAGGCGCCATCAATCGAAATGGTGGCCGTGGTATTCAGCGGATTTTGATTGTTGTCCTGGTGAATGTATTGAAACCGTGTTTCATTGATGGTGTGGGCGCTGAGCACCTGCGTGTCGGTTAACTGAAACGTGTGTTCGGTGTTGAGCGCGTTGTAACCTAGCGCAGGCAGGGAGAATCCACCGACCCCGTTGCCTTGTTCATTGTTCCGCCAATACTGGTAGCGGGTGGTCAGCGTGTTGCTCGGCGTAACTTGAAAGTCGAAACGCTGGTTCACGTTCGTGCGCGTGCGGGGATTTGGAAACGCGCCTGTGAACGTCGTAATCTGCAACGTCGTCGGATCCACGTAGGGAGTGTTCACAACGGCTAGCTCGTTCAAATTGCGCCGCTCGATGTTGGAAAAAAACGATATCTTTTTGCTAAGCGCGCCGCCCAGGTGCCCTTCATACTGCGTCGAATAGTAGTCCGGCGCCGGTCCGGCGCCTTCAAAAGGGTTCCTGGAGTTAAAGGCCGTGGTGTTGCCCATCACCCAGAACTGCCCGTGGAGTTGGTCCGTTCCCGGCTTGGTCAAAATCTCCACGCGGCCGTATCCCAGTTTGTCGTACTCCGAAGAAAACGGATTCTGATTAATGCGAATCTCTCGAATGGAAGCCTTCGGCGGAAGCTGCCCCGCGGTAAATCCGTCAATATATATTTGCCCGCCATTCGGACCTGCCGACGGCCCCGCCAGCGCCTGCAGCTCCGACGCCAGTTCGTCGGGATCGTCGGAAAGCGCTTCCAGATCTTTCCCTTTCATCACCACTGTGCCGACATTGTTTGATGGGTCAACGTCCACTTTCGTCGTCTCGTCGGTTACCTCGACTTTTTGTTCTTCCATGTGAATCATCAAGCCGACGTTCACCTGCTGCACTTGGTTGGCGGTGATTTGAACATTCTCTTGAGTGAAAAGTGAGAATCCCTTCGCCACCGCCTTCAATGTGTAGACTCCCGGCCGCAAAACCTTGAATTGGTAAATTCCTTCTGTGTTGGTCGTGGCGTCATAAGACGCGCCACTCGCGTCCGTCAAGCGCACGGAAGCCTTGGGAATCCGCGCGCCTGAAGGATCGCTCACGATTCCCGTCAGTCCTCCCGTCGCGCCTTTCACTGGAACTGCCTGCGTTGGTTGATTCGCGGCTTGCCCGGTGACCTCGACTTTTTCCGGGTGTACATGAATCTTCATGCTGAAGTTCAACTGCTGCCCCTGATTCGCGGTAATCTGCGCGTTCTCCTGCGTAAAGGGCTCGAAGCCTGTCGCCTCGGCCTTCAGCGTATAAGCTCCCGGCGCAAGCGCCTTGAATTCATAGACGCCCTGGCTATCGGTGGTTGCGTCAAAGGAAACGCCGCTGGCATCTGTCAAATGGACCGCGGCATTTGCAACCACTGCGCCCGAGGGATCTTTGACGATTCCTGTCAATGAGCCTGTGGCGTTTGCAGCGGGCGCGGGCGCGGGTTCATGCGCAGACAAGCACTCCGCGAGCATCAGGGTCAGCAAGAGGCATAAGAAGAATGTACTTGTAGTTCGCAACCGCCGGAAGCTCATCAAATCTCCTGATTCTGCTGGATTGTGTTGCAATGTCCCGCCATTACGGGTTCCCTGCTTCCCCGCCCGAAGCGTCGCCCAAGGTCCACGGCGACAGGATCGAAGAAGCATTGCTGTTCGGCGAAGCTTGCAGGATGGGTTCGACCCCGCCAAGCAATGTGATGACCGACGGCACGCCGTTCGCACCACCCTCCGTCGCGACAATCATCACGGCGTCGCCCTTTTGGAAGTCCGAAAGAGTTGCGGCAGGCATGCGATTGAACGCCTGTTGGAAGTCTCCGCCCCCACCCGCACCCCTTCCGGGTCCTTCGGGACCGCCCGCCTGCGCGCCGTTGGCTTGTGCGCCGGCGGGTCTTTGTGTTTGCATTGCGTTCGCATTTGCGGCACTCGCACCGCCGGGAGTATGCAAATCCGCCGCCGCAGCCCCTCTCAATCGCGCCGCAATGCGCTGCGCCATCGGCAGGGGCAGTTTTCGCACTTGCGAATCCGAAGTGATTCGCACCGTGACGGATTTCTTTGTCGCCAAGTCCTGCAGCGTAATCGTATTTGCCGAAGGATCGATCGATGAAATGGTTCCCGCGATGTTCTGGAATGTACCGCATACAATTTCCGCGGCTGTCAACTCGCTGCCGTCGGCGTTGCGCGTGCCACGCGCGCGAAGCTGGTCGCCCATTTTGATTTGATCAAGTTTGGCAGGCTTCGTATCATCAAACTTGATCGAGTCCGGAGCGTACCGCCGCACCAGGGTATCCTTGGAAAGATGAATGGTCACCGTCTTTTTGTCGCCCAGCCCCGGCTGCGTAATAAGGATGGAGTTTGCCCCCAGATCCACGCTGCTTACTAACCCCGAGGCCCCTTGCCGCCACTCTTCGCGTTCGTGAGCCTGCTTCTCGGCAATGCTGGCCTTCTTCATCGCGATCACAGCCGCCGCCAGCACGGTCTTCCCGTCTTCACCAAGCTGTCCGCGCACCAGGATGCGGTCTCCCGGCAGCAATTCCTTCAACGCGATGGGCACAGCCTCCTTCAAATCCTTCTGCCCGGGCGCGACTCGAACCAGCTTCGCCGCGTCTTGCACGACCACGGTCACGTCACCGCCGTCAGTCGTCAATACAATGTTGTTCCCCGAAATTGACTTGATGGTTCCCATGGGCCGCGCCGCGTTCGAAGCAGCCGCGCCGGCTGCCTGCGCGCCAAACGCTGCCGCTGGCAGAGCGACCGTCACCATTGCGCCTAAGACCACACCTGCCATCGCTGGCAGAAGCGATCTTCCGTTCTTCAAATTACAGATCTCCATGGGAAAGTCCACACCTCCTGAATTTTTTCAGGATGACTCGGGCGACGGCATGGGATTCCCGCCCTAGCTTCACGCGCACCAATAGGCATGACGCGTAACCATTAGACGTAACTCCGGCCTCAAACCGTTTCAGGCGGGAAACGCCTGAACAGGCCTAGTACGCCATAGCCCACTCTTACTAAGGCATTTCCTGAAGTGTGACGCCCGTCACTTGGCCGCGTGTTAGCGGTCACCGTATTCGTGCTCACTTCGCACCAGAATGTGCTTGTTGGAGGGCACTATGGCACCAGACAATCGTGCGCTTCTGGACCTTCTCAAGTTCGAGCTTCGCTTTCTCGAGGCGGGCGGTTACGGCCGGTCCCCGCATGAACCACGCCGGCAATCGCTCGTTCTTGAGGACTCTCTCTCCTGCATGAATTTCAACAGCCAGGATCGCGAGCCCTACGACGCCTGCATGCTCATGAAGTTCGTTCCGCCTAGCCGAGCCGCGGAGCAGATTCCTTGCCGCCATATTCCCCTGGATGCAGCCGGAAAGACCCTTGCGCGTTTATACGAATCGGGCTCACAAACAGAAACCGAAGAAGCTCTCGCGACCTGGCTCAAAGCTACAATTCGACGCCTCGAGCTGGAACAAACAGCTGCGGCCTCTTTGTCCACGTCTTAATCCACGCTCGCCCCGGCACATCAAAGCGCTTCTCCTGTCTTCTGCTTTCTGCTTTCTGTTTCTTCATACTCTTGAATTAATTCAGTTGATTCACCGCATTCGTTGGCGCCTTACCTCGGGTAGGGACGCGACCCAGCTGTTCTTCTTTCGCGGTGCTATTAGTGTCTCTGGTCCCTGCGCGCTGGTTCCTCATTTAGCGTGGCCATGCTTTCCTGCTCGGCACACAAAGAAAAAGGGAGGAAGCTGAGCTTCCTCCCTCTTCTGGAGACTTGGCTGGGAAAGTTAAACTTAGTTGCCGACTGGACCGGAAACGCCAGCCGCGGTCGCAACGGCCTGGCAAGAACCAGCTGCCACGCCAATCGCCGCGCCGTTCACGTTGAACTTGAGCACGCCCGTCTGGTCATCGCAGAACGCGCGCACGCCAGTTGTCTGGAACGTGGTCGGAGTAGCGTTTACTTCAAACCCGTTCATAACGCCACCGACCAGGAGAGTCCCGGCCGCATTGAACACGTAGCCGCTCTTGGTAAACGGAGCTTGGCTCAGGAGTGGGTCGATTAAGCAGGCTGCCGCTGCGGTCGCAGCAACGCACGGTGACGCTCCGCCCAAAGACGCCAAGTTAGCGGAGAAACCGCTGCCCCAGCTGGACGAATACGTTACTTCCGCGGTGCCGATCGTTCGGACGGAACCGACGGCCGATGATTCGTTAGCCGCGATCTTCGAGCGCAGCAAGTTCGGGATGGCGATGGCCGCGATGATCAGAATGATCGCCACGACGATCAAAAGCTCAATAAGAGAGAAACCCTTTTGTCTCTTCATGCTATCTCCTTAGGAATGTGAGGTGCCAGAAGCACTGGCATGAGATAAGGCATGTAGGTAGCCAATCCGGGTCCTGCGCCCAAAACACGTGCCTTATTTCCGTAATGTGTTGAATATACATGGCTTAGGGGACAGTTGGACAAAAGCCCCGGGGCCAAGGCGAACACCAAAATGGAAACGAACCTTTTTTGTCGACACTTTTTGTCACCCCCCAGCATCACATTGCGTCAGCCCATGGATGGGAGTAATTGCGAACAAGAGCAGGCCCTCCGGAGTGACCGAAAGTGTGGTTGCGCCGAGATCTAGAGGCTGTGTTTCTTGGCGTAATGCCGGAAGGAACGGTAAGTGATTTTCAGAAACTCTGAAGCTCGTGTGCGGACGCCGCCGGCTTTTTCTAGCGCGGCCTGCAAATACATGCGCTCGGTGGTGGCCACCACTTTTTCAAAATCTACACCGTCGTCGGGTATTTCGATTCCCTGGCTCACTCCCGCGCCGGAGGAGGCGCCTCCATAACCCAGAATGCGATCCGGCAACACGCGGACGGAAATCTCCTTGCCGGCTTCCAGGGCCACGGCGCGCTCCATGGTGTTTTCCAGTTCTCTTACGTTTCCCGGCCAGTCGTAGGCTTCGAGCTTGCTCATCGCCTCCGGAGAGATCCCGTCAATGGGTTTCTCCATGGTTTTCCGGAAGCGCTCCAGGAAGTGGCGGGCCAATAGCGGAATGTCCTCGCGCCGCTCACGCAGAGCCGGAACGTGGATGGGAATTACACTGAGGCGGTAATAAAGATCTTCGCGGAAATGCCCCTCCGCGATTTCCTTTTCAAAGTTTTTGTTCGTGGCGGCGATAATGCGCACGTCCACATCTGATTCTTCCGTGCTTCCGATGGGCCGGACCTTGCCTTCTTGCAGAACCCGGTACAACTTCACCTGCATTGTCAGGCTCATGTTGCCGATTTCGTCCATGAACAGCGTTCCGCCGTGCGCAGCCTGGAACAACCCTTGCCGGTTTTCATTGGCTCCGGTGAACGAGCCTTTCATGTAACCGAAGAGTTCGGATTCCAGCAGCGTTTCCGGAAAGGCGCCGCAATTGATAGTGATGAAAGGAGCCTGCGCACGAAGACTGTTTTCATGAATGGCGCGGGCCACCAACTCTTTTCCCGTGCCGCTTTCCCCGGTAATGAGCACGCGGCTCGACTGCGGGGCAACGGTCTGAATCAAATCGAAGATCGCGCGCATTTTGGGACTTTGCCCAATGATATTGTCTAGCCCGGTCAGGCGGCGCAGTTCCCTCCGCAGGTAGCCCGCTTCTTTCTTCCACCTGAGATTTTCGGACACTTCCTGGACCGCGCGTCGCAACTGGTCGATATGATTATGGTCTTTGATGACATAGCGGTCGGCTCCAGAGTTCAGAGCCGCGATGGCGGTGTCCAGCGCCGGGAGCGCGGTCATCAGCACGAAAAAGGAATCGGGAGCAATTTCCTTCGCGAATTTGAGCAGGTCGACGCCATCTTCCCCGGGCATGCGAATGTCGGAAATAATGATGTCGAAAATCTGCGATTCCAGTTTGCGTTTGGCAGCCTCCACGCTGTTCGCGACTTCCACGCGGTGGCCTTCCTTGCGGAAAGTAATCTCCAGGAGCTCGCAGATCGACTTTTCGTCATCCACGACGAGAATGTGCGGGAGTTCCCTTCCAGTCTCTTTCGTGGCGGTTTTCGTCCCCTGCATGGCGCCTCACGCAACGCGCGGCAATTCGACGATGAACTCTGCGCCGCGGTCTTTCTCGGAAATCACGCTGATCTTTCCGCTATGAGCCTGCACAATTTGATAGACGATCGAAAGCCCCAGTCCGGTGCCCCCTTCGAATCCAGATTGCAGCGGCTCAAAAATTTTAGCCCTTTGTTTGGGATCCAGGCCAATCCCTGTATCGCGAAAGGCAATGCGCAGCCAGAAGGGGTAAGGTTCCAGCTTAACAGTGAGCGTCCCACCTGCCGGCATGGCCCGTAGAGCGTTGTCGCAAAGATTCCAAAAAACCTGCTTAATCTTGTTCGCGTCCACACGCGCGCGCAACTCCTGGCCGTTAAAAGCCCGCACAATCTGGAATTTGGAACCGACTTCGGGCTTCTTCTCCATCAAGGTCAGCGTCTCGTCGAGAAGCGCACGAACGTCCGCTTCCTGAAACTGGTAGGTCTTCTCGCGAGAATAATTCAGAAAGTCCGTGATGATATTGTTGAGGCGTTCCGATTCCCGGCTGACAATGTTCACCAGCTGTTTTTCATCGTCTTCCAATGGCACGAGGCGAGCCAGCTCCTTTACCGCCCCGGCCATTGCCGTCAAGGGTTGGCGGATTTCGTGAGCGATCGCCGCCGACAGCCGTCCGAGCGCGGCCATGCGTTCTTTCGTGGCCACTTCCTGCTCCAACCGACGCAAATCCGTGAGGTCCTGAAAGTTGAAAACAAATCCGCTGCGTTCTTCCGTTCCCAAGCGGAGAGGCGACACGCTGATTCCCAGGTAACGGGCCTCGCCCTGCGGAGTGCGGAAATCGATTTCCTTTCTGAGAGAAAGCCTCTCCACGTTGGGATACTGCCCGGGCAGCCAGAAATCCTGATTCAACTCCTGCAGTTTTTTGCCGCGCAGATCGGCAAACCGGTATCCAAGAATGTCCTCACCTGTGCGATTCAGCAGCAGGATGCCCCCGCTCAGATCCGTGGTAATCAAGCCGCCGCGCATGGAGTGGATGATGTCTTGCGTGAAATCCTGAAGGCTGAGAAGCTCTTCGCGCTTTTCCTCAAGTTCGCGACCTTTACTGCGGAGGGAATGGACAAGCAAGCTGGTGAGATAGGCAACGGCCAGGAATCCGAGGAGATTCATGACCAGCCAAGTACGCAAGTTCTCAACCGGTGGAAGGGCCGTGGACGTACTACGCGGCAACTTCCCGGCAAAGGCCAACAGGGCCATAGCGGCAAGCAGTGAAAAACAAATGGCGGCGTTGATGAAGGCCACAAGGCGGGAAAAGACGATGCTGCCCACGATGATGACGAGCAAATAAAGAGAAATGAAGTAGCTCTCCTGCAAGCCGGTCAAGTAAACCAGGAGGGTCACCATCACGACGTCGCCGGCAACCTGCACGCCTCCATGCCAGGAGGCCTGGGGCACCCAACGAAGGAGAATTAAATAAAGGATTCCGAGGGTTATCCAGGAGACGATCAGGGTAAGAAAAAAGAGAAAAAAACGGTTGGTGCTCAGCCCCGGCACATACTGGGGCCACACAACGCCGACAGTCAGAATGAGCGTGATGGTGAGAAGGCGGACACGCGCCAGCCATTCCAACCATGCTCTCGTCGCAAAACTCTGGTCCATGGTCTCCCCGCGCCCCCACACGCGTTCAGGGCATTCCCGAGTCCAGGCAGGAAACAGAGGGCGGAGTGTTGCTCGCCCCCCTCTGCAGAGGTTTTTGACGGTGCGGACGCAGCCGGCTTAGTGATTGGCCAGCTTTCCGATGAGCGAGAACAGCGGCAAGTACATGGAAATAACCACGCCGCCGACCACCAAGCCTAGAAAGACAATCATGATGGGTTCGAGAGCGGTTAGCAAGTCTTTCACCGCCGCGTCCACTTCTTCCTCGTAGAAATCGGCGATTTTCTGCAACATGGCGTCCATAGCGCCCGTCTGCTCACCGACTGCAATCATCTGCGTAACCATGCCTGGGAACACTTCGGATTCCTTCAAGGGCTCGGTGAGAGACTTGCCTTCTTCGAGCGACTTTCTGACTTTCATCAAAGCCTTCTCGATGACAGCGTTGCCGGCGGTTCTGGCGGTGATGTCCAGGCCTTCCAGGATGGGCACGCCGCTGGAGATCAGCGTTCCAAGCGTTCGGGTAAAGCGGGCGACGCCGATCTTTCTCATCAGGAGGCCCATGACTGGAAGCTTAAGAACGATGGTGTCCATAACCATACGGCCTTGCGGGGTCCCATACCAGACTTTCAGCCCGACGATGCTTCCGATAAAGCCCACGAGAATCAGGAACCCAAAGATACTTCCAACGAAGTGGCTGAGCGTGATGACGATTCGCGTAGGAAGCGGAAGGTCCACGCCAAGGCCGGCAAACAGCGTTGCGAAAATGGGAACGACTTTCCAGAGAAGCAGGGTGATGACGGCGGCTGCCACGCTTATCACGCCTACCGGGTAAACGAGAGCGGATTTCACGGCGCGCTGGAGCTTGACGTTCTTTTCGATGTACGAGGAAAGACGCTGAAGAATGGTGTCGAGAATACCGCCGGTCTCGCCCGCTTCGACCATGTTGACGTACAGGGCGTCGAAGACTTTCGGCGAGCTGCGCATTGCGGTCGAAAGCGTTGCGCCTCCTTCAACCTGGGCACGGGTGCCGGTCAAGACTTTTTGAAAGATCTTGTTCTCCTGCTGGCTCGCAAGAATCTCGAGACACTGCACGAGTGGAAGACCGGCATCAATCATGACCGAGAACTGGCGCGTGAAGATGGCCAACTCCTTGGAATTGACGCCGCCACCAAATGTGGGGATGTTGAACTCCTTCCCCTTCTCGGTCATTTTTGTGGCGGTAATCTGCTGGCGCTTCAAGATACTCGCCAGCTCCGTCTTGTTCGCCGCGGTCATCACGCCGCTAACGCTGGAGCCGCTCCGGCTCGTTCCTTGATATTTGTAATCCGGCATGAGAATTGCCTCCTAAATCTTCTTGATCGCCCTGCCCTGTGGTTACACAGCCAATCCCTAACGCTTTGCGGGCACGGGTGCTTTTACCCCATTGCCTGCAGTTGCCACCCCACGGTTAATCATGTCCTGCAGTTCATCAGGGTTCGATGAACGAGAAAGCGCGAGGTCCAGGGTAACCAACTTCGAAAAATATGCGTTGGCCAGCCCCTGGTTGAAAGTCTGCATACCGGTTTGCCCAGTACCCGTCTGCATCGCGGAATAGATCTGGTGGATCTTGTCTTCGCGGACCAGGTTGCGGATCGCCGCAGTGGGTATGAGAATCTCCATAATCATGGCTCGGCCACGGCCGTCCGCGCGAGGCAAAAGAGCCTGACAGAGGATCCCTTCGAGCACCAAGGAGAGCTGGGCGCGAATCTGCGGCTGCTGGTGCGCTGGAAAAACGTCAATAATACGGTTGATCGTCGAGGAAGCCGAATTGGTGTGCAGCGTTGCAAAAGTCAAGTGACCGGTCTCGGCGATACGCAGCGCCGATTCGATGGTCTCCAGGTCGCGCATTTCGCCGATGAGCACCACGTCCGGATCCTCGCGCAGCGCCGCGCGAAGCGAGTTTGAGAAGGAATGCGTATCCGCGTGGACTTCGCGCTGATTCACCAGGCACCGCTTGTGGTTGTGCAGAAATTCGATGGGGTCCTCGATCGTGATCATGTGCTCATCGCGTTCGCTGTTGATTTTGTCGAGCATGGCGGCGAGGGTGGTGGACTTGCCGGATCCGGTTGGTCCGGTAACGAGGACGAGCCCGCGAGGCTTGTCGCAAAGCCCCTTCACGACTGCTGGGAGGCCGAGAGCGTCAAATCCCTTGATATCCCAGGGAATGGTGCGGAACACTGCGCCGACGGCGCCGCGCTGGTTGAAGCAGTTTCCGCGGAAACGCGCCAGGTTCTTCAAGCCGAAGGAAAAGTCCAGCTCCAAGTTTTCTTCAAAGCGATGTTTTTGCGCGTCGGTCAGCACGCTATAGGCGAGAGACTTGGTGTCCGCGGCAGTAAGCGGCGGCATGTCCAAGGGGCGGAGTTTCCCGTGCACGCGAACGCGCGGAGCGCTGTTCGTAGTGATATGAAGGTCGCTTCCCCCCATTTCGATCATCTTCTTCAGCAATTCACTCAGGGTAATTCCGGCCATCCGTCATCCTCAATTCTATAAAACGGTTTCGCGCAGGACTTCTTCCATGGTGGTCTGCCCTAGTGCCACTTTGAGCAGGCCGCTGCGGCGCAGCGTAATCATTCCCTGCTCGATTGCCTTTTTCTTCAATTCCAATGCGGAAGCTCCGACGAGAATAAGTTCGCGCAACTCGTCGTTAATCTCCATGACTTCGTATAAGCCGGTGCGGCCCTTGTAGCCGCGTTTGCCGCAGGTGGTGCAGCCTTTGCCGTGGTAAATCTTCGTGGTCTTTGCTTCCTCGGGCGTATAGCCTGCGTCAATCAGCGCCTGTTCCGGGACCTGCAGTTCTTCCTTGCAATTCGAGCAAATTCGCCGAACCAGGCGCTGCGCGCAAATCAAATTTACGGAGGTAGCTACAAGAAAGGGCTCGATGCCCATGTTCATCAAGCGGCTGATAGTGGAAGGGGCGTCGTTGGTGTGCAGAGTGGAAAGCACCAAGTGACCGGTCAAGGCGGCCTTCACACCGATTTCCGCCGTTTCAAAATCACGAATCTCGCCGACGAGAATGATGTTGGGGTCCTGCCTGAGGAAGGCGCGCAGAGCGGCAGCGAAGTTCAAGCCAATCTGCTCTTTCATCTGCACCTGGTTGATTCCACCCAACTGAAACTCGACCGGGTCTTCCGCGGTCATGATGTTGGTATCCACGGTGTTCAAGGTGGCGACGGAAGAGTACAGCGTGTTCGTTTTTCCCGAACCGGTGGGACCAGTAACCAGCACCATGCCGTAGGGCTTCAGGATGTTGCGCTGAAATTTCTCAAGGGACTGTTGTTCGAAACCAAGCTTGGTCATGTCCAGGCGCAGGTTTTCTTTGTCCAGCAACCGCAAAACGATCTTTTCCCCGTAAAGCGTAGGAACGGTGGAGACGCGGAAGTCCAATTCCTTTCTCTTCCCTTCCGCCTTGTACTTGATCATGATGCGCCCGTCTTGCGGCAGGCGCTTTTCTGCGATGTCCAGCTTGGCCATGATCTTCATGCGGCTGGTGATAGCGTCCTTCAAACGCATGGGCGGAGACATGACGGTCTGTAGTTGGCCGTCAACTCGAAAGCGCACGCGCAATTCCGTCTCATAAGGTTCAACGTGAATGTCACTGGCGCCGCGTTTCACCGAATCCGTCAAAATCAGGTTCACCAATTTGATGATGGGAGCTTCTTCCGCCGCCTTTTCCAGCGTGGCGGTGTCCAGCTCGGATTCTTCGGCGGCAAGCTCCAGTTCCTGTTCTTCGTCCACCAGGTCTTTCATCAAGTTGCTGAGTTCTTCCGTGTTGGAGGACGCGCCGCCATAAAAGCGCGTGATGGCATCCCCGATGGCTGCTTCCGAAGCCACGACCGGTTCGACGTTGAAACCCGTCATGAACTTGATGTCGTCCATGGCGAAGACGTTCGTGGGGTCCGTCATGGCGATGGTCAGAACGGAACCCACGCGGGAAAGCGGAATCACCTGATAGCGCGCAGCGGTGTCTTGCGGAATCAGCTTGATGACGTTGGGATCGATTTCGTAATACTTGAGATTGATGGAGGGGACGCCGTATTGGCGGGAAAGCACGCCAGTGATGTCGTCGTCGGTGATAAAACCCATTCTCGTAAGGCAGCTTCCCAGCTTGCCGCCATTGGCGCGCTGGAACTCCAGAGCCTTCTGGAGCTGGTCCTGGGTAATCAGGCTTTCCTTAACCAGTATTTCGCCGAGACGGACGGACATCCGCAGTACTCCCTCGAGGGGCTTGCACCCATCGCCAACCTTAACAAAGGATGATGAAGAGCGGTGTCAGAATTTCTTGCGCCGTTTTGAAATGGCTAACACTGTCCGCACGGGCAGGTCTTTCCGCGCTGGGACAGGTGGAAATCTTGACTTGCTTCCTCAGGATGCTATCTTGCCAGAGAGATGCGCGAGGGTACATCTGGAACAGATTCTTATGAGCTGCCGTCCTTGCGGATTCAAGCTGGCGGCGCGGAAAGCGAAGGAATACCGCTCCCAGCATCAATTTGTCGATTTTCTGCGCCACTGTGAGAACAATTAGCCAATGAGCCACCTGGAGTCCAAACAGCGCTGGGTCCTGGGTATCGGTGGAATCCTTCTGACTCTGTTGCTGGCCGCTGTTTTTACGTTCGGTTCGCTGGATGTTCCCTTCCACCCTAAGAGTTGGCGAGAGGTGCTGGCACTGTATGCGGTATCGAGCTTCATTACTGCCGCGCTCTTGATCTTCCTGCTGATTCTGGGCCGCACGACCCTGCGGCTCTGGGTGGAGCGCCGCCGCGAGCAACTCGGCGCCCGGTTCAAGACCAAGATGGTTGTCGGCGCGATGGCCCTTTCTCTCCTGCCGATCGTGTTCATGTTTATCGTCAGCTATTCACTTATCAATCGAAGCCTGTTGTTGTGGTTCCCCAAACCGCTCGAAATCGCCTCGGAAGAAACGCAAAAGCTCTTGAACGATCTCGGCCGAACACAGTTACCCCGGCTTCGCGGACTAGCTTTGCAAGTGCAGGCGGAAACACAGCGCTCCGGTGACAACTTCCTGCAACACGTGTTCGCAAAGGGCGCGGATGCCGTTTGGATTCTCGATCAAAATGGAAACGTAATCCGCGGCGGAACTGTTTGCGAGAATCAACCGGAAAACCGGCGCGGCAGAATCTGCGTGGAATCCAATGCGCCAGCCCAATACCTGCGATCGTTACAGAGCGGCGTGGAAGTTTGGCAAGCGGGTGGAAGAAACTACTTCGGGGCGCGCGTGCCCAATCTTGAGAATGGAAAGACGGCCGGATTCATCGTGGCCGCCCTTCGCACAAGCCCGGACGTCCTGACGCGTTTGGCAACCATTCAGACACAAACGCAAGAGTATTACCAGGCAAAGCAGGACCTTCGCGCGCTTAAGCGCCAGATGCTTCTCATCCTTCTCTTTTTTACGGTTCTGCTGCTGTCTGCTGTGATGTGGGTAGCGCTATTCCTCGCAAAACAAGTCACCGTACCGATTCAGGCGCTCGCCGAAGGAACGCGGGAAGTTTCTTCTGGCAACTTCGATTACCAGGTTCCGGAGCAGGCGCAGGATGAGCTCGGTGTGCTGGTGCGTTCGTTCAACACCATGACCACGCAACTGCGGGATAGCCGCGCGCAGATCGACGAGTTTACCCGCAGCCTCCAGCAGGCCGTGCAGGAACTCGAGCGTCGCCGGCAATTGATGGAAACCGTGCTCGAGAGCATTCCTACTGGAGTGATTTCGCTGGATAGCGACGGGGTCACCCTGCGCATGAACACCTCCGTTTCACGAATGTTTGGAGTCAATGGAGGGCGGCTGCAATCCCTGGAGGAGTTGCTCGGCGAGGACGGTGCACGCACGGTTCAGCATTTGATGCGCAGGTCGCTGCGCATGGGAGTGGTGTCCCGGGAGATGGAAACCGTGGTTGCAGGGCGAGTGCTGCATCTAGCGGTTACTGTAAGTTCTCTTGGGCCCCCGCGGGCGAACACCGGCTATGTCCTCGTGCTCGACGATTTGTCGGAGTTGCTCCGTTCCCAGAAGACCGAAGCCTGGAAGGAAGTTGCACGACGCATCGCTCACGAGATTAAGAATCCGCTGACGCCGATTCAGCTCTCGGCCCAGCGGCTCTCGCGATTCCTGGAAAAACGCGATGCGTCGCAAGCGGGAGCCTCACCGGATCCTGAATTGGTGAAGCTTGTTCAGGAGTGTTCCCGCTTGATTGAACGGGAAGTTGCCACGTTAGCGTCTCTGGTCAACGAGTTTTCACAATTTGTCCGCTTCCCCCTAGCTAAACTTACGTCGGCCAGCGCGAATACGATTGTCCAGGAAGCGATCGAAGTTTTTTCAGGTAGGCTCGACGGTGTCACACTGAAATCTCATTTGACGGATAACCTCCCGATGATTCGCGCGGACGCCGGCCTCATTCGCAGCGTGGTTGTGAACCTCATCGACAACGCTGCGGAGGCTTTGGAGAATTCCTCGTTTCGCGAAATCGCTGTTTCCACGAAATCGCTCGCCGATGCGGAAGCAGTGGAAATTTCCGTCGCCGACACGGGACACGGCATTTCTCCCGAAGACAAAGACAAGCTTTTTCTGCCGCATTTTTCGACCAAGAACCGTGGCACCGGACTGGGGCTGGCCATCGCGGCACGCATCATTGCGGAGCATGGCGGTAGCATTCACGTTGAAGACAATTTCCCGGTGGGAGCGCGGTTCGTCATCGAATTGCCCGCCGCGGAATCGACGCCCACTGCCGTTGCCGGCCATAGCGGGTCCAGTACCGCTCTATGACACCGCGACCCCACCTCCTCATTGTTGACGATGAAGCCGGAATTCGAGAATCGCTTTCCTCAATTTTCAAAGACGAGGGCTATCAAGTCGAGGCCGTGGGCTCTGCCGAGGAAGCGCTGGAACGCTCCTCCGCCGGCGATCTGGAGGTGATCCTCCTCGACGTCTGGCTTCCAGGCATTGACGGCCTCGAAGCCCTCAGCCGCATTGAAGCGCTGCCTCACCCGCCGGCCGTCATTATGATTTCAGGCCACGGCACCATTGAGACAGCTGTGCGCGCCACGAAACTGGGTGCCTTTGACTTCATCGAGAAACCTCTTTCGCTCGAGAAAATCATCGTGCTGGTGCGCAACGCCATCCAGCAGCGCCGCCTAGAAGAAGAAAACCTGCTTTTGCGAAATGAATTGGGGCATCGCTACCAAGTCATTGGCGACAGCGTGCCCATGAAAGCCTTGCGCCAGCAAATAGCGGTCACCGCTCCTACGAACGGCCGCGTATTGATTTACGGCGAAAGTGGAACCGGAAAAGAGCTGGTGGCTCACGCTCTGCATGCCGCGAGCCTTCGCGCCAAAGGCCCCTTTGTAGAAGTGAATTGCGCGGCGATTCCCGAGGAATTGATCGAATCCGAACTGTTCGGCCACATCAAAGGCAGCTTCACCGGAGCCACCGAGGACAAGATCGGCAAATTTCAGAAAGCCGATGGCGGGACTCTTTTCCTCGATGAGATTGGCGACATGAGCTTGCGCACCCAATCGAAAGTGCTCCGCGTCCTCGAGGAACAGCGTTTCGAACGCGTTGGATCCAACGTCGCTTCCAATGTGGACGTGCGTGTGATCGCCGCGACCAACAAAAATCTCGAGCAGGAAATCTCACGCGGCGTCTTCCGCCAGGACTTGTTTTACCGGCTGAACGTGATTCCTTTTTGCGTTCCCCCGCTGCGCGACCGTAGGGAAGACATACCCACGTTAGCAAACTATTTCCTGAGGGAATTTAGCTCAGCGTATGGCAAGAAAACTCGCGAACTCAGCGAGTCCGCCATGGAGATTCTTCTGCGCTATCCCTGGCCTGGCAATGTTCGCGAACTTCGAAATCTCGTGGAGCGGCTGGTCATCATGTGCCCCCAGGCACGCATTGAACCACACCACCTCCCACCCGAACTGTTTCGAGGCGTTGCAGAAAGTCCGCATCATCCTTATTCAACACTTCACGAAGCACGCAGCGCCTATGAACGCGAGTTCATTCTTCGCAAGCTGCAAGAACATCGTTGGAACATGACGCAGACCGCTACTGCGCTCGGCCTCGAGCGCAGCCATCTCTACCGCAAAATGAAGTCTCTGGGAATCGCCGCCCCGGACTGAGCCTGAGGCGGTTAACTTCCATTTACCCTAACTGCTTATTTTCGCTTTCTTGATCTCTCATCTCGTGTAGAATCCCGCCAACTTGGGTTGCTCATCGAAAACACAGAAGCTGGCTCGTGGCAGTTTCTCCGAGCGCCCTCAGTTGCCGCTTCTGTTGCCCTGTCGTTTTTGGCGATACCAGGGTTCGCAGGTCCCATCGGCCACACTCGAACCAAGTTTAAGGAGATCCAGTGAAGAAGATCACGCTGACTCTGTTCGTTCTTTCCGCCGCCGTGGCACCCTCGGCTGTATCGCAAACTATCACAAATGACGCGCCAACTTCGTCAAGTCACTCGGCGCAAGCGTCGCCGTCTTCCTATTTTTTCCCTCGCAACTGGATACGAGGCTATACGGACTTTGCCGTTGCCCCTCCTCACAACGAACCCGACCTTGGCCGGTGCATGTTTCCGCAGCCCGCCAGCGCTGGGGGAACCGCATCACAGTGCACCGCCTACGCCCGCTATATTTTCAGCGGGTATATTGAGATTCAACCTCTGGCGCGCACACCTTTTCGCCACCTATTTTTTTTCCTGGAGCCAAGATTCAGTTTCGGGAGGAACATCCCGCAGGTCAGCTACGAAGAATCTATGGAGCCCATCGCCTACGATCGCTCGATAGGCGCCGCTTTCGAGTTACCGAAGAATCTCCAGCTGCGCGTGACTCAGCATCAAGTTGACTATCTGGGACGCTACAGCAACACTCTTGGCCCGGCCGATCTTCGTACCACTGGCCCGTACGGACTGTACACTACCGTCTCTGTGCGTTGGACCTTCGGGGGATATGGCCGAAACGGTGCGCCTGCTTACTAGTCCTGTGCAGATTGCTTGAGATTAGTTTTGTCTGGCCAGCCCTCCAGCTCGGCCGGAATTAGTCATTCTTCGTTAGTGCTTTCTTCATCGCCGCGCGGCGTTAGCTCTTCGAGCTGATGCCGCCAGTCCAGCTCGCGCACTTTCTGAGGGTTCTCGCGCCAGTCCGGCACGACCTTGACGTATAGGCCAAGATAGATTTTCGTGTCTAGAATCGCTTCCAGTTCTTTGCGAGCCTCTGTTCCGATTTTCTTGATCGTTTCACCCTTGTGGCCGATCAATATTTTCTTTTGAGAATCCCGCTCGACGTTCATCAGCGCTTCAATGCGCAGCAACTTGGGTGTCTCTTCAAACTTTTCCACAAACACCGCCAGCGCATACGGCACTTCGTGGTACATCACCTGAATGGCTTTTTCACGGATAATTTCCGCTGCCAGGAAGCGCTCGGGTTGGTCCGTTATCTGGTCTTCCGGAAAGTACGGCTCGCCTTCCGGCAACTGTTTCAGAATTTCCAGGAGCAGTTCGTCGCAGCCGGAACCCTTCAGCGCGGAAATAGGCACGATGCCGGCAAAATCGAAAGCCTTTGCGAACGAATCGATCAGTGGAAGCAGCTTCGGTTTCGGCAGACGATCGACCTTGTTCAGCGCCAGGATGGTCTTGCCGTGAAACCGGCGGGCTCTCTCCAGTAACAATTCGTCGGCGTGCAGTTCAGCGCGACTCGCATCCACCATAAGCAGCAGGACGTCGATTCCCTCCAGCGCCGCCGCCACCTCCTTCATCATTTGTTTTCCCAGCGCGGAATCTGCTTCGTGCAGGCCGGGTGTATCAATGAAAACCACTTGCCCGTCCGGCTTGGTGACGATTCCTTGAATGCGATTCCTGGTGGTCTGTGGCTTCGACGTGACGATGGCGATTTTTTGCCCGACGAGCCGATTGACGAGCGTGGATTTCCCGGCGTTCGGCCGCCCAAGGATGGCCACGAATCCAGAACGAAAGGCCTGCGTTTTCCCAGTGTTTTCCTTCACGGACATCACGGCTTTACAATGGGCAACTCTAGAGCGCTAGGATGCTCCGTGTCGTGCACCAAGCTGATGTGGGCGGTCCTCGCATCCTTCGCCGTTTCCGCCGCCACCACTCCTCCGCTATTGTAGTTCTTTTCCACACCCGTCGAATTGATACTGCTCACAATCAACCGCAGCCTGCTTCCTTTCGCAATGCGCCGGGAGAAGAACGTGAAATTGTCGAAGACGTATTTCTCTGTGGCTCCCGCGGGCACCGGTTTCGCCTCGCGGAGAGACTCACGGTACCTCGCGCGCATCGTTGCGCTCGTGAGCGCCACCGACCCTCCGTCCGGCAGAATTTCGAACAAATCCGCTTCCACGTCCGTATCCGGAACATCCATCTTCAACCACAAGGTCAGCTTCGCGAAGCCAGTAATCTCCGTGGCCTCGGCAAACGGCTCGCTGTGATACGCAACACCTTCGCCGAACAAATTCATTGCGCCCCGTTGAGACGTCAAGGGATTGGGATCGTCTTCCGGTTCCGCCGCGCCCGGCCGCGTATCGAGCGGATCATAAGTCCAAGAGTCCGCTGTGGCTCCTGAGACACCCTTTCCTTCGGCCAATACCCCAGAGTGAAATACATCAGCCGCCGTGCCATTTGAGCTTAAATAAAACGTTTTCGACGCATTCGAAATGCTTTCGAGACTGTCCGCGTACTTCCATTCCTCCGCCCCGACCAGATAGTACGCCACGCGCTTCTTCAAGAATTCCGGCTTGGCCCCTCCTTTCATCGCCCAGTCGTACCACTCGGTGTGCAGCTTGTTCAGGTCGAGTACACTGGCAGCGCCGAACTTTAACCCACCAACTTCCGCTTTTGGCGTGCGCGTTCCCGCGTGGTCCCAGGGGCCGATAATCAGGTAATGCTTCGTCTTGGCTTCCGCCGTCCCATACTGCATGTGCCGCTTGTAATAAGTGAACGCCCCGGGCTGGTCTCCGTCGTAATGTCCGGTGATCGTGAGAATAGGCACGCTAATTTCTTTGTATTGCTCCGGCGACGGTACCATCGCGTCGTAATAAGCATCTGGCACTGGATGCGCCACCCACTTCTGAAAAACAGCGGAAGGATTTCCCACTAGCTTGTCGTAACTTTGATACGCCGCATGAGACATATACATCGCACGCACCTTAGCGCCCCAAAAACTGCTGCTGCCGAAAAGATTGGCGTTACTCGTCACCCCACTGGTGAACGTGAGCCATTGCATATCGTAGGGGCCGAAGATGTCGTATTGAAATGGAAAATCCACACCGGGATGCGCCGCAGCCGCCGGAACAATCGTTACCAGGTGCGGCGGAAATTCCTTCAGCACGGTCCACTGATCGAATCCTGCATACGAGCCTCCCCACATCGTCACCTTGCCGTTGCAATAGGGCTGCTTTGCCAGCCATTCCACGACGTC
>Ga0307472_100000134_pt1 | contig 22812 bp, 23 predicted proteins | sample atmos_gasesAM5C__2_FD_204582 | JGI IMG/M metagenome (GOLD analysis project Ga0307472, IMG submission 204582) | Hardwood forest soil microbial communities from Morgan-Monroe State Forest, Indiana, United States - atmos_gasesAM5C_05 | ecosystem: Environmental > Terrestrial > Soil > Temperate...
ACATCATCATCATCTCGCTGTAATTGTCCCAGCGATACTGAAGGAAGCCGTTTTCCGGCGTCCATCCGTGCGGCAGAATCCGTGTATCTTCTGAAAGCCAGGTCCAGTCTACTCGGTTGAAGATTTCGGCCGCCAACTGGCTAATCTCGGAATGTTGAAAGTGCGCGCGGCACGTGAGAATCCCGCACAGCAATATGCTCGTATCAACCGACGAAACCTCGGAATCCCACAGCCGTTCGCCGCTGTTCACATTGGCCCAGTGATAGAAGAAGCCCCGATGATTTGGCAGTTTCTTCCAAAGAAAGCGCATCGTGTTCAAAGCTCGGTTACGCGCGTCAATGTGCGAGACGTAGCCGCGCTGGTCGCCAATGCACAGCGCCGTCAATCCGAATCCTGTTGACGCAATACTTCCCAGGTCGCTTTTGTCTGGATTTATCGCATTGCAACGATCGCGGACGATGCCTGTTTCTGGATTCGCCTGTTCCCAGAAAAAGCGAAAGTTCGCACTCTCCACTTCCTCCAGCAGCGCCTCATCGACCTGAAAGAACGGTGAGCTATTCGGAGGCGTACCTTGTTGAGCTTGTTTGCCTTTCTTTCGCGTGTCTCCTAGTAGGATTGCCGAGCCTGCCCAAGGGAGAAGAGCGCCCGCCCACGCCGCTTGCCTCAACAGCTCTCGGCGCGTGAATTGCCTCCATCTTGTTCGTTCAAAACCCATCAACAAATTATAGAGGGTCTTTCGACACCGGTGAAGCGATCGTACTTATCAAACATCAGCCACACCTTCTCCAGACCCGTTTTGCTAAACTCGCAGGGAGATGAAATTCGACTGCAATCGCGGGAAAGTCAGGATCTGGCTCATTTCCCTCGCAGCCTTCGTCGCAACCCTTGCCGTAGTTGCCGCCGGTATCGCGTGGCATTACATCAACAGGCCCATTGCGCTTCGAGGCGCTGTCATCCAGCAAAACGACGATCCCAAAAAACAGTCGCCAATTATGGATGTGCAGATTGATGCGGGCGATCAGATGGCGGGTGGTCCCGTAAAGTCGGACTTTTCGGGTTATTTCAAGGTCACCCTGCGTCCCGGTGTAAAGAAAGGGCAGCCGATCACAATCCATTTTCGCAATCCGAATTTCCAACCCGTCGATTGGAAGGGCATGGTCAGTGACAAGGTCTACGTGATCCGCATGGTTCCACTTCATCACGACGACACGGACGAGAAGCCCGACCGGCCCCAGGTCCTCGTCTCCAATATCTTTGTGCGCTACTCAATCGAGACCACCGCAGCGGTGAATATTGGAACCGGCGTAACCACTTTTCAGATCATAAATGTCGCCAACATTCCTTGCGACCACGCCACTCCCTGTTCGCCCGATAATAAATGGAAAGCGGCCATTGGCGGCGCTTCGCTGGACGCGGGCCAGGGCAACGTGTTCGAGAACGCGCGCGTTTCTTGCATTGCCGGGCCATGCCCCTTCACCAAGATTGACTCCGACAATTTTTCGCACGGCGGCCGCGTCATCTCCGTAATGGTTCGAGGCTGGGCCGACACAACCACGTTTCTTTTCCAAGCGGAAGTTTTTCGCCAGCAAATCAACGATATCGTTCGCGAAACCTATCCCGTGATTTTTGGGCGAGCCCTGAATTTCACCCTGCCGGCGGCTGCCCAAGGGCCATCTCTCCAAGCCGAGATCGCCGGAACAAACATAGTTTTCCCGTTAGGTCCGTCGCCCACTCTGAGTTGGGCGAATTGCAACGTAAAAGTTGGAAGAGATCAATCCAAAAGCTATCGCTGCGAACTTAAGACGGGCTACCGATTCAGGTAATGCACGTCGTAGACTTTGGCAACCGTCGCGCCCGGCGGATGCTGGCGCGTCACCTGAAACTCGTCGTATCAAAATCACACGCCAAATATTGCGATTACCTTTCCGTGACGCCCAATCCCGTTTATCCTAGGCAGGGGTAGGGTGGAGCACTCGTGAGCAAGAGGTTCTGGCGCGTCTGCCCTCTGTTGCTGCTGGTTGCTATCTTTGTTGTCGCTATTCCCTCAGGCAGTGCGGTAGAAAATCGGCCCCGAGCGGATTCTTCACTGCCAGCCACGGAAGGCTTCCAATCTTTGGCCGATCTTCTGCGCTACATTTCCACCGATTGGAATCGTTTGACGCGTTCTCTAGCCTCCTGCGATACGTATCGGGACAGCAAGGTCGAGGGAGCGCAAGTCCTGTATCTTCCCGCTGGTGCGGCCATTCCCAAGACCCTGGATGAAATACGAACGAAGTGCTCCGTTGAAATCGAGCATTTGCCGGCGCATCCCCTCGATTCCCACGGAGCTCCCGCATTTCGGAAGCATGGCCTTCTTTACCTTGAGCATCCATACGTTGTGCCGGGCGGCCAATTCAACGAGATGTACGGCTGGGACAGCTATTTCATCATTCGGGGCTTGCTTCGTGACAATCGCGCCGAGTTGGCCAAGGGCATGGTCGAAAATTTTTTCTACGAGATTGATCATTACGGCGGCTTGCTCAATGCGAATCGAACCTATTATCTCGGCCGCTCGCAGCCTCCATTTCTCACGTCCATGATCCTCGCTGTTTACCGGGCAGATCAGGCCGCCGGGAAAGCGAATCTCACATGGCTTCGCCGAGCTTATAAATACGCCGTGACCGACTATTCCCAATGGACGCAACCGCCGCATCTTGCCGGCGACACCGGCCTATCCCACTACTACGACGAAGGCGAAGGTCCCGTGCCCGAAATCATGGGTGACCCCAGCGATTATTATCACGGTGTCGCGGAACATTTCTTGATTCACGAAGGCGAATCCAGTCCGCATCTCGTGCGTGTTGACGAAAAGCATCCGCCGGCTTCGATTCTGGGCCCGATCTTTCCAGTACGCGGTTGCTATTCTGACAAAGCGCAGGGTCGTGAGGACGATTGCAGACCGGGTGATCGCGTTGGACTTGCGCCCGATTATTACAAGGGCGACCGTAGCATGCGCGAATCCGGCTTCGACGTTACGTTTCGCTTCGGCCCTTACGGCGTCGAAACACACCGCTACGCGCCTGTGTGCCTGAACAGCCTGCTCTACAAAACCGAAACAGATTTAGCGGAGATGAGCCGCCTTCTCCGCCAGCCGAATGACGCAACACAGTGGGAAGAAAAAGCTCGGCAGCGTCGAGAAAGGATCGAAAAATATCTGTGGAGTGAAGGGCGCGGCGAATTTCTAGACTACAATTTCGTGACCCACGAGCAGTCTTCTTACGAGTATGCAACCACCTTCTACCCTTTGTGGGCCGGACTCGCTTCGAAGGAACAGGCAAAGGCTGTCACTGCGAATCTTCCCCGGTTCGAACAGCCCGGCGGACTTGCCATGAGCCGTTATGAAAGCCAGGCCCAATGGGATTATCCTTATGGCTGGGCCCCCGTCCACCTCCTTGCCCTAGAAGGCCTGCGTCGCTATGGATACGACTCCGATGCCGATCGCGTCACAATCAAATTCCTGACGATGATCCTGGAAAATTTTCGACGCGACCATACCAACCGAGAAAAATATAATGTCGTAACGCGATCCTCGGAAACGCACATCGGCGTGGGATACGCGCAGAATGTGAACGGATTCGGCTGGACGAACGGTGTTTTTCTCGAGCTGTGGCATGAATCGCCTCCGGGAGTGATCGCCCAGATCCAGAAGGATTCGATCCGGAAGGATTAGCAAAGTTCGCTGGTTAGGAGGATAGTCGTGCTCGACAACTGCGACGCTTCGCAACAGCGGAACACAACACCATGACCGCATCCATCGCTCCTCACAGCGCGGCTCCTGCTGGTGCGGGCAGTCGCACGTTTGTCTACCTCACGGCCGCCTTCGCTGGCCTCGGTGGATTGCTCTTCGGATACGACACCGGAGTCATCTCCGGAGCCGAGCTATTCTTCAAAAATGACTTTACGCTGTCTATTTTTGAGCTCGAAGTTATCGTCAGTGGTGTGCTTGCAGGGGCTGCTGTAGGAGCTCTTGGTGGAGGGCGTCTCGCGGATCTTTTCGGCCGCCGCCTCCTGCTGATCGTCACCGCCATTATTTTCGCGGCCGGTGCCGTAATCTGCGCGGCAGCCACTTCGCCGGCCATATTGATCGTCGGACGCATTATCGTTGGCCTCGGCATCGGACTATCCTCGGGAACAGTCCCCGTCTATATCTCAGAAGTTTCTCCCGCCGATGCTCGCGGCTGGACTGTCTCGCTGTTTCAGCTCGCGATCACGATTGGAATCCTGCTGGCCTATATTGTCGATTACGCCTTTGCGAAGTCGGAAGCCTGGCGCTGGATGTTCGGTCTCGCCGTAATTCCTGCGGCAGTCTTCGCGATTGGAATGTACTTCTTGCCGGAATCTCCGCGCTGGCTCGTGCGTCACGGCGAGCCCGCTCGCGCCCGCGCGATATTGGCTCGCATCCGCGCCACGTCCGATGTGGACGCCGAACTCAAAGAAATCGAGCAGAGCTTCGCTCAATCCCAAGAGCACGGCAATTGGCACGATCTTCTCAGCCCAACCCTCCGCCCGGCGTTGATTGTGGGTATCGGCCTCGCGATCTTCCAGCAGATCACTGGAATCAATACCGTCATTTATTACGCGCCGCTGATCATTCAATCGGCCGGAGTTTCATCCGCATCCGGTGCGATTCTGGCGACCGCCGGCATCGGCGTCGTGAACGTCCTGATGACCATCGTCTCGATGTGGCTCATCGATCGTATCGGCCGCCGGCCGCTGCTTCTCACCGGCATTGCGGGAATGATCGTGACGTTGGGCGTGCTCGGCTGGGCTTTCCATTCCACCGCTCGCTCCGAAGCGCTTTCCTGGCTTGCCGTGATTAGCATGATGCTATACGTCGCATCGTTTGCCATTAGCCTCGGGCCGATCTTCTGGCTTTTGATTGCTGAGATTTATCCGCTGCACGTACGAAGCTCTTCGGAAGGACTTGCTGCTACCTTCAACTGGGGCTCGAACCTTCTGGTGAGCCTTACGTTCCTTACACTTTTGCAAGGAATCGGGGCTCCGAAAACTTTTTGGCTCTATGGGCTCTGCGCAATCGGCGCCTGGTTCTTTTCCTACCGCCTTGTGCCGGAGACAAAAGGTCGCACTCTCGAGCAGATCGAACAGTTTTGGCGCAAGTGAAGTCGAGCTTGACAGCCTAATCTACTGTACGCGGTTAGCAATCATCGTAAGTCCATTAGTATCAACAGAATCGCAAATTCTAATCGGCGGTAAAATGGGACAAATGGCTCACGGATTTTTGGTCGCCGCTTCGCCCGTCTTCCAGCTTGTAGGTTAGAATTCCGTTGTCAACCGAAGCGCAAAGCTGCGCGAAGGGCCGATGGCGTTGCCGGAAAACAGCCCGCCAAAATCCATTACGTTCAACACGTTCGTCAGGTTCTGGCCGTCGGCCTGAATCCGCATATTCACGCGCTCTGACTTGTAAATGTCCGCGCCTGCCGAGGCGCTCACGAGAAAAGACGGATAGATTCGGCCGCGATTGAAGTTGATGCGGTCCAGAACTTGTTGCCCGTATTGCTCGAGAACTGTTTCGGGATTACCGTCAAACTCAAAGGGAAGTCCGGAGTCGTACTGAATTCCGGCCGCGAGCCAAAAGCGCGGTTTCACCTGATAACGGACGCGCCCGCGAACAGTAGTTCGCTGATCCTGGGTGTTGGGAAAATGCCCGCCGAGTTGCAAGGCTGCAGCCAAAGCGTCGGGACCCAAGAATAGACCGCCAGTCGCCGGGAACCACACATTGCCCACGTTGTATGAATAGCTCAGGAATCCCGAAAAACCTCGCCAGTCAGGAACCGAAAGCCTCGCCTCCGCTCCGTAAATGATGGACTTACGAAAGGAAATCGGAAAGCTGATGGTCGTGTTCTGGATCTGATCGTCGTCAGCAAAGTTTTTCACGAGCCGCCGGAAATAGTTGGCGTCCAGTCTGATTCTTCCAAAAAAAGCTTTCGTTAACCCTGCTTCGTAATAATTTCCTTGCGACGGCTCAACCGGCAAGCGCAGGAAATTTCCGGGATCGATCGATTCGACCGCCATGGAACTCGAAAGCAACAGATTTTCAAACGAAGGCGTCTGGAATACGCGGTCGTAGGAAAAGTGCACGACGAGATCGGCGGAAGGGAAATAACGCGAAATCGAAAAGCGCGGACCGACCGCTTGCCGGTTCAACAGAACCTGGTAGTGATCCCAGCGGAGCCCGGCGCTAATCGTCCAATTTCCCAGGCGGATCAGGTCCTGCACGAATACGGACTGCTCGAGGTCCGGCCGCCTGCCCGCATTCGGCTGGGCCAGCACGGGAAACATGAACGTAGGCGGCGTGTCCGGCGGGAATCGCGTCGGATCGGTGATGATGTAGCGGAAATTTTCGTGCAGAAACGTATTGTCCGACTCGACGCCGAATTTCCATTCGTGCCGTCCGTGATCGACCGTAACCGCGCCCTTGAAATAGCCTTCGCGAAACCAATTGTGCTGAAAGACTTCAATCGGAGTGGAGTTCGCGTTGGAATTGAAATCATTGGAATTGTCGCGAACCATCCCGCGGACATCGGCGACGACGCTCGAAGAAAAAATGTGCTGGTAAGAGGCGACGCCCATCGTCTCAATGTTATCCGCCGTCTGCCGCTGGCCCGCTCCTTGCTGTACCATTTCATTCGGAATGTCGTAGCGCGCAATTTCATGGCGAACGATGAAGCTCAGGCGATCGCTTGGCGTGAAATTCCGCTCGTAGCGCGTCGAAAAATCGCCGAGCGTGCCGGTATTTGAAAAATTCTGCGGAACCACAGGGTTCAGATAATGGTCCGTCATGCTGCCACTGGCGCTGGCGCCGAAGGCATTCTTGCCCCAGACGTACTGCGCCTGCCCGAAGGCTCCCGCCGAATCGAAACTGCCGCCGGAAAGCACGAGCTGGCCGTGGAACCCGGGTTCCGGATCTTGTAACGTATTGACTTCGATCACGCCTCCCATTTTTCGGCCATACTCGGCGGGAATTCCGGCTGTATAGATGCTCATGGATTGAACATCATCCGCTTCAATTTCTGGGCCGAAGCTCGGCGAGCGATTGTCCGTGAGCGGGATACCGTCCACCACAAACTGCGTCTGATATTCCGAGCCGCGCGGATGCAGCACGGCATTGCCTTCGTACAGCCAGCCGGGCTGCGTATTGACTAGGTCTTGAAGCGACCGTCCCGGCACGGAGCCGACGCGGTTTTCGATCAGGTCCGTGCCAAGCTCGCTGACGGACCGGGGCTGATCGGGATCGACCAACGTGTTCGCCGTGGTCACATCGATCGATTGATTCACCGCCGGCAATTTGAGTTGAATTGCGAGGTCGGTGGGAATCGACGAGCGAATTTCCACTGCTTCGGATACCGGCGCAAAGCCGGGGTAATCGATGTCCAGCCGATAAATGCCATAGGGCAATCGCAACAGGCGCAAGCTTCCCTGATCGTTGCTCGTCTGGGTAGTTCGATATTGATTCGCTTTGCTGATGATTTGAACCGTGGTTTTCACGCCCAGACCGGAAGGATCGGTCACTTTCAGGTGCAATTCGCCATAGTTGCTCTGGCCGAAGGCGGGAATCGCGAGCATCAGTATCAAGAAAACCGGAAAGGTACGTTTCATCCTGGCCCGCGAAGGCGGGCGCTGATTTCCTGCGGGGAGAAGGCAAACCATACCGTAAAACGGTACACTAAAAGCAGCTTAATTTCCCTTCGAACGAATCTCGAAGATTCCTGCAGACACTGTCTTAATTCTTGTTCGGCTACGGCGCAGCTATTGGCGAGTGCTCCTCCAGATAGCGAAGCGGGAGGCTGTACAGATGCCCGATGCCAGTAAGTTCATTTGGTGGTTGTGAACGCGCTTTCCTTAATTTCGCGGCCGTTTGTCGGCTGAATGGGACGCGCGTTCATCGGATACAGCTTGGCGAACGCCGCGATCTGGGCGGCGGACATTTCGACGGGAGTCTTCATCACGAACCACTTCACTCCCTCGCCGCAGGGTGGAATCGTGAGCGAGCCGTCGAAATTGTAGTAGTTCTGATCGGCCGGGAGCAGATCGGCGGCGTTGATGGTGACGCCCGCTACTTCGTTTTCCTTGTCTTTTTCTTTCGGCAGATTGTCCCAAACTTTTTGGACGGTGGGATTTTCTGCGCCGGCCTTCACTAGCAAGGCGATGACAGCAGCGCCACCAGAACGTTCGTTGACGAGGTGAATCACCATCGCGTATTTCTTTCCGGCAATTTCTTCTTCACTGGGCTTGTGAAAGTGAAATTGAGTGAGCGTGTACGCCGTGCCGTTGACGGTGATGCTGCTGCCGGGCGCGAAATTGACGCGAATCGTATGACCATTGTCGACGACTTTCAGCGGCGAGGGTTTGTAATCAATTTAAACCGGGGCGAGCGAAGGATCTTTCTTCGCGTCCTTAGTATCGATCGGCGATTGGCGCTTGCCGGTCTTGCAGGTAGCGAAACTCGGATCGAGGTCGCCCCAGTGCGATGGGCCATCTGCGCCGGAGTATCCCCAGTGCGAGCGTGAGCGGTGGCGGCTTGTGCAAACGCTGCTCGCGCGGCGCTGATTGCCGCCAGGAACGCAAACACAGAAATCGCAAGAATGCATGGGACTCGTCGAGCGATCGAATGGCACATCGCAATTCTCCTTTTTGTCTTGCGCCGGGTGCTGCTGCACGCGAATCTACATTGCCCGAAGCACGGAGCGCAAGCTCTCAGCGGCATTTGCCGCTGGCGAGATCGTGCACCCTAGCGAACTGAACCTAGACATTAAATATTCTGTGTGACCTCTGAATCGTTTTATTCTTCGACCGCTGATCCCGTGCACCCCGACACATTGATCATCGTGAATCCTGCGTCCGGCGGCGGGCGGGCGCTTGCCGCCGAAACGCTCGTTGCCAGTTATCTCGCCTCGCAATCCAAGTCCGTCCAATTTGTCCACTCGCGCAGCTCGGAAGACATCCGCGAGCAGGCCGCGAACGCTGCAAGAGAGGGGTATCGTTATGTGATCGCGCTGGGAGGCGATGGAGCGTTTCATCATGTCGTCGAGGGTATTCGTGGCACCGGAGCGATCGCCGGATTTTTCCCCGCAGGCAACGGAAACGACATTGCGCGGGACTTGGGAATTCCGGCGGATGCGGTGAGCGCGGCTGCGGCGTTCTGCCACTCGATCCCGCGGGCCGTGGACCTAGTTCGGGTGCAGTTCCGCGATGGACGCAGTGCTCATTTCATAGGCGCGGGGGGCATGGGGCTCGACGCTGAAGCAGCGCACCTGGCAAACACGCGATTCAAGAGCTGGCCAGGAGTGACGCGTTATCTGGCAGGGGCCCTGTGGACGTTTTTTCGCGAGCCAGCATTCGAGCTCACCGCGGAGATGGACGGAACGCGATGGGCGGGACGAGCGCTTTTTGCAGCCGTTGCGAATACGAGCAGTTATGGATCGGGAGTGAGGATCGCGCCGGAAGCAAAGATGGACGATGGGTGGCTCGACGTCGTGCTGGTCGAAGACATCGCGTGGACTCGACTCGTGGAGGCGATCCCCATCGTGTTGACCACGGGCGATCCGCGATTCGATGAGGTGAAGCGCTTTCGGTGCCGCCGCATTGTGTTGGGGGCAGATCGCGCGGTGAAAGTTCACGGAGATGGCGAACTACTGGGTGAATCGCCAGCGGAATTCGAAATTTTGCCGGGCGCAATCCAGGTGATGGTTCGGGTGCCAGCGGCTGGAAGATAGCGGCGCGATGCGATTATTTTGGGGCGATGAGAGGGTGAGATGAAAGCAGTGGGGACAGAGACGCGAGAACTGATGGAGCAAGCGACGGAACGTGCAGCGCGATATCTTGAAACGCTTGACGCGCGGAGAGTGTTTCCGAACGCGAAAGCTATCGGTCGGCTTTCGGAATTGGGTGGGCCGCTTCCGACCGATGGAACTGAACCGACGGAAGTGCTGCGACTGCTGGATGAGATTGGATCGCCAGCTACCGTAGCAACGGCTGGCCCGCGTTATTTTGGATTCGTCACCGGAGGCGCGCTGCCTGCAACTCTGGCGGCAAACTGGCTGGCTGGAGCGTGGGACCAGTGCGCGGGTCTCGACGTGCTTTCACCGGTGAGTTCGGCCCTGGAGGAAATTTCAGCGCGGTGGCTTCTCGAGCTATTCGGGTTGCCGCCGAAATGCGGAGTCGGTTTTGTGACCGGCGCGACGATGGCAAATTTCACCGCGCTGGCCGCGGCGAGGAATGCGGTGCTGGAGCGCGCGGGCTGGGACGTGGAGGCCGATGGGTTGACCGGCGCGCCGAAGATCACGGTGATTGGAGGCGATGAAATTCACATCAGCGCGGTGAAGGCGCTGGGCATGCTTGGGCTCGGGCGCAATCGGATCGTGCGAGTGCCGACGGACTCGCAAGGCCGCATGCGTGCGGATTTGCTACCACGAATTGCCGGGCCCACGATCGTCTGCATGCAAGCAGGGAACGTAAACTCCGGCGCGTTCGATCCAGCGAAGGAAATTTGCGCGGTTGCGCATGCGGCAGGCGCGTGGGTGCACGTGGACGGAGCGTTCGGATTGTGGGCTGCGGCAGCGCCGAGCCGGGCGCATCTGGTGGCGGGCCTGACGGAAGCGGATTCGTGGGCCACTGACGCGCATAAATGGCTGAACGTACCGTATGACAGCGGAATTGCATTTGTCCGCGAGGACCGGCATTTGAAGGCGGCTATGTCCGCGAACGCAGCCTACCTGGTGCGCGGAGAGAAGCGCGATCCGAATCTTTTTACACCGGAGATGTCACGGCGGGCGCGCGGGGTGGAGACTTGGGCGGCGCTGCGGTCGTTGGGACGCAGTGGGCTGGCGGAACTGATCGAGCGAAATTGCCGGATGGCGAAACGGTTCGCGGAAGGATTGAAAGCGGCGGGGCACGAAATATTGAATGACGTGGTGCTGAATCAGGTGCTCGTTTCATTTGAAGCCGACTCAATTACCCGCGATGTGATTGCCGCATTGCAAACCGAAGGAACGTGCTGGTGCGGCGGAACGGTATGGCATGGACGAGCGGCAATGAGAATTGCCGTCTCGTCCTGGGCGACGACGGATGAGGACGTGGAGCAAAGCCTGGAATCGATGATACGAGTGGCGGCGGGAGTGAAAGGGACACGGAAATAGCGCGGAAGGCCTGCTTTAGCGGGTGGGCTTCTTTTTTGTGAGCTTCAATGGCATGTCGATTTCACTGCGCGAATCGAAGCTGGAAATGGTACGCGTGGGCGACATTAAGTCTTTGTGCTCGGCGTGTATTTCGTAATCCACATTGGGATCGAGCCCGCTGAAACGATACTGCCCGGCATCGTCGGCAATATAGGTCTTGACTGCCTGCGATTTCACGTTCTTCAGGTAAACAACGGCGGAAGGGACGGGATTTTCGTCTTTGTCGAGAACTACACCGTGGACGGTGCGAAGTTGCAGGTCACCTTTTTTTTGGGCACCAACAGTGAAAGCCGCGAGAAAAACGAACAGCGGAACAATGAAGCGCCGCAGGATGGGATTGTGCGTGCTGCACGTCGGAGACGAAACGGCGGAAGAGAAGGCCCGCGGGAAGGTCATTCGATTTCTTCTTCCTCTTCCTCTTTCTCGTCTTCCTTCACGACGCTCGCTTCCTCGTCGTCCTCCTCTTCCTCTTCTTCGTCTTCGTCCTCATCGTCGGAAATCACGATGAGATGCACGGGGTGGGTCTGAGTGACTTCCAGCTCGACATCACATTCCGGGCAGCTGAGGATTTCGCCTTCTTCTACTTCGTCTTCGTCGAGATCGAGTTCTGCATCGCATTCGGGACATTTCGTCACGGCCGCACTCTCCTTCCTGGGGCGATCCAGCACACCGAAGGGTATTATATAACGCCCGCTGTCAAGCTTATGCCAAAACGGGGAGACGTGAAAAGGTGACGGTGCGACGCGAGTATCCGGAGCGGCCGATCGTGGGCGTGGGAGGCGTGGTGATCCGCAACGAGCGCGCGCTGCTGATCCGGCGAGGAAGCGCGCCGCTAGAAGGCGAGTGGTCCATACCCGGTGGAATGCTGGAGATCGGCGAGACACTTTTGGAAGGCGTGCAGCGGGAACTGCTCGAAGAGACGGCGATCGAAGTGAAAGTTCTGGATTTGATCGAGGTGTTCGAGCGAGTGAACCGGGACGAGGGAGGCCGTTGGAAATATCATTTTGTGATTTTGGATTATTTGTGCGAAGCGGTGCGAGGAGAAGCCCTGGCCGGAAGCGATGTGACGGACGTGGCATGGGCGCGTGAATCGGAGCTGAGTGAATATTCGCTCACGCCAACCGCGGTGCGGGTGATTCAAAAGGCGTTCGAAATGGCGCGGAGGCAGAAACTCTAGCTGGCGGCAGCTTCGGGAACCCGGCCGAAGCGGCGTTCGCGGCCAAGGAAATCTTTTACAGCGGCGGCCAGATCGGCAGCCTCGAATTCGGGCCACATGCGAGGGGTAAAGAGCAGCTCCGCGTAGGCGCATTCCCACAGCATGAAATCACTCAACCGGCGCTCGCCGCCGGTGCGAATCAGCAGGTCAACATCGGAAGCGGGCCCGCCGGCGTGCGTCACGTCACCAAGCCGGCGCGAAAATTCGCGCTCGGTAACTTCAAGGCTCGAAACCATCCAGCAAGCAGCACGAAGAATCGCATCGCGCGCCGAATAGTCGAGCGCGATTCGCAATTCGAGGGTACGGCCAGCGGCGGTGGCGCGTTCGGCAAAATCGATTGCTTCGACAAGCGATCGAGGGATGCGGTCGCGGCGGCCGATGACGCGGAGACGAATGCCTTCAGCGGAACAAGCGGCAGCGTCACTACGCAGAAAATCTTCGAGCAGGCCGAAAAGCGAAGTCACCTCGTTGCTCGGACGCCCCCAATTGTCTGAAGAGAACGCGTAGAGCGTCAGTTTACCGATGCCGAGAGCCGGTGCGGAGCGAACGACACGACGAACAGCAGCTACCCCGGCGCGGTGCCCCTCCGAGCGCGGAAGTCCACGCGTGGCGGCCCAGCGGCCGTTACCATCGAGGAGGATGGCGACGTGAAGGGCAGAATTGTTGATCAATTTAGGAGTCATCGTTTGTTCCCGATCGGGACCCTTGTACAACGAATCTGAATCAGCCCTCGCGTGTCGCCTGAATTAGAGCTTCCATGTGGTTCAGGTATTTTTCCAGCGCCCGGCGACCGGCGGCTGTAAGTCGGTATTCCGTTTTCGGCATTCGTCCTGCAAATGATTTCGTGCAGGCGACGTAGCCAGCGTCTTCGAGCTTCCGCGCATGAACGCTGAGATTTCCATCGCTTGCGCCGAGCAACTCTTTGAGCTCACTGAACGTGAGAGATGTGTTCACCGCGAGCGCGCTGATGATCGCGAGACGCGTGCGTTCGTGAATGAGCCGGTCTAGATTCGTCGCGGCCGATTCCTGCTGCCGAGCGCCGAGTGAAGCTCGTTTTGTCTTTTCCTCCCGCGCTTCGCGGAAGGCACCTAGTTTAGCCGCCATAGTTCCTCGCAATTACAGCGCCAAAAAGGATGTGTAACCCACCAAATCCAGCAGCCAAAAATGTATTTCCCCAATCGTAGGGGCAAAAGAGAGCCACTGCGCCGAGCACAACGAAGCAAAGTCCCATCAACGGAACCACACGGATTGAAAACGCCCCCGCCGTGACAACGGCAGTTCCGTAGAGCAGCAGCCACATTCCAGGGACTGCGCCCATGACACCGAGGCGGACCATCACTGCAGTCAGCAAAGCGCCAGCCAGAATCGGCGGAGCGAAACTGTAGGCGAAGCGGCGCGCGGGTCCGGTGAGCAGCGATACGCCGGACCGGCGTGCTTTCGAAAGCGTGGTCCAACCGGCGATCGCGACAGCGACAGCTAGCTCGCAAAGCCAAATCAGCAGCCAGTCGCGAGGACGCGGCATCCGAGAGGCAATAGTTGCGGCGCCGAGCGCCGTAATACCAAGTGCGACGCCGCCCCAACCGGGGACGGCGGTAAAAGACCCGGCGCGCTCCATCGTTTCGCGAATGAAGCGGATATTGTCGCGGGCCCGGTCGTCAAGCGCGACCGGAGAAGGCGGGCGAACAGGAAATGGTTGGCTCATCCCCGTGAGGCTACACGTTTCATGATAAAGTGTCAAGTACTTTGTACCACAAAGTTTAGGCAAACACTTGTTCCTGCGGACGCTGAAGACTATTCTCGCATTCGGATTAGGCAACAACGGAGGCGACGCAATGAGGACAACGGTTCTTTTGGCGATGGTTTTTATGTTGATGCCGCTTGAAGCGACGGCGCGGCAAAAAGCGGCTCCAGCAGCGGCTGGAGCGGTGGAAACAAATCCGGTGTCGAACGCAGTGCGGAAGATACTGGAGCGACAGTCGAAAAACATGGTGGCCGCAGTGGAGGAGATGCCGGCCGACAAGTTTGCATACCATCCAACACCCGCTCAGATGACATTTGCAAAACTTGTGGAGCACATGGCCGGTTCCAATAATTTCTTGTGCTCAAAGATTTCCGGGACGCCGGCGCCAGCGGAAGAGAAGTTGAGCGAGACGGACCCGAAGGAAAAGCTGGTGGGCGCGCTGAAGGCTTCATTCGACTACTGCACGCAGGCGCTCGCGAAAGTGGACGATTCGAATCTCGGCGAGCAGCTTACGCTGTTCGGCGGGCGGCAAGCGTCGCGCGCCGGGGCGATGATCGCGCTGACGAACGATTTCGCCGACCACTACAGCATGGCCGCGATCTATTTGCGACTGAACGGTCTATTGCCCCCGACAGCGAAGCCAAAAGAATAGAATTTGCTATTTTGTCGATCGCCCCTTGGGGTAACGGCCGATCAGCCAGTTCCAGCGGATGTAAACCAAATCGAGAAACATCAGCAAGCTGTCGCGGACAACGTGGACCTTTGTGGCGGGGTTGTGGGCCCAGCGCACCGGTATTTCGACGGAGCGTAAACCGTGACGTTTGGCGAGAAACAGAATTTCAGGATCGAATCCAAATCTCTCGATGCGTTGCTGCTCGAAAATGATCCGCGAGCGCTCACGCACAAACGCTTTGAAGCCGCACTGCGTGTCCTGAAACGACAAACCGGTGAAGAGCCGGACGAATCCATTGAAAATCATTCCGGCGACTTCGCGCAAACGGGACTGATGCCCAAAAATCAGCGCGCGGTTGACGGCGCGGGATCCGATGGCCACATCATTGCCCGCGTCGAGCGCCGCCAGAAGCTTGTCCGCTTCCTCGATCGGGGCGGAAAGATCTGCGTCCGTGAAAAGTGCGACGCGCCCGCGAACTTCCAGCATTCCATGACGCACACTGTATCCCTTGCCGCGGTTCTCGCAGTTTCGCACGAGGCGAAGCGCTGGCAACTCGTGCGACCATTCCTCTGCGATGGCCGCAGTGCGATCCTTGGAACCGTCATCTACGACAATAATTTCCGCCTGCCCGTCAGCAAGATTCCGGCTAGCGAGATAATCGCAAATTTTCGCGAGGCTGCGAGGAAGGCGGCGTTCTTCGTTGTACGCGGGGATAATAATGGAAAGTTCCGGGGCGGTCGGTGCACTCATCCGCGCGATGGCTCCTGTGCCGAACTCGGAGAAGGCCATCCAAAACGGCCGAGAAGCGGCACAAAGCGGCAAGCGAAGAGCGATTCTCGCGTTACGCGCCCTTCCCGTTTAACAATTCGAAGAAGTTCCTGCTGCTTGGCCGGGCCGACTGGAATCACGAGGCGGCCACCCTCCGCCAATTGTTCGAGGAGGGGCGGCGGAACATAGGGCGCACCGGCGGTGACGAGGATCGCGTCGTATGGTGCATCGGGTGGCCAGCCTTGCGAGCCGTCGCCTGTCTCGATTCGAATATTGTCATAGCCAAGCCTAGCGAGCCGCTCGCGCCCGACGTCTGCGAGGGCCGGCTGCGATTCGATCGCGATCACTTCGCGAGCAAGCAGGGAGAGCACAGCGGCTTGGTAGCCTGAACCGGCTCCGATTTCGAGCACCTTCTCGTTGCCCTCCAGCAAAAGTGCGTCTGCCATTGCTGCGACCATATATGGCTGCGAAATCGTTTGGCCCGCGCCAATAGGAAGAGGCGAATCGGCGTAGGCCTCGCTGGTATATTCGGGAGGGACGAAGAGATGCCGGGGCACAGAGCCCATTGCTTCGAGCACACGCAGCGAGCGGATATCGCGGTTGCGAAGTTGGCGCTCAACCATGTCACTGCGGGCCGATTCTAAGGCCGCAGAATTCGCCCTCGATCCGGGAGCGATATTGGATTCGTTGTTCCCGCTGTCGTTTAGATTGCTCATGGGCCGGCGCGCGAAAAAGTCTACGAGCCTCATTACATTGAAACTATCACAGGCCGCAGAGCCGCTCCAGCGTTAGCCATGCGCTTGCGAAATTGCATCCTATAGAAGCCTTGGATACGATGGCTAGGGGAGATACTTACATGAGTTCGGGACACGACGCGAGTTCGGGCCCGGAAAACAGGAGAAACTGAAATGAGACTTCAAATGGCCCTGCTCATTCTTACATTTATTACCCCGCTCGTCGCGGCGCGTCCAGCCCTCGCACAATCTGCGAACGAAGGAGCAGCCCAGAAAGAGCCGGCGCATCAACCCGGCGTAGCGGCGAAACCAGGACAAACCACAGCCGCGGATCCCTCCACGAGCCCAACAGCGCAAGCGCCGGCGCCGGCAGCGAAACTAGAGGCGGCGAAAGATGCCGCAATCCGGCACCTGATGGATATCACCGATACTTCCAAGATGGGCGTGAACATCCAGGCGTACATCACTCAGCAGGTACAAGACGCAGTGGGCCGGGCGATGGCGCCTGACAAAGCGCAGAAGTTCATGGAGACCTTCTCGCTGAAGTTCGATGCGAGCTCTCCACCCAGCGCCGTGACCGATGCGATGGTCACGATCTACGCGAAAAACTTTTCGATGGAGGATATACAAGGATTGATTCAGTTCTACGAAACTCCGCTCGGAAAGCGCGTCGTGCAGACGATGCCGCAAGTGAGCCAGCAGTCGCAGCAAGCCGGAGTGGAGATGGATCAGAAGGCAGCGCTCTCGGTTCTGCGCGGAATGTCCGCTGACTATCCCGAAATCAAGCCGATGCTGCCACAGGAAGATGGCAAGCCCGCGGAGAGTGCGCCGGCACCGGGCGTTCCTCCCCCACCAAAGCCTGCGCCTGCGCCAAGGACTCCGGCTGCGCCCAAGCCCGCGCCGCAGAACTAGAGCAACGCGAAGCTGTTCCTCTTGATGAGTGCTATTGTGTATCGCTCCTTAAGAATATTCCTTGACAGGAATATACGTTTTGAGGCATATTCTCTAGAGCCATGATGGCCACCCTCAAAGCGCTCGCAGAGCCCAGCCGCTTTCAAATCGTTGAACTTCTGCGAAATGGGCCGCGGCCGGTGGGAGAACTCGTCAACCGGCTGAAGCTTCCCCAACCGCAGGTTTCCAAGCATCTTCGTGTGTTAAGCGATGCTGGACTCGTGGATGTTCGCGCGGACGCTCAGCGCCGCATCTACGAGCTGCGCCCGGCTCCGCTTCAGGAGCTCGAAGTGTGGATTGAAAGGTATCGAAGTATTTGGGAAGAAAATTACCAGCGCCTGGACGGCTTGCTCGAAGAAATGAAAGCCAAAGAGGGGAAACGGAGGCGCAGGAAACGTTAGGCCGCGCCAACCCGTACCTCCAGTCAAATTATGGATCGTACCGATGCGAGGAGAAAAACAATGACGACAAACGCGGTGAAGAAAACCGAAACTCTGCAGGTGACTATGCCCAGCGAACGCGAGGTCGCGATGGCCAGGGTTTTTGATGCGCCTCGTGAACTACTCTTTAAGACATGGACCCAGCCCGCGCTGCTCAAGCGCTGGCTCTACGGGCCGGAAGAATGGCCACTGGCGGTATGCGAGATCGATTTGCGCGTGAGCGGAGCGCTTCGCTTCGAGTGGGGCCCCTACGAAGGGAAATACATGGGGATGAGCGGCGTCTATCGCGAAATCGCGCCGCCCGACCGGCTGGTATTCACGGAAGTGTGGGATGACAATTGGACCGGCGGCGAAACGTTGGTGACCATGACGTTCGTAGAGCACGCGGGCAAAACCACCGTTACGCAGACGGTACAGTATTCATCCCACTCCGCGCGTGAGGCGGCTCTCAAGACCGGCATGGCGCGAGGCATGACGCAAGCCTACGACCGGCTTGCTGAGATATTGGCGGGGAAAACGAATCAGGAGATCTGACTGCAAAAAATTACTCCGTTTTTGTGGTTCGACAACAATGCCGAAGAGGCGATGAACTTTTACGTTTCGATCTTCAAGAACTCAAAGGTTGGAACCATCGTGCGGCATGGCGATGCGGGACCCGGACCCAAAGGTTCGGCGATGACCGTAACCTTCCAGCTCGAGGGCCAGGATTTTTACGCGCTTAACGGCGGCCCGCATTACAAATTCACGCCGGCAATTTCGTTCTTCGTGAATTGCGAAACTCAGCCGGAAATCGACGAGCTGTGGGAAAAACTGAAATCGGGTGGCGGCGAAGAGATGCAGTGCGGCTGGGTGAAAGACAGGTTTGGCGTGTGCTGGCAGATCGTACCCGCGGTTCTAAACAAGCTGTTGCACGGTGGAAACGCTCAAAAATCGGCCAGCGTGATGAAAGCGATGATGAAAATGGTAAAGCTGGATATTCAAAAACTGCAGCAGGCCTACGATGACGCCGTGTGAAATTATCATGGGCGTGAGACCGAACTACTCGATGTTCAGCGGAGTGCGGAGCACGGCGATCGCGAAATGCGCTAGCATTGGCGCGTCATCGTCGAGCTGAATCCACCGGATCACGCAATGTTCCTTGAGGTATTGAGAGACCTTCGTTTCATTGATTTCGAGGTGCTCCGCCAGCTTGGCTTTCAATCCGCTTGTGTCGGGATAACCCCGGCCCGGTCCGCGAGGTGCTTTACTTCCACGTGAGCCTCGCACCAGATTGCCGATGCCTACACGCAAGGTCTGGCAAGCCTCCACGTAATACGAAGTGATTTGGTCGGAGTCAGAGAGCAAGAAAACGCCAGGCCCGGCGGGCGCCTCTTCCGCTTGATCGAGGTTGTGCAGCGGGCTTGAAACTAGACGCCGTAACATTGATTCGAGGCGTGCCAGCCGAGACGCGAGAGCCGGATCTCCGGCGCGTCCGTGGGCAGTGCGCTCTGACGGAAGCATCGGCGCAACGTGCTCAACGCTCGATCGTCGGATTGAAGACACCGGACTCGAGGGGCGATGCGCCGCAGGCTCAGTATGTTCCGAGGGAGCCTCATCCGCATGGAATTCAGTGGATCTTTCCAGGCGCGAGTCGCATTGAGTCTCGACACGAGGATCTGGGCGGGCGTCGATTCGCGAAGGTTGCGTCCGTGATTCCGCCGGTGCGCTCGATTCGGTAAAAGCCTTGTTTGGCAGCCCCGGAGCAGCTGCTGCTGTACCTTTGCGATGGCGGCCGCGGCCTCCGCGACGCCCACGACGCCGTTTTTTCTTCGCGCCTGTCTCATTGGAAGTCGAGCGGCCAGTTTCAGCTGCGGAGGTGGACGCGTCTGCTGTGCCGTTTTCCTCATCAGTAGAGAGGTCTGAGATTTCGCCAACTACGGGAAGTTGCACTGCGCTTTCGGTTTCTTCTCGGGCTGCACCGCGAGATCGTTCCGGCACTGGCGCGGGCGGCTGTTCCGCGCCCGGAGCGGGCAGCTCGATTCCGAGACGTGCGAGCGCTTCTTCGGCCTTTTTCTTCCAGTCAGCACGCCGAAATCGCTGCGCAGAAATAATGTACCAACGGCCGGCTTCCTCGTTGTGGCCGTTCTTCTCTTCAATCGCGCCGAGTTCCCACGCCACCATTGCGTCGCGCGTTCGCTGGTAAAGTTCGGAAAGTTTCGAGGAAGCGTCCGGACTATTTTTTGCCTTGCGGATGCGCGCCTGGATCTGTCGCCAATCGGCCATGTCGGGACATTGTAGCGCCTATGCCCACCGGGGCCAATAAAGTAAAGTTCACAGAAAGATGTTCGTCTGAGGTCGTGGCATGATGAGTGTATGACTCCCGCCGAACGTAGCCGGTGGATTTACGAGCAAGCGTGCGCCCTGGGATTTGAGTTGTGTGGAGTAGTTTCTGTTGCGCCGGCCAGTACCACCGATAATCCCGCGAGAGCGGTCCCTGAGGAACTAGCCCGGTTGCCTGAATGGCTAGCTCGCGGCTATGCCGGGGAGATGAACTATCTAAGCGATCCGCGGCGCGCCGATCCATCGCTGATTCTTGGGGGTGCGCGCAGTCTGATCGTTGTTGCGTTGAACTACAACACCGACTATCCCTACTCAACCGACGTGCCGCCTGTTGTGACTTCGGCAAACACGACCAATGATTCACCGCGCGGTTGGATTTCGCGTTATGCCTGGGGCGACGACTATCACGAAATCCTCAGCGAGAAACTAACGGCGCTGGTGGCTGCGATGCGCGCGCAATTTGGAGAGCCTTTCGATGCGCGCTTTTACGTCGATACCGGCCCGGTGATCGAGCGGATCGTCGCGAAGTATGCGGGACTCGGATGGCTCGCGAAGAATACCTGTCTGATCAATGAGCAGCTTGGATCGTGGCTGTTTTTGGGCGTGATTGTGACCACGCTCGACGTTGCGCCCTCGCTCTCGCCGGACGAGCCACCCGCTCCCGATCTGTGCGGTAACTGCCGGCTATGCCTCGACGCGTGTCCCACGCAAGCATTTCCTGAGCCCTACGTACTCGATGCGCGGCGCTGCATTTCTTACCTCACCATTGAGCTTCGTGGTTCGATTCCGGAAGAACTGCGCGCGAATATGGGCCGAGCCGCAATCGGCTGCGACATCTGCCAGGACGTGTGTCCTTGGAATCGCAAAGCACCCACGACACGGCTTGCTGAATTTCTGCCGCGAAAGATTGACTCACGGGAGAATTGGCGAGAGCAAACCAAAAATAGCGGTCATTCGCTGTTCTCGCCGAATCTTGAATGGCTCGCATCACTGACGCAGGAAGACTTCAGCCGGATATTTCGCGGCAGCGCCGTGAAGCGCGCGAAATGGCGCGGACTGGTCCGCAACGCTTGTATCGCGCTGGGGAACTCCCAAGTTGCTCGAGAGTCCGAGGCGTATCAACGCATTTCGTTGGTACTCAGCCGCCTCGTGGATTCGGAGGATGCGCTGATTGCTGAGCACGCACGCTGGGCCCTTGCGCAACTCGCCCTTAAGGAGCCGCTCGTTGGCTTTTCGGGCTGAACTCCGCTAAATTTCAAATGCGGAGTCATCGGACAACCTTAGCCTCGCGACTGGGAGGTTTGCGATGTTTTTCCTGCTCTCCTCGATCATTTTTCACATGGTCGAGCCACATTTCAGTTTTCCGCAAGGCGCTGCCACCGAACAAATTGTGTTGCGGTGGGTGCACTTCGTCGCGGGCATCATCTGGATTGGCCTCCTCTATTTCTTTAATCTGGTGGGCTTCCCGACGATGAAGCAGCTCGAGGCATCGGTTCGAGGCAAGGTATTTCCTGTGATGATGTCACGCGCAATGTGGTGGTTCCGCTGGTCTGCGCTGGTAACGGTGATTGTGGGGGTGCGCTATTTCTGGATGATTCTTGCCGCTGACGCGCAGAATGCCGGCGACCCACGGCTCGCATTGCGTTGGTTTGGCGAATGGCTGTTCGTGTGGCTTGTGGCATACGCGCTGATCTATCCGTTTCAGCTTCCGAGCAAAGGACTGCTCGATAATCCGTGGGTGCGCACGATTGCCATCGCGATTATCGTAATCGCCGCTTCGTGGATCGTGCTCGATTTAAATGGCGGCCCGCAAACCTCGAATGGGCATCTTGCGATTGGTGTCGGCGGTGGAATCGGCTTCCTGATGCTCATGAATACGTGGGGCGTTGTGTGGCGCGCACAAAAGCGGCTCATTGCGTGGACGCGGGCGAGCGTCGAGCAAGGCACGCCGATGCCAGCGGAATCCGAGCGCCTCGCGCGCTGGGCCTACATCGCTTCGCGCGTCGGATTTTGGCTATCGTTTCCGATGCTTTTCTTCATGGGTGCCGCGGATCACTATCCGTTTCTCAGCAGCATCGCGGACTAGACTTGCGTGAGAAATTAGGATCGCCAGCGTAGCGTGACGGGGCCATCCATCGGATGGCGCATCGGCGCGCCTGTGCGCTGGGATTCGAGATGCGCAGATTTCAGCTCAAAATACCAACGCGCCTGGCGGTCTGCGTCGTCCACAAGCATCATGCGGTCCCCGCACTTCAATCCCAGCGCCTGTTTCTCGATCACTTCCACATCCTGGCGAATAAATTTCGGGCCAAACACATGAATGATGAACGAGACGACTGGAAACCACGGAAGAATATTCCACACAGCGCAGAAATCGAGACGGCAGAGATTTTGGCGAATGGGTGTTACGGTTGTGCGGCTCGATAACCAGTAGCGGCCCGCGCGAATCACTTCGAACCGCTGATTCGGCAAGACGAAATCGATCGTCGTCGTGGCAGGTTCGCCGGTGATAAGTTTCAGAATCTTGTACGGCGCACTGTTCGCCGACGGAGTGTGTGGGCTCATGCGAAATCCGTTCGGGATCGGTTCGAATTGTTTTGATTTTTCGCGGATGCTCCGCCGCGAACGCCACCACCACGCCTGGTGAACGAACGGCCCGTGCGCCGGATCCATCAATCCAATGATTCCATGATCTACCGTGCACGGCAAATCGGCCCAAAGATGCGCGATCTTATA
>Ga0307472_100000135_pt1 | contig 22797 bp, 17 predicted proteins | sample atmos_gasesAM5C__2_FD_204582 | JGI IMG/M metagenome (GOLD analysis project Ga0307472, IMG submission 204582) | Hardwood forest soil microbial communities from Morgan-Monroe State Forest, Indiana, United States - atmos_gasesAM5C_05 | ecosystem: Environmental > Terrestrial > Soil > Temperate...
GGCGCGCGGCCCGGCTTTCCCCCCAGCCGGGCCGCCAACTCCTGTCGCCGCTTCGGACTCATGCACGCTAACTCCGCTAAGGGGATACGATGATCCCTTTCAATTCCAAGGAGTTTCGCGGTTTGACTCGCGGCACGCGGGCGGAGCAGAATCCAGGATAGATGGGCGGGTACTGGAAAAATTGTTCCTATTCAATTTCTTTTTCGAGGAGACGACATGAAGAGAATTTTCGCGATATGTGCGATTGCGCTCACGAGTCTGACGATTTTTGCGGCATCGAGCAGTGCGCAGCAAGATAAGAGTGCGCGGCCGAGCCCGCCGGCCAAAGCCGAATGCAAGTTAGCCGGCGGCAAGACGATCACCATTGACTATTCCAGTCCGCGCATGAAAGGACGGAAGATTTTTGGCGAATTGGTCCCATATGGAAAAGTCTGGCGCGCCGGCGCGAATGAGGCGACGACTTTCGTGACGACTGCTGACCTGAACGTCGGCGGGACGGCCGTGCCGGCGGGAAACTACACGATCTTTGTGATTCCGAATGCGGACAAATGGACGCTGATCATCAGCAAGAAGACCGGCGAATGGGGCACTGCATATTCTGGAGAAGCGAACGACCAGGGGCGCGTTGATATGGCCGTGTCAAAGACGCCAGCGCCGGTGGAGAACTTCACGATCGACTTCGAGCAGGCTCGCGAAGGCTGCACGTTGCAGATGAAGTGGGAAAACACACAGGCGTCGTTGAAGATCACTGCGAAATAACTGCGCGGCCTAAACGCGCGAATTGGAACTCAATGACAGCCGCAACCACCGCCACAACATGCGCCGCCCGATCCGGACGATGGGGCGGATGAGGAGGAACCACCGCTCGCCTTGCTACCATTGGCAGGGGCGGCAAAAACGGACAACTGAATCGTGTGCTTTGCACTCTCACACTTTGGGCAAGTGATCGCCTGCTTTTGGCTCATCACGATTCGTTCGTAGTGCGCGCCGCAATCGTCGCAGACGTATTCGTAGATAGGCATTGATCCCTCGCCTCAAGTATAAAAGAAGTAGCAGGTAATAGGGTCTCAATCCATGTAAAACGTGATGATAAAATAATCTGAAGCAAGCACTAGCACAGACCAAACAGCAAGTGGAATCCGCTGATTACCTTTCCCCACGGCAGCTCCGAGGACAGCGCTGTCCCCCGCCACTGCGCTAATACGGGTTTGTTTTCCGGTTGTCGCCGAATCCAAGCGAAGATTAGGCAGATGAGCGGGGGAACTAGGGCTGCGCACGCAAGTGTGAAGGGACCCACCATGAACATGAGTTAATTATGGCAGTATTGTTGGCAACAGGGATCAACGAGGTCTTCCATCCGGAAAAAGAAACAGCCCCGGCTTTGCCCGGGGCTGTCGGTGAAGATTCGGAACGTAGCGCGAGGCTTAGTCGCCGGCGATAGCGGCTTCGGCTTCGGTGTTGGCCACTGGTGCCGCCGCGTTGCCGTTGGCTGGACCAATCTGGACGGGCTTTACAGGAGCGCCCGGAACAGCCATCTGGATCTGCTGGATTGAGCCGATCTGGACGACCGATTCCTGGGGCTTCTTCAGCACCATCTCTTCGTAAATACGGCGGACCTTGGCCGCCTCTTCGTGTGCCTTGCGGCGACGAGCGCGGTCTTCTTCCGCTGCTGTGAGCGGGATGTCGTGCTCGAGGTGACGAACGCGCGAGGCGTCTTCTGCGTCAATTCGCAGAGAGTGCTCGTAGGTGTCGAGATCAACCTTCTTGCCCTTGGCGAAGATGTCGTGCTTGCCGTGCGTCTTGTACCACTGCGCGACGGTCGCGTTTTTGTACATGTTCTCGATGATCTTCCGCCAGCCCACGCCGGTGTTGTACGCGCAGAAGGAGATTTCACCTTGCTGCGTAGCGTACGGGATGATGCACATCTCGGTGCGGCGGAAGTCGTAATTGAAAAGATCCTGGAACCACATGCCTGCAATGAAGAGCATGTTCCAGGGATCCTCGGAGCGGCGTTTCATCGCGTCTTCGAAAGTGCGATTCGGGTTCGTGCGGCCGTATTTTGTTTCCGAATTCTTTGTGACGGCCCAAGTCTTGTCGAATTTCTTCCACAAATCCTTCAGTCGCAAGCTTGGCGGCGCCTGGAACGCATCGTAATTTCTCAGCAGCGCCAGCGCCATCATGAAAGTTGAAAATTTCTTGCTGCGCGCCGCATCCGTGATGTCCGTAACGTCCTTTACAAGCTGCGGGGCGTTCAGGAATCGGGATATGGGCGCCCACTCCTTCGTATGCTTATTGACCATCATCGCCGTTCCGACGCCGCAGTTGGGATGGCAACCGCAGGAGAGCGCACCCCACTGCGAATCGGGTCCGTGCACGAGGTCGGAGAAACCGGCAAAGGGTGAGATGAACGAAATCGGGAACCAATCGCGCGTGGGCTCGATTTTGCCCACCTGTTCGCTGACGTCCTTGGCGAGGTGTGAAAGCGTATAGCGCTGGCGCATGCGGCGCTCGGGTGTGATTTCCTCGTCGCGGCCCGTGAACGAAACCGGTTGGAACGAGACGAAGGAAATTTTCTTCGGGTTTTCCATCGCGAACTTCACGATGGGACCGACCTGGTCGTTGTTGACATTGTTGACGATCGTGGTGACGAGCACGATCTCAATGCCGGCTTCGTGCATGTTCTCAATCGCGCGTAGCTTCACGTCGAAGAGATTGCCGACCTGGCGATGGCTGTTCGCGTCGTTGCCGATGCCATCGAATTGCAGGTACGCGTAGCGCATACCCGCTTCGAAGGTTTTCTTGCAGAAATCCTTACTCTTCGCGAATTCGATTCCGTTTGTGGCGGCCTGCACGCTGTTGTAGCCGACTTTGCGCGCGTAGCGAACCGCGTCGAGGAAGTAAGGATGCATCGTGGGCTCGCCGCCGGAGAACTGCACCGACATCTGCCGGCGCGGCTTGATCTTGGTGGCATTCTCGAGAATTTCCTGAATTTCTTCCCAGCTCAACTCGTGAACGTAGCCCACCTGGTTGGCGTCCATGAAGCAGGGATCGCACATCATATTGCAGCGGTTCGTAAGGTCAACGGTGAGAACGGAGCCGCGGCCATGGCGCACAGTACTCGATCCGTGGCGGTGCAGGGTTTCATCGTTGTGAGCAGGAATATCGCGCCCAGGGAAATTTCCTTCAATCCATTCCAGGAACTTTGCGTCGATAGCCATCAGGTCTTCGTACTTTCCATGGATGGGGCACTCTTTCACCATCCAGACCTGCCCATCGCGCTCGATAATTTGCGCCTTAATTTCACCGACCTTCTCGTGAACGAGATCGGTCCAGTCTTTCTTGCCATTGAGAATCAGATCGCGCGCCTCGCGAACGCAATCCGGACAGAGAGAGTCCGTTGTGCGCGGCCAGCCCAGCGTGGGCTTGGATTTTTCCCACGACTTCAGCAGCGGCTTATCCGACCATTTCGGAGTGAATGAAGGGTTGGGATTGAATTTGTTGAAGTATTGAATCGCGTCGAAGGTTATCCCCGCCGTCTTGCACAGCGCCCAATCGAACGATTTCCAGAGCTTGTTAGAAACTGCGCTCGCCATGTCTCCTCCATCTTTCCTTAAATTGCTGTAACTCGGCCTCGTTCTGATTCCCCCGAAAGGTCTCGCCCCAACGGGTAAAGGACACCCGTAACTAGTTACAGTACTAAAGTTTGCGGCTATCTGAACCATCTGTCTATCAATCTGCGTCCAATCGCGCACCCAGGCGGTTAAATGGCGCTTTGGACGCAGCCAATGGAAACCCAAGCGAAGACCGCGGAATACCCTCCACCGTGCAGAATCTTCAAGGTTTACGACTATTCTTCCTAAGGTGGCGCCTCAAAATACGACTAACGTGCTTATCTACAGTGAATTAGGTACATGCGCATTGGTACACGCCATGCAGCCAAAAGGCTCTGAAGGGTTCCACATACCGCTTTTGGCGGTTGCCTTGGGTAGAAATGAGAGCGAAAATGAAAATGCAAAGAGGAATTCTGTTAGGCTGGATGATTCTAGGGGTTTCCTTCACAGCGGCGGCGTCTGTTTCCAGTGGCAGGGCCGTTCCGCCCAAGGTCGCCGCTCTCTTGGCGGCGAAACAGGGGAGCGATTCCAAGGTCAAGACTTTCACCGGCACGATTGCCAAAAAGGGAGATCAGTTCATTCTCACAGACGAAAGCAAATCGTCCTATCAGCTAGATGACCAGGAAACGGCCGAAAAATTCGCGGGGAAAAAGGTGCGGGTGAAGGGCATCCTCGACGCCGTTAATAACACGATCCGCATACAAACCATCGAAATCGCCGCTGTTTAGCAGCGTCAGATTTCCAAAAAATTTCGTAACAAAGGAATCGCCGTGAGGCTCAGTCTACGGCTGATCGTATTTCTCGTACTCGGTATCAGTCTTGTCACGTTCGTTGTCGCCAGGAACCAGGTGCGCTCGGAAAAGCGTGGGCTGCGAGCTGATCTGGGCAGGCGAGCGGAGATTCTTGCCGAAAGTCTACAGGAACTCGTGGAGCCCGCGCTCGACAGCGGCTCGCGCGATCAACTCCGTCATATCGTCGAACGATTTGGGAACCGCGAACGGCTGGCAGGCGTCGTCGTGTATGACCCGCGTGGCGGCGTACTCGCCGAAAGCTCGACTCTTGTTTCCCGTCTTGACCCCGTGCCTGTGCCATTTGAACAACTGAAATCTCACCAAGAGGGATTTGGCGAATTGGTTAAGCTCGGCGGCAAAGACATGCACGTCTATTTTTTGCCGCTTCATCGAAGAGAAACGCTGTCCGGAGTGCTCGCGATCTATCACGATGCCAGTTATGTGGAAGCGCAGAGCGAGCGCATTTGGCGCGACACCCTGTGGCATGTAATCGCGCAGGTGCTCTTGATCGTGTTCATCACAGTTCTTATCGTCCGATGGACGATCATCGGACCCATCTCGCGAACGGCTGAATGGATGAAACAGCTGCGAGCGGGGAAGATCACCCCCCGTCCTGACCTCCCCAAGGAGGATTTTCTTGCGCCCTTTTCCGAGGAGGTTGTGAACCTGGCGCAGAGCCTGGCAGAGGCGCGGGCGGCGGCGGAAGAAGAGGCACGGCTTCGAGAGACCGGTCAAGCAATGTGGACGCCGGAGCGGCTGCGGGTCAGCATCCAGAGCAAGGCGCTTCAAAGCCCGCTCGTGGTGGTTTCAAATCGCGAACCGTACATGCACGTGCACCGAACCAAAGGCACAGAGGCGATAGTCCCGGCCAGCGGGTTGGTGACGGCGCTCGAGCCGATCCTGCGCGCATGCAATGGAACGTGGATCGCCTCGGGCTCGGGCGACGCAGATCGCGAAACAGTGGACGAACACGACCGCTTGCGCGTTCCACCCGACAAGCCGGAGTACACGCTGAGGCGTGTCTGGCTGACTAAAGAAGAAGAGGAAGGTTACTACTACGGATTTTCGAACGAGGGACTCTGGCCGCTATGCCACATTGCCTACACGCGGCCTATCTTTCGCGCGTCGGATTGGGAAAGTTATCAACAAGCGAACCGCAGGTTCGCCGATGCCGTTCTTCAAGAAATCGAAACCGCCAAGCATCCGCTCGTTCTCGTGCAGGACTATCATTTCGCACTGCTGCCGCGGATGATCAAGGAGGCGCGCCCGGACGCGCGTGTAGCGATTTTCTGGCACATCCCCTGGCCCAATCCGGAAGCTTTCGGGATCTGCCCGTGGCAACGCGAACTGCTCGACGGCCTGCTGGGCGCGGATCTAATTGGCTTTCACATCCAGGCCCACTGCAACAATTTCCTGGAAACCGTCAATCGGGCGCTCGAATCGCGAATTGAGTGGGAGCGATTTGCTGTCAAACGGCAGGGACAGACGACGCTCGTTCGCCCGTTCCCAATCAGCGTGGACTTCCGTGAGAACCCGGTTGAAGGTGCGGGCTCTGTTTCTCAGTACGTTCGGCGCACGTCACTTCTGAAAGATCAAGGCATCGAAGTAAGTTTTATGGGCGTGGGAGTGGACCGCATCGACTACACGAAAGGAATTATCGAGCGATTTCGGGGCGTCGAACGTTTCCTGGAACGATGGCCCTCGTACCAGGGACAATTCGCATTCGTTCAAATTGGCGCGCCCAGCCGAACCCACATCCCGCGATATCACGATTTTGTGGCGGAAGTCGAAGCCGAAGCCGCGCGCATCAATACAAGATTCCAAACGTCGAAGTGGAGGCCGATTGTCTTGCTCAATCGCCACCACGAACACAGCGAAATCCTGCCGTACTACCAGGCGGCGGACCTTTGCATGGTCACCTCCCTGCACGACGGCATGAACTTGGTGGCAAAAGAATTTGTTGCGGCACGCGAGGATGAGCAAGGGGCCTTAATTCTGAGCCGGTTCACGGGCGCAAGCCGCGAGCTGCGGGACGCAATCATTGTCAACCCATATGACATCGAACAGCTCAGCGACGCGATCCGAATAGCTCTCGAGATGGACGCTACAGAACGGCACACGCGCATGCAGCGAATGCGACGAAACGTTCGCGAGCACAACGTATATCGCTGGGCGGGCAATTTGATTACCGATTTGTCTGAAATTCGAATCGAAGAGCCGCGGCACGAAGACGCCCAGCAGCGCGAGGACAAAGAATCGAACAATCCGCCCTCCCGATTGGCGATTGTTTCGAGGAAGGCGGGCGTCGCCGGTGGGAACTAGTCCTCAGGAGAAACGTGTCGATGCCTCTTCGCCGGCGCCGGCTTTAGTGCCACGCAAGCGACGAACGACGCAAAATGTCCGCCACTTGGCCGATGCGTGGCCTGAGGTAATCGCGCGCGTTCGCGCTGCAGGTCATCGGCTCCTGCTGCTCGATTTCGACGGAACGCTTGTGGGTTTGCGGCGGCATCCGGACGATGTCCGGTTTTCGGAGCGGGGCAAGAAAATTCTCAGGCGGCTCGTCGGCCTCGAAAATCTTACCGTGGCGGTTGTCAGCGGTCGCGAGTTGGAGCAGATCCAGAAGCTCGTGGGCGTTGAAGGCATACGGTACGTCGGCTTGCATGGAGCGGAGCGGCTTGGAGAAACGACGGTTCCGAGCACAGCGGCCAGACAGATGATCGCGGCTGCGCTGAAGGCAGCCCAAACAGGATTAGCAGACCTTCGCGGAATCGAAATTGAAAATAAACACCTCAGTTTTGCCGTCCATTATCGCGGAGCCCGCCAATCGGCTGTAGAAGCAGCCAGTCGCGTTGTGGCAGAGATTGTTGCAACGGCGAACGAGAAGTTACGCATTTTATGCGGCAAGATGGTCTGGGAAGTGCTGCCGCGCGAATTTCCGGGTAAAGGTGTTGCGGTTCTTCAATTGTTTGCGTCGCTGCCCGAGAAGAAAATCGCCATCTACTTTGGCGACGACGAAACGGATGAGGAAGCGTTCGCCGTATTGCCTGGCCAGATCACGGTAAATGTCGGAAGCGGAACCAATACGCACGCTTCGTTTTACGTGCGAGGTTCCTCCGAAGTTTTGCATTTCTTATCGCGCCTAGAAAAAGAGCTGTAGTGAAAGCAACTGAAGCGGCACCGGCCGGCAAGCCCTGCAAGTCGTGGCCTAGGGGTTTCGCTGGATTGCCACCTTTAACCGTCGGCTGGCATCTTTGTAGTTGACTCCGATCAGGGCGTCTTAAATCGGAGCCCGTCATATGCGCAGGCCGAAAAATCCTTCGCTAATTCGCTCGCAGGATGCTGGAGGCGATGCCGAATCGCCCGGCACCCGCGGTGTGACCCGGCGTTCCTTTCTGACGAATGTGGCAACCGCCGGAATTGCCGCAACGGCCAGCCCGCTTTTGCGAGCAGCCCCGCGAACTACCGACTTACCGGCGTCTCCCGCCGTCTCAGGTCCAGGCGTCACCGTCCCTGTCTCGCTGAGAATCAACGGACACAGCTACCAACTGGAAATCGAATCGCGTGTGACGCTTCTCGACGTGCTGCGCGAAAATCTTGGTCTCTTCGGAACGAAGAAAGGATGCGACCACGGCCAATGCGGAGCCTGCACCGTGCATGTGAATGGACGGCGCGTCAATTCGTGCCTCACATTCGCGGTGATGCATCAGCAGGATGAAATTACAACTATCGAAGGGCTCGGGAAAGATGGCCAGCTGCATCCGATGCAAGCTGCTTTCCTCGAACACGATGGCTTCCAATGCGGCTATTGCACGTCGGGACAGATCATGTCGGCGGTTGCCCTGCTGAAAGAGCCGTGCGATGCGACCGTCGACGCAATTCGGGAATGCATGAGCGGTAACATCTGCCGCTGCGGAGCTTACGAAAATATTGTGGCTGCGGTGCGATCGGTGCGGAACCGCGCTTAACTGCGCAACCTGTCACGAGAGATTTCACGATGGATCCCTTCCAATACACAAAGCCGGCGACCGTAAACGACGCGATGACCAGTGTCAAAGCGAGCGGCGCGAAGTTTGTCGCTGGCGGCACCACGCTGATCGATCTGATGAAGTTGAATGTGGAGCGCCCGACTACACTCGTCGACATCAACATTCTGCCCTTGGATCGGATCGAGCCGCACGCCGAAGGCGGGCTCAAAATTGGAGCAATGGTCCGCAATAGCGATCTTGCGCACGATTCGCGCGTGCAGCAGATGTATCCGGTACTATCGCAAGCGTTGCTCTCCGGCGCTTCGCCGCAACTGCGCAATATGGCCACTACCGGCGGGAATCTGTTGCAGAGAACGCGCTGCTACTATTTTCGCGACACGAATTATGCATGCAACAAGCGCGAGCCTGGCTCGGGCTGTCCCGCAATCGATGGCTACAACCGCATGCACGCTGTGCTGGGAACGAGCGAGCACTGCATCGCCACGCATCCGTCGGACATGGCTGTGGCTATGATGGCGCTCGATGCCATGATTTATCTGAATGGTTCGGCGGGAGTCAGAAGCGTTCCGATCACGCAGTTTTATTTGCTACCAGGCGACACTCCGGACAAAGAGAACGTGCTGCGGAACGGTGAAATCATTACGCACGTCACGCTGCCGGCTTTGCCGGCGAACGCAAAATCGCACTACTTGAAGCGCCGCGATCGTGCTTCGTATGAATTCGCTCTCGCTTCGGCAGCGGTTATTGTCGACATGAACGGCAACAAGATCCGGAAAGCGCAGATTGCGTTGGGCGGAGTGGGCACCAGGCCGTGGCGTTCACCAGAAGCGGAGCAGGAATTAGCAGGACGCGACGTGAGCGAGCGCACGTTCCGCAAAGCAGCCGAAGCAGCGCTTCACGGTGCGAAGCCCTATCGCAATAACGGATTCAAGGTCGAATTAGCGAAGCGCACCCTTGTGCGCGCGCTGCAGACAGTTACTGCTTCTGCTTGAACAAGATCGAGATGAGAGAGGTCCGCGTGCCGCAAGAATCGTCTGTCATCGGAAAAGACATCACACGCGTCGATGGCATCATGAAAGTGACCGGCGCCGCGAAGTATGGCGTCGAGTATTCGCTCGATAACATGGCGTGGGGCGTCGGCGTTGGAAGCACGATCGGCTCAGGCAAAATCGCCAGCATCGATTCGAGCGAAGCCGAGAAAATGCCGGGCGTGCTGGCGATTCTGCATCACGGCAATACGCAAAAACTTTACCGCCCCGCAAACGGTTTCGAAGAAAACAGCCGGCCCGGAGAAAGCAGACCGCCCTTCGAGGATGACCAGGTTTATTACTACGGACAATTTGTCGCGCTGGTGGTGGCGGACACATTCGAACGCGCGCAGGCCGCAGCTTCTCGCGTCATCGTGAAATATGACGTGCGCAAGCCGGACGTCTCGACGGATGAATTAGCTCCGAAGGATCCGCCTTCGGTCAAACATGAGCGCGGCGACCTGGAATCAGCGCTTGCCGGGGCGCCAGTGCAACTGGATGTCACATATGTGACGCCGGTCGAAACGCACAACCCGATGGAAATGCACGCGACCATCGCGTCGTGGACGAAAGACAAGCTGACACTCTACGAGACTTCACAGGGCGTCGTGAATCACCGCAATTGTGCTGCGGAGATTCTTGCGATTCCACTCGAGTCCATAGAAGTGATTTCGAGATTTATCGGCTCCGGCTTCGGATCGAAACTCTTTCCGTGGCCGCATTCGTGGATGGCCGCATTGGCCTCAAAGCAACTTGGACGGCCTGTGAAAGTTAGCGTGCCTCGAACCATGATGTTCACCACTGTGGGACATCGTCCGTTTACCAGGCAGTACATCCGGTTGGGCGCTGACACGAACGGAAGACTCGCGGCGTTTCAGCACGAAATATTTCAGCTTACGTCGATGGTCGATGATTACGTGGAAAATTGCGTCCAGGCAACCTCGATGCTGTACAGCTGCCCAAACGTTCGGGCGACTCAGTATCTCCTCCACAAGAATATTGGAACCCCCACACCGATGCGCGGACCCGGCCGTACGCCGTCGCTTTTCGCGATCGAGTCGTCGTTGGATGAGCTGGCGATAAAACTAAACCTTGATCCCATCGAAGTGCGGATGCGCAATTATGCTGAGACCAATGAGGGATCGAAGAAACCGTTTTCGAGCAAACATCTGCGCGAAGCGTATCAAACAGGCGCAGAGAAATTCGGATGGAGCCGACGTAATCCGAAGGTCGGCTCGATGACAAAGGAGAATGAAATCCTGGGCTGGGGAATGGCGACATGTACGTGGCCAGCTGGGCGTCATAGTGCGGACGTGCGCGTCTCGCTGCTCGCGGATGGAACGGCTCGGGCCGTTTGCGCTACGCAGGACATCGGCACCGGTACCTACACGGTTTTTGCCGAGGTTGTATCCGACAGAACCGGAATTCCACTCGATAGAATCCGCGTTCAATTGGGTGACACTGCGCTTCCTCCGGGCCCGACATCAGGTGGATCGGCTGTGACGGCTACTGTGTTACCCGCGATCGCGGAAGCGACCGATCAAGCGGTCGCCGAGCTACTCAAGGTAGCAGCATTGACTGCTGGCTCGCCCTTCGAAAAGGCCGATCCTAAGACGCTGAAGATGACAGGCAGCCGCGTTCACCGAGACGGAGAATCGCCCGGGAGCGGCGTACCTTTTCCCAACATTTTAAGCCTAAGGAGGCTTAGCGCTCTGGACGGCCAGGCAAGGACCGAAGAATCTCCTGAAGCCAAGGAATACTCGATGCACTCGTTCGGCGCGCATTTCTGCGAAGTGGCTTGGGATCCCGGCGTCGCGCGTCTGCGCGTATCGCGATGGCTCACGGTGCTTGACGGTGGCCGGATGATTAATCTCAAAACCTCACGCAATCAAATTCTCGGCGCGGTCGTGATGGGGATCGGAATGGCGCTCCTTGAGGAAACGATTTACGATCCTCGGAACGGTAAGCCGATAAACAATAATTATGCGGACTATATGGTCCCCGTGAATGCGGACATTCCTGATATGGATTGCGTATTCCTCGATTATCCGGACACGAAATTGAATGAGTATGGCGCGCGAGGAATCGGGGAAATTGGATTGACGGGTTGCGCCTCAGCGGTGACGAACGCCACATATCACGCTACGGGCGTGCGCGTCCGGGAGCTGCCGATTCGAATTGAAAATCTTCTTGGGTCTTCCCGCGCTTAATAGAATTCCTCAGCGAACGCAGTTCGGCAAATTTGAATCGATTGCCTGCCTCCAAAAAATGAGCCGGTTTCGCCTGTTCCGGCTACAATCCTGAGCCCATGGATTGGTCTCCACTGTGGATTTCGATCGCGACGAGCGTGACGGCGACGGTCATTACGCTTTTCGTGGGGCTCGCGGCTGCTGCCTGGCGCGAAGGACGCAAGGGCCCGGCCATGGCGCTAGTTGACGGACTTTTTCTACTGCCACTCGTGTTGCCTCCTACCGTGGTTGGTTTTCTTCTCTTACTACTCTTCGGGCGTAACGGGCCTCTTGGAAAATTGTTTCTCGAACTAGGCGCGACCATCGTGTTCTCCTGGCCGGCGACCGTAATTGCCGCAACGGTAGTTGCGTTTCCGCTGATGTACGTAACGGCGCGCGCTGCGCTCGAGCAAGTGGATCCCACTTTGATTCTGGCGGCGCGAACGCTGGGCGCGTCGGAATGGCGCGTATTCCGCGAAATAGCGCTGCCCCTCGCATGGCCCGGAGTGCTTGCCGGGACCATTCTTTCGTTCGCACGAGCGCTGGGTGAATTTGGCGCCACGCTGATGCTAGCCGGCAACATTCCCGGACGAACCGAAACGATTCCGATCGCGATCTATTTCGCAGTGGAAGCAAATGAAATGGCGCGCGCAGCCACGTGGTGTTTTATCGACGTGGGAATTTCGCTCGCGCTGCTCGCCGGACTTTACTACTGGACGCACCTGCAGGGCCCCGGCCGGGTGCGATGGACTCGGCGTTGATGGCCCTCGAAGTTCAAATCGAAAAAAAGCTCCTCGATTTCGTCCTCCATGTTTCGTTTCGCGCCGAGGCCGAGCCGCTGAGCATTCTGGGTGCCTCAGGCGCGGGCAAGACGATGCTTTTGCGCTGCATTGCGGGGCTCGAGCAGCCCGATCGCGGAAAGGTGACGCTGAACAATCGGTCGTTCTTTGATTCTGAAGCGCAGGTGAATACTCCTGCGAGGCAGCGCCGCATCGGTATGCTGTTTCAGAATTACGCGCTCTTTCCGAATCGTACCGTTGCAGAAAATATTGGATTCGGTTTGAAGGGACTACCACGCGATGAGCAATCGAAACGCATTGCAGAATTGATCAAGCGCACCCATCTTGCGGGGCTCGAAGACCGGTACCCGCGCGAACTTTCGGGCGGAGAGCAGCAGCGAGTGGCCTTGGCTCGCGCGCTAGCGATCGAGCCCGAGGCGCTGCTGCTCGATGAACCTTTATCGGCGCTTGATACGCATTTGCGAAGCCAGATCGAGATACAGCTCCAGGAGACTTTTTCCACGTATCGCCGGCCTGCGCTGCTCGTAACGCATAACATGGAAGAAGCGTATCGGCTCGGAGCGCAGCTGCTGGTTCTGTCGCGCGGACGCGTGGTGGCTTCCGGTGGGAAAGAAGAAATCTTCCAGCGCCCGCCTTCGGTCGAAGTAGCGCGACTCACTGGTTGCAAGAATATCTCTCGCGCCAGGGCGATATCGGATCACGCTGTGGAAGCGCTGGATTGGGGCTGCACGCTGCATTTGGCGCAACCGGTCCCGCTGCCAGCCGGATTCGTTGGGATACGAGCCCATCACATTGAGTTTGTGGAAGCAGCAGAGAATTTGGGTGGAGAAAACACTTTTCCATGCTGGCTGGTTCAGTCGTCGGAGACGCCTTTTCGTATTACGTTGTTCTTAAGCTTGCAGCAGCTTTCGTCGCAGCCGCAGGCCGAGGGATCACAGCTGCAAGCCGAGGTATTCAAAGAGAAATGGCTGCGATTTCGTGACAAACCGTTTCCATGGCACGCCCGCTTGCTCGCCGGCGCCGTCTTCTGGATGAAGGAATAGTCTGGCTGTGGCGAACCCGAAGCTATTTGAAATGGCGGACAAAGCGGACTTCGAATGCATAAGTGCCGTTGATATCGCGAATAAAGATTACTGAGATGTCTTTCCGGATCGCATATTCCACCTGGATCAGCTGATACTGGTTTGTGGTGGCGGCGTTCGTCGAGTAAGTGACCGTCAAATTGCGCGAAAATTGCTGCTGAATCGTCACGCGCGCGGCGGCGTTCGACTCCGTCGCCGTGCCGGCCAGGAATGGATCGACGCGAAAATGGCTGATGCCAAAAAGACGCTCGATTCGGCCGCCGAGTCCGCTCGAGATTGCTTCCGAGAGCAGCGCAGTGGCGCCATAGTTCTGAGAACTTGAAGACGACGACCGTAAGCCGCTCTCCTGGCCGGGGCTGCCGATGGCGAGAAGCGCGATGATGTCCGAATCCGGCAACGGCGGATCGGAGCGGTAACTGAGTGAAGGATGACTGGCTTCTCCAGAAAAATTGATGGTCACCTGGTACTGGCCGATCGTAGAAGTGGCTTCGATGTTTAACACCGGATCGAGACGGAATGGATTTGCAAAATTCACATCACCACGCGTGAGCGTGTAATTGTTGCCGCGAAACGCCATTTCGCCGCCCAGCAGGTGAATATGACCGAGCAGCACCGGCCGGTCCCACGTACCGCGCAGTCGAATGTTGCCGTCCACTTCGAGCCGCGCGCCACCCCACTCGATGCGCGCTCCGGGCGTCGTTTGGCCTTCGATGTCAAACGTGAGATTTCGCATCAGCGTCGAACTGGACGCCGGACTAGCGCTGGTCTCTGCAGCGGCGGTGAACAGAGAACCTAAATCTACGCCCTCTGCCAGCAGGAGCCGTTGAATCTGGATTTTTCCAGACAGGATCGCGGCGGTGCTGGAACCGGAAAGTTGGAGTGCGCCGCTGGCGAGCCAGCTCATACCTGCCGGGTAGCGAATGCGGACCACCGTGGTCGAAACATTCATCTCATAACGCAGAGGCCCTTCGCCGTAGTTCACCGCGCCATTGAGCTGTAATTGGCCTCCGCCCGCTTGCGCGGTGATGGAATCAAATAGCATCCGGTTGCGATCGAAGACAAGGTCGCCACTCACATGGCTCAAGCCCATGGGAAAATCCGAATACGTTGCCGAGGCGTCTTTCAGGCTCGCGCGGCCCGTGATTCGTGGTCGCGATATCGTTCCTTCCACTGATACGTTCACGTCCGCGCGTCCCAGCGCAAAGAGCTCCGGGATCATGCGATCGAGGAATCGAAGATTCAAGCTCCCGGCCAGCGATAAATGCAGAGGACGCTCGCGATCGAAGCGCGCCGAGCCGCTGAATTGCACGTCAGTATTGGGGCCGTGAAGACGGGCCTGATCGATGCGCACTTCATTGCGGCGATAAGTGAGCCGGATCGGCCCGTCATTCTTCAGTTCCACCAAATCGTAGTTAAAAGAAATCTCGTCAATGTCGGCGCTCATTTCGATTGTCTCGGGATGGCGAAGGCTTCCGGAAAGCGTGAACCGGCCGTCGACGCTGCTGTGCCCGGTCAATTGTTTCAAGTGCAGGCCGGTCATGATGAACGCGTCCATCTGGAACTGCTTCACCGTCATCTGACCTGCCACCTGATTATCGCCGTGCAGGCCGACGGAAAATTCTCCTTGCAGCCGGCCTGCGTTAATTTCAGAGACGAGAGATATCTTTGCATTTTCGCCGTCCGATTTAATCCGGCCGCGGAAGTTTCCCTGCACATCCGCTCCAACCTGAAGACCGACGAGCCTTACGTTGCCTTCCGCAACGGGCGATCGAATCGGCCCGCTGCCGCGAACGTCGAAATCGAGCCGGCCGGAAACGGGAATCGACTGCGTCTGCAGCGCGGCGATTCGTTCGAGTGGAATGTTGGTGCCAGCAAGATTAAATTCAGTTTCCTGTTCTACGGGCCGGTACAGAATATTTCCGGTTATCAAACCCTGACCGCTGCGTATTTCAGCGTTGGATAGCCAGTACTGGTCGTGGGACAGATGGAGCAAGCCCGCGAGCCGATCCAGATGAACTCCCTTTGCGTCCACATCATCGAGCGCGAAATTTGCGTCGAATACGGGCGCAATGCGTGTGCCCGAACCATGAAAAGTGCCGCTAAGAGTACCTTTCACGGGATAGTTCAGACTGAAAACCTCTTGCAGATCGGTGGTGGGCGTGTGGGCTAAGCGTGCGTCAAATGTCCATTTGTTTTCCGGGCCAAATCCCCAACTGCCGTCGAGTTCTAGGAAAACATTCAGATCGGCCGAAGCCTGCCCGCGGCGCACGGTAGTTTTTGTGAGGCGGAAATCGTCCGGCGAATATTCGAGATCGCCTCCAAGATATTCGAAGTAGAAATTGTCGAACCGCGCGTCCGTCGTCTGTAAGTGTCCCGTAAAGGTCGGCCCGCCGAGCGGTCCCTCAATCTTTCCTTTAAACGTCAGCGCACCTGCGATCCGGCTCGGCGTGGAGTTCGCGCCGCGTATCACGTTGATGAAATCATCCCAGCCGTACACATCGTCAGTTCGAAGATTCACGTCGAGTGCGGAACCTTTTGCTCCCAGCCAGCCAGCCATTTGGATATCGGTCTTCGGCGTCGAGATTTCGCTCGCGCCGAACGATACTCCACGGCTATCTTCCGAAGTGTCGTACTCAATGCGCGCCGTTACCGGAATCAATCCTGGAGCGAGCGTTTCAGGCGGCGACCAGCGGCATTCGCCCTTCGAGCGGAAATGCAGGAAATTTGCGGTCCATGTGTTAACCGAATCGATGTCCACGCGAGCGTCCCAGTGCAACGGAACTACAGGAAAGCTCGGATTTTGGACCGCGGCAAACGCAGCGCCGAGGCTGACGCCGCGAATCTGCGTCTCCGTCCGAAAAGCCAGTGTTTCGGTGTCCATCTGCAGGCGGCCGGTAACGGTGCCACCGAGAGCGCGAATGTTTATTTTTTGAACCACCAGGTGATTCTTCGCCATTTCGTAATCGCCCCAGGTCTCCATTCCACCCGCATGGAACCATTTGTAGGTCATCAGAAAATCGTGGCCTTGATAATGCCCGTTCGCAGTCCACTCGCCCGACGCGTAGCGCGCCTGCCCTGAGAAATCTGCGATGCCATCGGGCGTAAGCGGCGAGCGGAAAATCGTGCGCACATCCGCGAGTGTCAGTCGCCCGCGATAGTGCAGATTCCAATCCGGCTGCGCGAAGCTCGGAAGCTCGGCGCGAAGATTCAAATCCGAATGCGGCAGCTTCAAGACTAAGTCATCGAGCTCGAACGCATTGGGATGCAAGGTAAATTTCGCAGAAATGTCGAAGCGGAAGGGAAGGTCGTGCCGCGCCGCCAATTCGATTTGCTGCCATTGCAGATTCCCGATATATGATTCGATTCCGGGCGACGGCGCATCGAGATGCAACTGGAACTGGAGGTTTTTCCCAAGCATCGCGAGCGGAACGCTGCGATCGTTCAGAGCCGCGCTTCCGTCGCGAAATTCGAGACGGCTGATGCGCAGGCTGAAAAGAGTCTCGGGCCACGGCCGCTTGCTACGCGGCACGCGCGGTGTGGGCAGATTGCTCTTGCCGTTTTTGTCGTACCGTAAGGCTACTTGCGGCTGGTCGAACACCACCTCATCAATCGCGATTTCTTTGCCGAGGAACGAGAGGACGTGGATCGCGACGTTCACGTGTGCCGCGTGAAATAGCGGTGGCGTTCCCGCTGCTTCCAGCCCGTGAAGCGTCAGGTCGTCGAATTCCGCGCGGAGTTGCCAGATGTGGAGATGGAAGCCGCCGAGCTCGACGCGCGCGCCTGTGCGCTGTTCGATTTGGCTCACCACAATATGGCGCACCCATCGCTGCACAATTCCCGTTTCAATCAACAGCAGGCCAACAACGCACAGTGCCGCCACGGAGAAGAGCACGAATCCCAGCCAACGCCGCCAGCGCACGCTCACGATCCCGCTCCCTGAGCGACGATATCAATCTTCAGGCGGCTCCGCGTGTCGTCGAGCCACTTTGTCGCCCGATCGTTGATGGCGCGCTGGATCAAAACTTCGCGGATCGTGTCTTCCACGTCTTCGAGAGGCGGAACCGGCTGCTTCTTCGCCGCAAGTTGCGGCGCGAACTCGTCGTGGTAATACGCCGCGATTTGCGATTCGTCCACTTGCGCGGCAGGCCGAAACCGATAATCGATGAACCGTGAGAGAAACAACTGTTGCTCGAGAATTCGCCGCACCGCGGCCTCAGTGAGCCCTACAGCCGCACAGCGAGACTGGAATTCCTGCGGCGAGGGGAACTGCTTCACGAATTCCTGGTAAGCGCGATCCACATCGGTGCGCGATGGTGCCGGGAAAGCTGCCAGCGCGGCCTCGCCTCGCACGATCCATTGGTCGGCCAGTTCTTTGATGATTTCGTTTCGCGGTTTCGGCTTGCCCTCGACCAGCTCCTGAAACGCGCTGAGCTCCCGGACTTCGCTTTCCGTAATGATGTCGTCTTCGACCCGAGCGGCGATGCCGTCAACAGTCTGCTCTCCGGGTGCACTGCCGGCGTGAGAACCTGCCGCTGTGCCAGACGACGGTGGTGAAGGTTCCTGGGTGGGTTGAGTTTGTGCAAAGGCGCGATTCGATTCGAGTCCGGGCAACACAGCCGACAATACGAAGAAGAACATTAAGCGCCGCATTAGAAAACGGGTCCAATATTGAAAAAGAATTGGAAGTGCGGCAGGGCGAATTCTCGCGGGATCGGCGGCTTTGGCGGTGGAAACAATTCTTCTCCCGCATAGTGCGGGGGATTCAATTGGTATCCGAAGTCGACGCGAACCGGCCCCACCGGCGTCGGATAGCGCACGCCGAAGCCGATCGTGTGAGAGAAGTAAGGCAGATTATTATTATTCGCCGGCGGTTTCCATGCGAATGAGATGTGATTGACATCGGTATAGACGTTGCCTGCGTCGTAAAAAAGCGTGCCGCCTAACCGGTTCCCGACAAATGGCAGCCTCATCGGAAAGCGCAGCTCCTGGTTGAACGCGAGCAGCGCAAGCCCTCCGATCGGAAATCCCGTCACCGCATCGCGAGGTCCCGCTTGGTTGAGCGAGAAACCTCGAATCGACGTGCCGCCTCCGGCGAAGAAGCGTTCCGGCAAAGGAACATCCACCTCTGTTGTGCCGGGGAGTGTCTGCTCCACGCCGAAGCGCACCGAACGAGCAAACACGAAGGCCCGTCCGAAACTCGTATATGTGGAATTCTGGAACGAGCCCCGGAAAAAGCTCGCCGCTGACCCCAGCGTCTTCGAGGCAATGCTGACGTCGACGGTGTTGAAGCTGCCGTGCTTCGCGTCGGCCGCGTTGTCGCGCCGGTCGCGGGCGTACGTCAAGCCAAAACCAGAAACCAGCGTCGGCTGGCTGAGCAACGGAATTTCAATCTCCTGGATCTTCAAATTCGAAGCGTCCACACGGCGGAAAAAATAGCGGTACAAGAGGGTGGTGCCCCGCGAAACCGTTTGTACCAGCTGCACCGCTCCTTCGTAACGCACCGATGTAAACGTGTTGATGTCCTGGGTCTTATCGGCGAATCCCGTGAGCTGCAGGCTCAAATTTCGATTTGCGAGAAAATTATCCGCCGTATAACTGATCACTGCGCGATATTGCAGCGTGCTGGCGCGAACCTTAAACGAGAGCGTCTCTGCCCTGCCAAACATGTTAGCGCGCGAAAGCTCGATGATTCCGCGTGGGCTCGCGCCGATGATCGTTCCACTTGGATTGGAAGTTCCCGCGAGCCGCTGCACTTCGAATCCGCCGCCATACGCGAACGTGTATCGTTTTCCTTCCTCTGCATCGACGACCACCACTTTCTCGGGGTCCGTCCCGTTCGGATTCTGTGGCGCGATCGTGACGCGGTTAAACACGCCCAGGTTGTAAAGCCGCCGCTGCGTTTCTACCACGTCGCCTTCGCGCAGAGGTCCCGGCACGATCTTCACTTGGCGCGCGACGATTCCCGGACGCGTGTACTGATAGCCTGTGAGCAGAACCTTCGACACTTCGATTTGGGTTCCTTCGCTGATGTGGTAGATAAGCCGAACATGCTCCGGATCTTTTCCCGGCAATACCTCATCACGAAAATGCGCCTCCGGATATCCTTCGTTGTAGTACATCGCAAGAATATTATTGCGGTCACTCGCGACGCCGGCCTCCGAAAACGGCTGGCCCGGAGTGGAACCGGAGACTACGAGCAGCGCGTCCGTGCTTAGCGCGTGATTACCTTCCACTTCCAGGCCGCTGACGAGCGTCTGAGGACCTTCTTCGATGTGGAACGCCACGAAGAGGTTTCCTTTCTTGCCGTGGTAATTGTCGTCCAGGGAGGTCGTCACCTGCGCGTCGCGAAAACCGTTCGAAAGATAGAGGCCCCTGATCGAATCGATGTCCGCGCGCATCAGCGATTGGCTGAAGCGCCCGTTCGACGCAAACGACGCGGTCTGGAGCTGCAGGCGTCCTGAAAGTAGCTCCCTGCTGAAGTACTTGTTCCCATCGAACGATACGGCAGCAAGACGGAACTTGTTGCCCCGCGTAATTTCATAGTTGATGACGCGGTCTTTAGTGGGTGCGTCCTCGCGTGAAGCGACTTTGACGTCGGCGTCGAAATATCCTTCGCGCTGGAAGAAATCGCGAATATTGCGGCGGCCTTCCTGAAGCAAATCGTCATCAACCGCACCTTCAGCGTAGATGGGAAGCAGCTTGCGAAGGCGGCCTTTTCTTATGTGCGCGCCCGTTAGCTCCACTCGCACGCGTGGGCCGGCCGTAACATCGATAGTCAGCGGCGTGCGATTCGCCGCCGCGTCATAGGTTCCCGGCGTAATAACCACTCCGGCGCCCAGATATCCCTGGTTCACAAGGTACTTCTTGATTCGCTGCGAGCCGCGAGTGAGCCGCCCGGATGTAAGCGCGTTCTTGCTCGAAATTTTTGATCGGCGAATGAGCTCCGCATCCGGGAAGCGGGTTCCATTCTTGACGGCGATATCTCCGACGAGAGAACGCACACCAGGGTCAATGTGCACGGTGATGTCCATCTGACGAGTGTCTTCGTGCGGGCCGAGTTCCCATGTGATTTTTGCGAGGTACAGTCCTTCTGTCCGGAGCAGGTCCTGCAGCCGGTCAATTGCTTCATGCAATGCGCTCTCACGGAATGCCTCACCGAGATTTAGGCGCAAGGCGGCGAGTGCCGCCGGCTCGGTGGGCGGTTCTTTGAGTCCGTCGATGCGGACGACGTTGTTGTAGTAGTTGCGGCGAACGATGAAATCCACTCGCACGCCGTCGCCGGCGGGCGCAGCAGCCACGCGAATATCTGAAAAATCGCCCGTGCGGTACAAGGTGCGAAGGCTTTCGCGCTCTTCGCCGAAATCGAACGGCTTTCCGACTCCGATCGCCAACGCGAGCGATTTCACCGTAACCTTCGCGCCATGTTCATCTACGATGCGAATCTCCGTGATGCGCCGGCCTTCAAACGTTGTTTCTTCGAAGCTCGCTGCATGGCTGATCCCCGGTCGCCCGAAGCTCAGCAGCAGGCACGCGAACGCGACCCAAATTCGCGGCCATACCTTTGAAATCGATGTTTTCCATGGGAATCTCATGCGCCAGAGACTGAGAAGGCAGGTTAGCACAGCCCCGTTGCCTGCCGGACTCGAAAAGGCGCTATCATCGCATTTTGGTCACGGAAGGAACTGATGAATCGCGAAGAGCGCGAGAGATATTCGCGGCAGATTCTTTTTAGCGGAATCGGCGAAGCGGGTCAGGAGAAACTGCTCGCGTCGAGTGCTGTCCTGATTGGTTGCGGCGCGTTGGGCACTGTGACAGCGAACCTGATGGTGCGGGCAGGGCTCGGACGCCTGGCGATTATCGATCGTGATTTCGTGGAAGCCTCGAACTTGCAGCGGCAGACGCTTTTCGAAGAAGCCGACGCGCGCGACGCGATGCCGAAAGCGATTGCCGCCGAGCGTCGCCTGCGCGCCGTGAACTCCGGTGTCCGAGTGGAGGGCATCGTCGCCGACCTGACTCCAGACAATGCTCTCGATCTGCTCAGCGGGTTTTCGCTCATCCTCGACGGCACCGACAATTTCGAGACGCGGCTGCTCTTGAACGATGCCGCGATTTCGCTTGGCGTTCCGTGGATATATGCCGCTGCTCTTGCTAGCTACGGCGTCACCATGACGATCCGGCCGGGAGAGACCGCGTGTCTTGCATGCCTGGTCGAAAGTGAAAACAATCATTCTGTGCTTGGCGTGGAAGATACATGCGATACAGCTGGAGTCCTCAACGCAGCAGCGGGCGTAATCGCTTCAATTGAAGCTGCCGAAGCTACGAAGCTACTGGCCGGCCGGCTGGAAGCGCTGAACGACAAACTTGTTTCCTGCGATGTTTGGAGTGGCCGGTTCCAGTCAATTCGTGTGGCGCGTAATTCGGATTGCCGCGCCTGCGTGCGGCGGGAATTCGCTCACCTTGAAGGGCGTGCCCGCCCCCACGTCAGCCTGTGCGGCCGCGATTCGGTGCAGATTCACGAACGCAGGCGCGCGCTTGATCTTGCCGAACTTAGCCGCCGCGTCACTGGAGCATCGGCTTCAGAAGTTCGCAATAATCAGTTTCTTCTGCGATTCCGCGTGGCGACCTACGAAATGACTGTGTTCCCCGACGGGCGCGCGATCGTGAAAGGAACGCAAGATCCCGCCATTGCCCGCTCGCTCTATGCGCGTTACATCGGTTCGTAATGGAGATTTTTAGAGGCGGGAGCTCGAAGAAACGATCAGCCTACGAAACGCCGCTGGGCCGACTGTCGCATCGCAGCTCGATCGAGACTCTCGCGAGTATTCATCAGAGTCAGAAGCGTGCTTAACACTCGCGCCTTCATTTCGTCGGACATCGGGAAACCGCTGGTCGCGACGTGCACGAGCGCCTCGCCCCGGTCCGCAATCTTGCCCATCAGTTCGTTCTGCCGTTCGTGGCTGTTCTTGCCCAACGCTGATTCCCGGCGCATTTCCGCGCATTCCTGCTCGATGAAAAGCGTATAGTGCAGCACGCACAGGCGGTCGTCCCCGAATCCTCCGGGGATAGTCATTTTACAGCCTTTGGAAGTGCAGGTTTCAGCCATAGACACCCGTACGAGCCCGATACTTTTTGTAGCATCTCCCAGTGACGATTTCCACAGGGCGCAACCAGATTGGTACCAATCAGACAGCGGGACTGTTCTATAGCGAGACTGCGGAGTTGCTACGCCGGAGTTGTTCCGGAGGATTCAACGACAACCGGCGCCGCCGCT
>Ga0307472_100000136_pt1 | contig 22757 bp, 24 predicted proteins | sample atmos_gasesAM5C__2_FD_204582 | JGI IMG/M metagenome (GOLD analysis project Ga0307472, IMG submission 204582) | Hardwood forest soil microbial communities from Morgan-Monroe State Forest, Indiana, United States - atmos_gasesAM5C_05 | ecosystem: Environmental > Terrestrial > Soil > Temperate...
ATCTGGCGCTGCGCATACAGCTTCAGCAGTTCGTCGGCCATGTCTTTCATGGCCTTGCGGACGCGCGCTTTCGTCTTCGCCCAGGTCGCGGTGCCGAGATGGCTGAGTACCGGCTTCGCGCCTTCGGACGAGCGGTATTTCTGGATCAGGTCTAGCCGCGTAAGCGGAACATACAGGCGCGCCGCTTCCGCAAATTCCAGAAGCATGAATTCCGCCGGTCCATCACCCTGGTTGATTTCTTTGAGACCTTGGTACTGCGCGATGCCGTGCTCCACGTGCACCACGTAGTCGCCGACCTGCAAATCACGAAAATCCGAGAGGAAGGCCGAGACCTTCGACTTCTGCCGCTGCGGCCGTGAGGCCACCAGTTCCGATTCGTCGAACAGATCGCGCGCGCCGAATATAGCGAGATTCGCGTCCGGAAAAATCACGCCGTTGGGCAAGTACGCTTTCACCAGCGTCGTGGTGAGAACATCCGCCGCAAAGTAGGCGGTCTCGTCGGCGTAGCTCTCACCGCCGCGGGTCCGGCTGCCCAGGCGGAAGGAAACGTTGTACTCGGTAAAGATGTCGGCGAGCCGCTCAATCTCGCCTGTGTTGGGTGCTGCAAACACGACGTTCTTCCCGCTCGCGGTCAGCTTTTGCACTTCCTCCAGCATGGCTGGAATCGATCCGTGGAAGCGAGGCGCGGGCTGCGACGGAAATTGAACGGAAGTTTCGATCTGGTCGGCACGGGTTGCGCCCAGGTGTCCAAGATCTGCGCCTGGCAGCTTTGCCAAATTCTCCCACCATTGCTCGGGGGGGTAATAGAGGTCCTCGGGTCGCACGAGGTTTCCGATCAGGCTGCGCTCGTGGATCTCGACAACGCGCGCCCAGGTGCGATCGAGTTCCTGTTTCAGATTCTCCGGCTCGTCGGCGAATACCGCAGCCTGGGGCAGCAATTCAAACAGAGTCCGGCTCTCGCGCGCCACGGGTGCATAAAACTCCCATCCAGGAAATACAGTGACGCCACCCGAGCGCACCGCCTGCTCGATGACCTCTTCATTTCCGGCAAGACGCTTGCCCGAGAGCCGCACGTGAATGGCGCCCAGCAGATCTTCGCGTACCGGAGTTTCCGTGAGTGGCAGCAGCAGGGCCTCGTCCACTGGACTCGACGATCGCTGGGACGCGGGATCAAACTTGCGAATCGACTCCACCTCGTCGCCGAAAAACTCGATGCGTACCGGCCGGTCCGCTTCCGGCGAATAGACATCCAGAATTCCACCACGGAGCGCATACTGGCCGGGCATTTCGACTACATCGGTCGCGTCATAGCCGACGGTGTTCAGATGCTGAAGCAGCGGCTCGGTGTCGATCGTCTCGCCGCGACGAACGGTGCGTGCCAAATCGGTGTAGTACTCGGTCGAGGCCAGCCTGATGGTCGTGGCTGCCACCGGTGCCACGACGATCGACACCGCCCCGGTCGCGATCTTCCACAAAGCGGTGGCGCGCTCTTCCTGGATTTCAGGATGGGGCGAGAGGTTCTGAAACGGCAACACATCGCGTGTGGGTAGCGCGACGATCGAGTCTGCTTCTGCCGATCCAGTAAGCTCAGCAAACCCCTGCAACACTGGAACGAGGTCTTCGGCGGCCCGATTGTCGGAGACTACCGCGATCATGGGCCGCCCGGTCGCTTTTTGAAGCAAAACCAGAAGCAGAGCCTTGGCAGTGGGAGTGAGTCCAGATACACTGATCCGCCCCGTACCCTCTTTGATATGGGAGACTACGCGTGAGAAAGCGGACAATTTTTCCACGTCCGCAAAGAGTTCGCGGACGAACGGTAGGGCCATTGCTCTTCTATTTTAACAGCCGCACATCGGCGCGACCCAGAAGGTGACGCAGCGACAAGGATCAGATGTGTGAAAGTGCTGCCCCGCTGAGTGTCGCCCCTACGGGACTTGGGCGTAATTTTCTCGAATGCCCAACGCTTACGCGCTGGGCTAATGAATTTCGCCGCTCCGCGGCTGGATCGGGCGTCGGCAATGGCTGTGCGTTCTGCTGTTTGTTGCCACGTAATCATAGGACGTGCCACGGAATTCCAGGACGACTCGTAACATTTCGGATATGCGGAGTGTTTCGCATCTGGGAGCTGGGTGTCCCCATCGCAGCGGACCGTAGTCCTCGCCGCTGTGGCTGAGACGGTCGCCAATGCTTCTGCGACGCGACTCAGGTCGATTGCTGCTCGGGAGGAGCATCCGCCTTGCCGTCTCTTTGTTTTTGTCGCGCATCGAGAGACTCGATCAGCCGGGCGATCAGGCGGCGGAGTTCGGCAAAGTCCGTTTCTTTGGCTACCAGCTCGCAGAGTTCCTCGACCAATTGTTCGGGATCGATGTCCATATCCTCATCCTCCTGCACCTCACGTTTCTCCATTTGCGAGCAGACTAAGATGCGGCGAGTTCGCCAGCGCACGTAGGGTCTCCGCTGTAATGAGAGCAACGAGGATTCCTCAGGCTGGAACCGGAGGAGAATGGAGTGAGCGGAAATTTTTGCCGGGAAGACCCGATTGTTCACACGAGTGTCCGATGGGACGATGAATTCGTGGCTGACATGAACGGGGCAGACCATGATCGACGCCGAACTTCTGCGGGCCATCTGTAAGGAACTTATCGCCGAGAAAGACCGCGAGAAACTGCAAGAATTGTTGTCGCTGCTCTGCGCCCTGGTGGATGACGATCAGGAAGAGGTTGACGTCAAGCTGCGAGAGCTGTCGAAGCGATATCCATCTTTGAAGAGGACGCAAACACCGGACGAGAAACAGAGGGGGAGAAAGAAGAAAGCAACCTCAACTCGAGAGGGAATTTGAGGTACGGGGCCGCGATCAGATTTGAGTGGGTTCGTCAGGATCGGGTTCGCGCACCGGGATGTCCGGATTTTCCGGCGCATCGGGTGGCGGCTGCTTTACCGGCGGTGGCAGAGGTTCTGAGGGGCTGCGCAATTGGAAGTCAGTTGTCATAACAGGCCTCGATATGATGATGGCTCAGAAATCTTCTCTGAGCCATCCACGAACATAGCTTGTGTTCACTCGGGCGGACATCGGTCGGAATCCGGAGAACATTCGGAGCGCGAACTGTAGACCGGGGAGTCTACATCCGGGTCATCGTAAATGTGCCATTCCCGGTGCAACTCGGACTCCCCGTGAGGGACCACATGCCGGTGATGGTATTCCCATTGACCGTTCCGGTCAGCGTGAGATTGTTTCCGCCGGGAGATCCCGAGACCACGTTCATGCCAAACTTGCCGGCCACATTGCCATTGAAGTTCCCGCTGAGCGCGAACGTGCCGCTTTCTGTCTCACCACTCACGAAACATGCGGAGTTGGTAGAGAAACTAAAGTTGCTGACGCTAAGCGAGCTGTTCGAGCTTTCCGTAATCGTGGTGTTGAAAGCGAGAACTTGAGCGCCGTGGGTGTCGGTCAATGATGCGGTCCAGTTGCCATTGACGTTACTCGTCTTGGTGCCGCTCGTACTGCAGCCGAACAGAGTCAAACTGAGCACAAGCAGGGCGATCACCGCAAGGTTCATCTTCATCAACGGGGAACTCCTTGAAAATAATGTGGACAGGATTTGCGTCATGGAAGAAGCGGCACTCTGTAAGATGCTGGTTTTGATTGTCGGGTCGTACAGGAAACAGCTTAGATTCCGGGGAGTGTCCAGTCGGGCAAGGCTCTACATTACCTATGTGCCTCGTAACCGTGATGTTCGTGCTCAATACGGCTCCCCTCAGATGCACCTCCGAAGTGGAAGGTTTCGGACGAAGTGATTTCGTCCACCGCCTGGCTGTTCCCAACGGGGATGGGGGTGCGTGCATCTAATGGGTAGCAAGGAGGCGTCATGACAATGTTCGACGAAACCTATCGAGTGATCGCGGTGGAGGAGCAAAGCTTGACCATTCGAGGCAATATCAGCGGTGAGGTATTGACGATCATGACGGCGGATCCTGAAGTTTCTCTGACCCAGGAAGATTATCGGGTCGGCCAGCTCATTGCCTTGAGCGATCCGAATGCCTCGGGGGTGAATTAAGGACGGCGGGCGCCAAGGGACTGGGTGATTCAGCATCATTTTGAAAAGGAGTTAGGACCGCCATGGGAGTCACGCGCCGTTTGCACCATTGGTCGGATTCCCTACTGTCTAGAAAACAAAGCTACTCGCGAGGGCCTGTCGACTCCGGTATCTCCCGGATTGTGTCTTTATCTCAGTCCACGATATGTTAGCTTCACGAACGGAACAAGAGTTCCCGCGCCGGCGTAAATGCCCAACCCGCGTCGGCGCGGGGTTTTTTGTTTGCGTCTCTTCCTAAGCCAACCTGCTTACAATCCACGAAGAACGACCTCAACATTCTCACTGGAGCCGTGGAGGCTTGCGCTTGGCACGACGTCTGGCCTCACGCGCGCGTGTGCTATGTTCCGTGGAGACGGAACCTGGAGGCGAGATGCCGGTTCAGGATAAGCGTGAAGGAACGGGGTCGCGAGCGAAGCCAGGCTGGGCCGCCGGGGTTGTGTTGGGAATTGCTGTGGGTGCGTTGGGTGTCCTCGTCATGGCACGTCAAGTTGCGTTCAACTGGCCGGGGCACTGGCTGGCACGCAGCACGCAGATCGATGTGAGCCAGCCCACAGTGGTGAATAAGATCCAGCAGTTGCAGAGACTGGAGACGGTTGTCTACACGATGGACAAGATCGTGAGCGGTGAAAAAGAAAACGCGATCTTACCCGATTTTCTCGCCGGGGACCGCCTTCTGATGATCGTGCACGGCGAGGTGATTGCCGGCGTGGATTTCAGCGCGTTGAAAAGCGGGGATGTGATGCTCGATGGGAAGAAAGTGCGCTTGCGCTTACCGGCCGGACAATTGTTCTCGACGCGTCTGGACAATGCGCGGACGCGGGTGTATTCACGGCAGACAGGATTGCTGGTGCCGGTGGATCCGAATCTCGAGAGCCAGGTGCGGGAGGAAGCAGAGCGGCAGTTACAGCAGGCGGCACTGTTGGATGGGATTCTGAAAACCGCGAAGGTGAATGCGCGGGCGACATTGACAAGCCTGCTGGAGGGCCTGGGATTTGAGAAAGTGGAATTCCAGGAAAATTGAAATATTGGGAAATTTTGTAATTTGGTCGTTGAAAGGCTCGGCTTCGCCGGCGGTCGGTCGTTCCATACAAAACTTGGCCGAGCTTCGCCCGCGGGCAGACGAGGCGTCTGCCCCTACGCGAGCGTTTTCTGCTTCCGTTGGATCAGGTCCCAAAGGTTTCCGTACAAATCCTTGAAAACGGCGACTGTGCCGTAGGGCTCTTCCTTGGGTTCGCGGACGAATTCAACCTTTCGCGAGACGAGGGTGCGGTAGTCGCGCCAGAAGTCGTCAGTGTACAGGAAGACGAATACGCGGCCGCCGGTCTGGTTTCCGATGCGTGTGATTTGTTCAGGAGTGGCCGCCTGCGCGAGGAGGATGCTCGTCGCCTTGGAACCGGGGGGCGCTACCAGAACCCAGCGCTTACCTGCACCCAGATTCGTGTCTTCGACGACATGGAATCCGAGGACATTGGTGTAGAAGGCGATGGCCTCGTCGTAGTTGCGAACCACGACCGCGACGTGTGCGAGGTTTTGCATGGGTTGCCATTCTACGGTAGCCGCGGCTGGTACGCCCGTCGGGAGTTTGTGGAACCCGGCTGTGAGGCATGCGACCCTACGCCTGGGTCGACGCTTGACCATCGCGACGTATGAGGGTAGCCTCGCGGGGAAATTTCTGGCTCGTGTTTTGAGGGAGGTTTTGCATGGTTCCACTCTCTGCGCTGTGGCTGCCGATCGTGTTGTCGGCGGTCATTGTCTTCATCGCCAGTTCCATCATGCATATGGTCTTGACTTATCACCGCAGCAATTACGGGAGGCTTCCAGATGAGGATAAAGTTCTCGATACCTTGCGTGCGGCAGGGTTGCAGCGAGGGCTTTATATGTTTCCGTTTTGCACGAAGAAGGAGATGAAGTCGCCGGCTGCGATGGAGAAATACAAGCGCGGACCGGTGGGCTCGCTCACGGTGCTACCGCTGGGGCCGCCAGCCATGCCGAAATTTCTGGGATTGTGGTTCGTGTACTGCCTGCTGGTAGGTTTTTTCGTGGCCTATCTGACCGGACACACCGTGCCCGTCGGCGCGCATTATCCCGCGGTGTTTAGGGTGGCGGGCACGGCGGCGTTCCTGGCGTATGGACTTGGAGTTCTGCCGAATGCGGTGTGGAAGGGACAGACGTGGAGCATGACGATCAAGGAAGTGATTGACGGTCTAGTGTACGCCTTGCTGACGGCGGGAACGTTTGGATGGCTTTGGCCGAGGTAGAGTAGCGGCGGGCATGAAGGGGATCAGCACTCGCGATCAGATCTCCGAGCACAGTCGGTTTGCCCTCCACCCGTCAGTCGGGATGGAAGTTGAAAATGATGATTTCTTTGGTCTCATGCGGAGCGGGTTCCCACTTGCAAGTTCGGACCGCTTCGACGGCAGCTTGAGCCAGGACGGGATGACCGCCAAGGGTCTGGGTCGATTTCACAGAACCGTTGGGAAGGACCAGGGCTTCGATTTTGACAGATCCGGTAATGTCCATCTTCCGGGCGAGGCCGGGATAGGACGGAACGATCTTGGTGATTATTTTGCGCTTGGTCGCGGGCTGATCCTGCTGGGCGCGAGAAAAAGGACTGAAGAGCAGCAGAACCGATGCGCACACAGTCAAAGCTAGCCTGATCGAGGGACGCATATACTTCACTCTTGGTCCATGTTAGACAGCCGATGGTTTACGTAAAGGTAACGGTGGTAATCAAGTGAAAACTCGAGCCCGAAGAACCCATAAACCGCAGAGGGCGCACGGGGAACGGCCATTGAAACCGCCGATGCGGCGGGCATCGATACGATCGGATGGGTATTGTTGACGGGTGTTTGCAAGAAATACGTTTACACCGATGTACGGACATACTTGGTGGAAGTGCTGAACTTAGGTTTCGTCGGCGCGGGGAGTTTGCAGTCAAGAAGAAAACCTTTACGACCAAGGACACGAGAAGGCAGGAAGGGAAAGCTTTTAAGCAGACTTCCTCAAAGCAGGCGAGACGATCGACTGCAATGGTGCAACATGAAGAACCGATCCGTTCCAGTTGATACTGTGCTCCCGCACATTGTTTATAAGAACCTTCCCGCGGCTATGGAGTGGCTCAGCAAAGCATTTGGATTTCGCGAGCACTATCGGTACGGGGAGCAGAGCGGCGCCCAGATGCACCTCGACAACGCCTACATCATGGTGAGAAGTGCGCGGCCGGGCGATGCCACGGCCAAGCCAGGTGCAGAACAGACGGCGTTGCTGACCGTCTTCGTCGAGGATGTGGATGCGCATTTTCGTCAAGCCAACGCGGCGGGGGCCAGGATCGTCGAGGACCTCCACGAAGTCATGTACGGCGAGAAGCAGTATGGGGTCGAAGACCTCGAAGGGCATCGCTGGCTTTTTTCGCAGCATGTTCGCGATGTGAGCCCGGAGGAGTGGGGCGCGAAGGTCGCCGAGCGGTGAGGGTTTCCAACTGGAGCATGTGACTCTCCTGTATCAGTGTTTTTTTAGCCGCGTCGAAGCTGCTGTTCAGAAACCTTCAGAAAACTGAAGCATCTGCACGTCAAGACACCTGAGTCTTCGTAGAATCATCTCGATATTCTCTTCTTGCTATGACCCGACGCCTCTTCTACACCGATCATTGTGTGCTTCCGCTTCCGCCGGAACATAAGTTTCCGATTGGAAAGTATCGGATGCTGCGGGAGTTGCTGGTCAAAGATGGCTTCTTTACTTTGGAGGAGGCTCCGTTGGCGCACATGGCGACGATTGTCTTGGCGCATGACGCGGAGTATGTCGAGGCGTTTCTGCAAGGCACTCTGAGCGCGGGGGCAATGCGGCGGATCGGGTTTCCCTGGTCTCCGGGGCTGGTGCGGAGGACGCTGGCATCGGTGGGATCGACGCTGGCGGCTACACGCGAGGCTGTCGCGACCGGATGGGGTGGGACGCTGGCCGGCGGAACGCATCATGCGTTCGCGGCGGAGGGGTCGGGGTTCTGCGTGTTCAACGATATCGCAATAGCGGCCCGATGGTTGCATCGGGAGCGCTGCCTTCAACGGGGAAGAGTGGCAGTAATTGATCTGGATGTGCACCAGGGCGATGGCACGGCGGACATCTTTCGTGGGGACGCATCGGTGATGACGCTGTCGGTACATTGCAAGAATAATTTTCCCTTGCGGAAGCAGCAGAGTTCATTGGATATCGAGCTCGATGCGGGGGCGGGAGACGAGGAGTATCTGCGTGTGCTGGAAGGGGTGTTGCCGCGGGTGTGGGAGTTTGGGCCGGAGTTTGTGTTTTATCAGGCTGGCGTGGATGGGTTGGCCTCCGATCGGCTGGGCCGGTTGCGGTTATCGCACGCGGGGTTGATGGAGCGCGATCGGATGGTGATGCGCGGGGTGCGTGAGTTGGGCGTGCCGTTTGTGATCACTTTGGGCGGGGGGTATTCGGAGCCGATTGCGCTTACGAACGAAGCGCATGCGAATACGTTTCGAGTGGCGGCGGACGTGTTTGAGCGAGCTTGATTGCAGAGAAAGCAAACAGCAACACCTTAAACCGCAGAAGACATACCAAGTCGCATAAGAAAGCCGAGATCGATGTGCAGATGCAAGTGGAGCGGCGGGAGACCCGCCGGCCGGACGGGCGAGGACGCCCGTCTCTCCATCGCGGCCCCAGCGAACGCGGAGGTGGTCACTGGCGCAGGGAGAGGTCCCTAAGACGCAGGTGACGGGCCCGCAGCTTTCTGCTCCGAGCCATAATAAAGATCGCAGACGGCTTTCTGGACTTTGTCGGAGAGCGCTTGCATATCGTGGCCGGTGAGGCCGGTCGTCGAGATCGGTTCCCCCACCCGCATCTCCAGCGTACGAGACTTGATGTGATAGGTGTTCATCGGGAGCAGTTCAAATGTCCCAACCAGCGCGACCGGGATGATATCGACTTGCGCTTTGATGGCGAGAAAAAATGCGCCGGGAAGGAACGGTTTGATCTGGCCATCGGAAGTGCGGCCGCCTTCGGGGTAGATCACCAGCGGCATTCCGGCTTTCAGCCCCTTCAGTGCCGAGCGAATGCTGCCTATGGAAGCGCCGGGGTTCTGCTGGTCGATGCAGATTTGCCCGGACCGTTTGAGATGCCAGCCGACGATGGGATAAGAGAGCAATTCTTTTTTGAACGCGATCCGGAACTGAAAAGGCAGGTACACGTACAGCACTGGAATATCCAGAGCCGAGGCATGGTTTACGGCGTAGACATGGGTGCGCGTCGTGTCGATCTTGTCGAGCCCCGTCACTCTCACCGGCGAGAAGATGGTCTTCATGATCATCCACGACCAAGCGCGGGCGAAGCTGTGCAGAATGCGCTCGCGGTCGCCTAAAAGTGATGCGGGGATCGAGATCAGTCCGAACACGACTGTGTACAGCCAGATCAGGGGGTCGTAGATGAAGTAGGAACGCAGGCGGCTGACGATTCCGTATTTGCGCGGGCGCGGTGGCTTGTGGGCGATGAGACGTTCGATCAGACCGGGCGCGGGAGCGATAGGAACTTCGCCGGTTTCGACTTCGGTGGATGGAGTTTTCGACTGCACGATTCCTATCCGATGCGAACGCCGAGCGAGCGCATCGCTTCTCCTACAATGTAAATCGAACCGGTGACGACTACCAAACCCCGGGTTCCCGCGACGACACGTGCTCGGGCCAGCGCGGAAGCGACGTCGGGAGCCTCGTCGATGTCGATTGAGACGCGCTTGGAAGCCTCGCGAATCTCGGAGGCGGTCGCCGCGCGCGGATTTTCGACGTGGGTGGCGATAACACGATCGGCCAGCGGAAAGAGTATTTCAGCGATTTCGCGGATGGCTTTGTCGCGCATGGCTCCGAAAACGAACACCAGCGGGCGTTCTTCGTAGGTGGCCGAGAGGGTGGAGCGCAGGGCCCAGGCCCCGGCGGGATTGTGGGCGACATCGAAGACAATCTCAGGGTGCTCGGCCGTAGCGGGCAGGACCTGAAAGCGGCCGGGCCAGCGGGTTTCCCGGATGCCACCCTCGATGGAGGTTGCGGTGATCGCGGCGAATCCCTGGTGCGCGAGTTCTTCCGCGGCGGCAATGGCAAGCGCGATATTGCGCAGTTGGTGGCGGCCGACCAGCGGTGTCTCGACCGTGATTTCCCTTCCCATTAGCTGTAATGGATAACGCGAGACGTAACCTGCTTTTTCCTGCGCACTCGGACGCAGATATTGCGAGCTGTTGGGGGTGACTGGCGGCACGTAGGGAACCGCGCTGATCGCCCGGGCTCCGAGATCGAGAATGGTGTTGCCGATGACGTCGTTGGCATCGGGATTTTGCGGCAAGGTGACGACCACGCCATTCGGTCGGATGATCCCGGCTTTCTCGCGCGCAATTTCGGTGAGCGTATCCCCGAGGAATTTCTGATGGTCGAGCGAAATATCAGTAATCACGCTGACGCGCGGTTCGACCACGTTGGTCGCGTCCAGGCGTCCACCCATGCCGACCTCGAGCACTGCGATTTCGACTTTCTCGCGCGCGAAATACTCGAAGGCAATGGCGGTGAGCATCTCGAAGAAGCTCGGGTGCCAGGGGAGTTCGGCTTCGGTGACCAGACGCTCGGCGGTGCGATCGACGACATCGTGAATGAGAGCGAAATCGTCGTCGGCAATGGCGGAGCCGTTGATGCGAATGCGTTCGTTGATGCGAACCAGGTGGGGCGAAGTGTAGAGGCCGGTCTTGTAGCCCGAGGCCTGGAGGATCGAAGCAAGTGTGGCGGCGGTTGACCCCTTGCCGTTGGTGCCGGCGATCAGGACGGCAGGAAATTTTTGTTCGGGATGCTCAAGCGCCTCGAGCAGCACGCGCATGTGGGCGAGGTCAAACTTGTGCGAAGGCGTCTGGGCCAGTTCATGGCCAAGGGCAAACATGCGCGCGATGGCAGCTTCGTAGGACAAAGACCTGACCGGCAGCTTGGTTAAGAGTATCAAGGAAAAGTGGCAATTTTCGAGAGGACGGCAGCGGGATGCGCCCTGGAACCGGCAAGGCGTTGAAATCAGGATGGAGCGGATTGGTGGAATCGGATCTGCTTGAGTCGGTTACTACTGCACGCCGACGGGAGGCCCGTCTCTCCATCTATTTTCAGGCGGCTTGCACCATGAAGTCGAGGGCGCGGGATATGTAGGGCTTCAGTTCGCGGCGGTGCACGACCGCGTCGAGCATGCCGTGTTCGAGCAGGAATTCGCTGCGCTGAAATCCCTGGGGAAGTTTCTGGCGGATGGTTTGCTCGATGACCCGTGGACCGGCGAAGCCGATGAGGGCGCCAGGTTCGGCAATATTCAGATCGCCCAGCATGGCGAAAGAGGCCGTGACCCCACCGGTCGTGGGATCGGTCAGCACGGAAATGTAGGGAATCTTCAGCTCGTCGAGGCGGGCGAGGGCGGCCGAAATTTTGGCGAGCTGCATGAGGCTGATGACGCCTTCCATCATGCGGGCGCCGCCCGATGCCGAGATGATGATCAGCGGCTGTTTGGTGTGGGCGGATTTCTCGATCGCGCGAGTGATAACTTCTCCGACAACTGCGCCCATGCTTCCGCCAATGAAGGCGTATTCCATCGCGCTCATCACCACGGGGCGGCCGTTGAGCTTCCCTTGCGCGTTGATGACGGCATCGGTGAGGCCGGTATCTTTGCTGGCTTGCTTGAGGCGGGACGAGTAGGCCTTGAGGTCAACGAACTTCAGCGGGTCGGTGGAGACGAGATTGGCATCGAAAGTGTCGTATTGACCCTCGTCCAGAAGCTGAGTGAGGCGGGAGCGCGCATCGATGCGGAAGTGTTTGTCGCATTTGGGACAGACGTTGAGGTTGTCCTCGAGATCTTTTTTCCAGATGATCTGGCGGCAGCTGTCACACTTCACCCACAGGCCTTCGGTGCGCACTTTGCGCTCACCGGAAGTGTCGAGCTCACCGGATTGGCGTTTGAACCATGCCATGGAAAGCAGCTATTTGCTGATGGTCGTTGGCTGGTGGCTAACCAGTCTTCAGTCTTCAGTCGTCAGCAAAAGTATCCGTCATCTTTCAGTTCAGAGCCGGGCCAAGGGCGGCGAGCTAGCAGCCAACAGCTAGCAGTCAACAGCCAACAGCCAACAGCTATCTCAATACTCAATTCCTTTTTGCGCAAGGACGCCTTTTTCGTAGGCGTGTTTTACCTGGCGCATTTCGGTGACGGTGTCCGCCAGTTCGACAATTGTCGGGTGGGCGTTCCGGCCCGTCAATATAACATGCACCATGTCTGGTTTGTTCCGGAGGCTCTGGACGACTTTCGCGGGATCGAGCATGCCATAGCTGATCGCATAGTTGATCTCGTCGAGAATCACCAGGTCCCAGGCGTCGGACTGGATCGCCTTCTCGGCTTCGGCCCAGGCTTCCTCCACCATGCGCACGTCCTCGGGATCCGGTTTCTCTGTGCCTACCTTCACGAAGCCGCGGCCCATCTGCTTCATCACGAATTTGTCGCCGAAGGCCCGCACCGCATCGAGTTCGCCGTAGTGCCAGGAGCCTTTCAGAAACTGCAGCATCAGGACGCGCATGCCCTGCCCGACTGCACGCAAGGCAGTGCCCATGGCAGCGGTGGTCTTGCCTTTGCCGGGGCCGGTGTTCACCAGGATGAGTCCACGGCGGATCTCGGACATAGAGGTCAAACTCCTGATTGTACCTGCTTCGCCAGGGATACGTGCATGGGCGCGGAGTGGCCGTCGTGTTCTGCATCCGAACCAGACTTCCATACATCTTTCATGACGGAACTGGTACGCTGGGAAACTCGTAAGCATCTTAAGAACGGGCCCCCACTCTGGGTAATCCGGAGGTCTCTCCGCATGAAACATAACAGCGCTCTGCTGTTGCTGGTGCTATTGCTGCTGCTGGCTCTTTCTTCGAGCATGCAGGCCAGGACGACTCGACCTCAGACCAATGCCACGGGGCCGCGAGAAGAGGAAGTCGTGCGGGAGATCGTGGACCTGGAGAGGCAGGCCAAGGAGGCCGCGATTCATCGGGACGCGAGCTTTTCGGAGCGCACGCTGGCGGACGATTATGTGGCCATCAGCCCGCTGGGTCAGGTGATCGGGAAGGCGGAGACCGTCGCCGCGCGCAAGACGGCGCAGTTGCGGTACGACTCGATTGAGATTTCAGAGATGGTGGTGCGGCTCTACGGGAATACGGCGGTCGTGACTGCGCGGGCCGATGTAAAAGGCAAAGAACTCGGCGAGGAGTTCAGCGGGCCATACCGGTTCACGCGCGTGTGGGTTCGGAGATCGGGGCACTGGCTCACGGTGAGCTATCAAGCTACCGTCACGCGGTGAGGCTCAGAGCGAACATCGCAGCCAGATAGACGAGGCCGCCTCGATCCCGGGTCCCATTAAGTGAACTACGTGGCATAGAGGGGACCTGAGATGCGTCCCCACCCTCGCATGCCTCTACGGTAATTGAAGCATCTGACGGTATTCCTGTTTGTGGTCAGGTTTTCCCTCTTCGTCGAGTAGGCGAACCGCGATTTTCAAAGCTTCGACTTCTTTTTTCACGCGCAGAAATTCTTCCTCTTTGGTACGGAGTACTTCAGCAACATCTTTCATAACACTCCCTTACAATCTGGTTGGATGGCGAATGTATTTACCGGGAGGTGACTCTAAATGCTGGCCGCTGGAACGGGTACATCCCAGAAGTGCAAGCTTGGCAACCCAGTGTTGGCCCAATAGAAGCAAATGGTTAGTGTCCGCTGTGGTAAGGATGCCCCTTAAGGATGGTGAACGCGCGGTAAACCTGCTCGAGCAGTACGACGCGGGCGAGTTCGTGCGGGAGAGTCATCTTCCCAAGCGAGAGGCTGGTGTTGGCGGCCTTGCGCGCTGCATCGCTGAAGCCGTCCGCGGGGCCGATGGCGAGTACCAGCGGCTGGGGGTTGCGGTCCTGATGATTCTGCAGAAACTCAGCAAACTCTTCGGAAGAAAGTTCCTTGCCCCTTGAATCGAGGAGTACCAGGGTATGAAGGGGGCGGCTCTTGTCACGCAATTTCAAGAGGGCAGCTTCATCCGCGAGCGGTAGGCCTTCCACTTCCACGTAGCGGGAAATACGATTGAGATATTCCGTGGTGAGCGATTGGATGGCTGGATCTTTGGTTTTGCCAATCCAGGCAATTTTGAGTTTCACGTTCGAGATTTAATCACAGCGCGCATAGAGCAGCGAGGGCTTTCCTCGAAATGCACACTCATAAATCTTAAAATGCAGAGGTCGCAGAGAAACCGCGGAGCGCGCGGAGAAAATCAATTACTGCGAAGGGTTCCGCTGATCAAATTCCGCTCAGGGTTTTTGGCCGGAAGCCAGAACTATGGTTGCCGTGAATTTGATGGCGTCCTGGTCTTGGTATTTGCGAATGGCAGCGAGGACTTCGGCGTTGATTTCGGGCCACCTTTCGCTGGGAACGCGCTTCAGTAAAGGCAGGAATGGGGCGCCGACGGCTTGCTCGAGTTCCCAGACTTCTTCGGCGGACCCGTGCCAAGTCCAGGGGACGATGCGAGTTTCTTCGTGCAGGTTCTCGAAGCCACTTTTTTTGAGCGCTTCGGAAAGGCTGCCCTGGCGAGCGAAGCGAAATGGGTTGGGACCATCGGCGGCGAGGAGCGGGCCTCCAACGTGACGGTGCACAGTTCCGAAGCCAGCCGAAAAATAGGGTTGATCGTGCGTTCCCCAGACTACAAAACAGGCGCGTGCATTGGGTTTGAGCACGCGAAGAACCTCGCGCAGTGCGCGATCGACGTTGGCGAAGAACATGACACCGAAGCGGGAAGTCGCCAGATCAAACTGGTGGGCAGAGAACGGAAGCTGCTGAGCATCGCCTTGCCGCGTCGAGATGTTGGTGAGGCCGCGCTGGCGCGCGCGGTCGGTGGCGATGGCCAGTAGATCAGCGCTGAGGTCGAGGGCGGTCACGTGCCCGCTGGAGCCAATCCGGCTGGCGAGCGTGATCGCGGGCTCTCCTGTGCCGCTGGCCAGATCGAGAATCTGCATGTCCGGACGAGGAGCGGCATATTCGACGAGAGCCTCCGTCACGTCCCGGCCCATCGCGGCGGACTTGGCCTTAAATTTTTCCGCAGCGTTGAGGCGGAGCGAGGAGCCCCAGTCGGGCTTTGTTTCGGTATTCATGCTACGCAGTGGGTGGTGCCGAAGTTCGGCGGCATTCAATCTGTCTCGCCGGACTGGCGATTTCCCTTGTCCCAAATGCAACTCTCACTTTTTCATTTGCGGCTAAGCGCGCTTTCTTCGCGGCGCGGCAACCGTGTTGCGCTTCTTCGCGGCCCTCTTGGCCGGAGTTTTGAGGTCCGCTGGTTCGAGGCGCTTCGCGGATTTCCAGAGGCGCTCGAGTTCGTAATACCGACGGGCCTTTTCGGCGAAGACGTGCACGACGAAGTCGACGTAGTCCAGCAACACCCACTCGGCCTGGCGGTAGCCTTCGATGTGCGCCGGATAGAGACCGGTCCGCTTCAGGCGGAGCTCGACTTCATCGGCGATTGCCTGGATCTGCCGGGGATTCGTTCCGCTGCAAACTACAAAATAGTCGGTGAAAGCGCCGGAGCCTTTCTCCAGTTCGAGGATCGTGAGTTCTTCGGCCTTCTTTTCCTGGCAGGCCGCAATGGCTTCGGAGACTTGGCGCTGGGTGTCGGTGATCTTCATGAATCGGTCGTTGGTCGTTGTCCTTTGTCGTTGGCTCCTGATTGTACCCGACGGAATCGAGTCGTGAAGGTCCGTTGAGGCGTGCGAGACGCTTTTTCCTATTTCAAGCACAATGCGACAGAGAGAATCCCGGTGTTTTGGTTTCTCTTGGAAAACCCCATCCTAATGCCGCAGAAAGCGCGACACTAGGATGGGACGCCTTATGGTCCCGTCCGGGTTACGCACGCGGAGCGGAGCAGAGCCAAACGTTCACGCGGCACGCGTATCTGAAAGTTGCCGAGGTTGTGTCTGACCGCCGCGTAGTTTCCCGAGGAACGCAATGCCCACGGGAATCGAAAACAAGCTGCCCACCGTGACTAAGGTCAGGCCCACAGCTCTACGCGCCTTGTTGTCGAGTTTGCCAGCAAGTAACAATCCCGCGCCGGTTCCGATGATAAATCGAGTGATGTTGATCATGCCGACTTCGGGGAGCGTTAGGGGTACTTCTCGCATGATGTCCTCCCTAAGTTTTCTGAAACTACTTCATGTTGTTGACCAACGCTACCGAATCCGAAAGGGTCAAGGTCATGGCATTGGTACGTTAAAGACAGCATTTCCATTTCAATGTTCGAAACAGAGCGCCTCCGCACAAGAGTCCGCGCGATGGCATGCAGATATGATGCAATTCGCGTGTGCGAGGGCAACGTTTTCATGCCTACGGCCAAAGGTCTAGCTTTCTTGTGCACAGGATGATGTCGGTGTCAGGAAGGCGAGCTTAATGGTCCGTTTTGTAAAGCGCGGTTTTCTTGATGAAGTCGGTCACGGCCGGGTCGAGAAATCTGCCTAGGGGTTTGCCTGCAGCCACAGCTTCGCGAATGGCGGTTGCGGAGATGGCATGGTGCACGCTGTCGAGGACGTGAATGGTCGCGCCCTGGAGGACGAGATCGCCTTTGGCCGGCTGTTTCTCAAAGGGCTTCGTGACGTGGGCAGCCGGGCGCAGTTTTTCAGGCAGGGAGTTAGCGACGTCTGCCAGCGAGTAGCCGGGCCGGCTGGCCACAATGAATTCGCATTCTGCAAAAAGTGCTTCGCTCTCGTGCCACTTGGCAATCTCGCGAAATGCATCGATACCGATCAGGAAAAAAATCTGGTCGATCTTTTTCAGCGTTTGTTTCAGGCGGCGAACCGTATCGATGGTGTAGTTCGGGTTGGGAACTGCACGCGGCTCCGTCTTCGCCGGGGAGGCTTGCGCGTTTTCGGCGGGCGCCTCAAGCAACGATGGGACAAACGATTTCTCCGCAGCGGTGGCCAGTGCGATCATCGCGTAGCGTTGCGCAAAAGAGGAGAGCGGCTGCGTCTGTTTGTGGGGTGGAACGTTCGCGGGCACGAAAAGAATCCGGGCGAGTCCGAATTGGTCGCGGGCCGCCTGCGCGAGCGCGATGTGTCCGCGATGGATGGGATCGAAAGTTCCCCCGAAGAGTCCAATCTTCATGCTGGTGCGTCTGGAGCGCTCCGCTAGTCTCCCGGTTTCGCCGCCCTGTTGCAAGTTTTTGTTCCTCTATTTGCCGAATTCCATGGGGAGGCGTTATGCTGGCGCAACTCGCTGCACTCTCGCCACGTCGGTAGGCGCTTCTGGCAGACGCGAATCTGGCCCTACTCAGCCCTGTCCGTTAGGACAGGTACTGGTCGGGCTGTTCCTGTTGCACTGCTGTAACTCGCCGCTTTCTCTTTGCGGCTCTAAGATTTACTTTTATGCGACAGAACCTCCCCCTGCTTCGCACGCGTGTCGTTTCCTCTGCGCGGGATCCTATCCTGCGCTACGGCGTCGCTGTGCTCAGCACAACACTCGCACTGATTCCCGCCTTGCTGTTCACCGACGTCGCGGAAAGCCGGTTGGCGGTGTTTGCCGTGGCAGTGATGGTCAGCGCCTGGTATGGGGGCTGGAAGCCGGGACTGGTCGCGACTTCCTTTGCATTGACGGTAAGCATCTACTACACCCTGGCCGGGCCCCACAGCGAGACGGAAAATCGCAGGGCGATTATTCGGCTGGCCCTTTTCGTGACGATTGCCGTTCTGATCTGCTGGTTCAACGCGGCCCTGCGCGCGGCGCAGGAAGGACTGCGGCGCTCGGAGAGCAATTTCCGCTCCCTGGTCACGAACGCACCCTATGGTATCTGCCGCTGCGACGCGCGGGGACACCTGGTGGATGTGAATCCCGCGCTGGTTACATCCCTTGGCTACGTTTCCGCAGCCGAACTGGTGGGACGAAACCTCAGCACACTTTATTCAGACGGGCAACAATGGTTCGTGCTCGCCGATTACCTGCGCACCATGCAGGACTTTCAAGGTCTGGAGTGCGAATGGACGCGGAAAGATGGTTCCACGACCGCGATGCGTCTTTCCGGGCGAGCCATCCGGGATGAGGCGAAGACAGTCAGCTTCGAAATTTTTATTGAAGACGTCACCGAGCGGCGCGCGCTGGAACAGCAGTTGCGGCAATCGCAGAAGATGGAAGCCATCGGCCGTTTGGCGGGCGGCATCGCTCACGACTTCAACAATCTTCTGATGGTGATCTCCGGCTACTCCGAGTTTTTGTTGGAACGGTTAGGGCCCGATCCGGCGCTGCGGGGACCCGCGAAGGAAATCTCGGCGGCATCGGAGCGGGCGACCTCGCTCACGCGTCAGCTGCTCGCCTTCAGCCGCAAACAGATGCTGACCCCGAAAGTGCTCGATCTGAATGCGGTGATAACTGAGAACCTCAAAATGCTGACCCGGCTGATTGGGGAGGATATCGACCTGGTGATGATCCCCGGGCCGGAGCTTGGCGCGGTGAAGGCGGATCCGGGGCAAATCGAGCAAGTCATCCTGAATCTGGCGGTGAACGCGCGCGATGCGATGCCGCACGGCGGCAAGCTGACCATCGAAACCGCGAATATCACGCTCGACGAGACCTATGCCCGCATGCATGCTCCCGTGCAGCCCGGCGGCTACACCATGCTGGCGATCACGGACACGGGCGTGGGCATGGACACGGAAACTCAGTCGCGCATCTTCGAGCCGTTTTTCACGACCAAAGGCACGAAGGGGACGGGACTCGGGCTCTCGACCGTGTACGGCATCGTGAAGCAGAGCGGCGGATACATCTGGGTGTACAGCGAGCCGGGCAAGGGCACGTCGTTCAAGGTTTACATGCCGCATGTGACGGTCGACGAAGTAGCCGCCGTGATCGAGCAACCGGCTGCGCAGGCTGCCGCCCCCGTGGAAGCCGCGCGCGAAACGATTTTGGTGGTGGAGGACGAAACCAACCTTCGCCGCCTGACCCGACAATTCCTGGAGAACCAGGGCTACACCGTGGTGGAAGCCCCCGATGGCGCGGCCGCGGTGCAGATCTGCGTGGCTCACCAGGGAATCATTCATCTCATGCTGACCGATGTCATCATGCCCGGGATGAATGGACGCGAACTCGCTCAACGCGTTGCCGAGATACGCCCGAACATGAAAGTGCTGTACATGTCGGGCTACACGGAAAACGCAATCGGCCACAATGGCACGCTGGATGCGGGCATCACGCTCCTCCAGAAGCCCTTTACCCTGCACGCACTCAAGGCAAAAGTGCGTGAGGTGCTGGATCAAACCACGCTCCCCCAGGAGGTTGCCATGTCTGCTCGAGCAGGAATCGGATCCGAAGCGCGAGTGCTTCGGGATAGAGTCCCTCGCTTCCGCGCGCAACGGTTCAATTTGCATTTACCGCTGCGTTACCGGCAAGTGGGCGAACAAGGATGGCGGCAAGGAACGACGTCGAACATCAGTCGCTCCGGGCTTCTCTTCAACGCGGAGGAAGTCCTGCAGCCTAACTCTCAACTGGAAATTAACCTGGTGTTGCCGGCGGAAATTGCCGGACTCAGTCCCACGGAGGTTGTATGCCGTGGAGAAGTCGTACGGTCCGTGAGCGGGGAAGGGGCGGAAACGAGCCCTTCACTCGCGGCAAAAATTCTGCAGTATCACTTTCAGCACGGGTCCCGCGTGTCGGAAGCGTAGGCGGCCGAGGCAAGCTCGGCTGGCCGGGCGCCAGGCTCGGCGAATTCTCTCAGGTTCTGCGGTGAGTCAGCCACGCTCGCCGCCGACGGGATCACGACAAAATTTCTGGATTGTGTGAGGACGAGAACGTACAGGTGTGTCCGCTGCATAGCGGCCGTCCGTCTGCAGTCGTTAGCGCAGCGTCGAGCTTCGCGTAGGGGCAGACGCCCCGTCTGCCCAGCCGAGCGCAGCTCGGCTTCCGGAATTATCGCCCGCCCGCCCCGTCGCCTTGGACGGAACAGCGACAGGAATTATGGCTACTTGCAAATTTGGGGATGCAGCCTGTCTCGAAGCGAACTCCCGCCGGGTTGGCGCCCGGCCGCCCAGACGAGGGCATCTCTACCCCGTCAAGCCAAAAGCGGGCTTGATGGCGACCCCGGCGTCTGGGCCTACGCGTGCATCGCGAAGTTGCTGCGGGACTCGGAGATGCGCGGAGTGTGCCGCGCCCGCGGGCTGTGCTATCTTCGTTAGGTTTCCTTAGCCCGCCTGTTTGGGCCTGGTTTTTAATGTCCACTTTTCTGGAAAGTTCCAAACGCCCAGCCGTAAAGGTCTTCGTCGCCACTACGGTGATGCTGACCTTCATTTCTTTCTGGCGGGCGGCGGCCATCGTTCTGTCAGACTTGGCCTCTTCGGCCTACTACGCGGGTGGTGACGCGGAGAAGGTCATCGGCAAGAGCGCGCCCTGGTTCATTCTCGCGGTCATGCTGTTCAGCTACGCGGTGCGAGCTCTGTACATCGAGTCGAGCGCCATGTTCGTGCGCGGGGGCGTGTACCGCGTGGTCAAGGAAGCGATGGGCAGCACGCTCGCCAAGTTTTCGGTTTCGGCGCTGCTATTCGATTACGTGCTGACTGGCCCGATCAGCGCAGTTTCGGCGGGACAATACCTGGCAGGCTTTATCGAGGACATCGGCACCTACCTGCATCACCCCCTGTCCATTAACGACAACCATTTCTCGGCGGTGTTCGCGCTGTTTGTGGTTGGGTATTTCTGGTGGAAGAACACGCAGGGGATTCACGAGTCGAGCGAGAAGGCCCTGCAGATCATGATTATCACCACCGTGATGGTGGTGATCCTGCTGCTATGGTGCACCATTACAGTCTTCAAGGTCGGCGTTCACTGGCCGCCTAACCCACTGCATCCGGGCGTAATTCCGTTGAATAAGGAATCGCTCGGGTGGCTGTATGGTACCTGGATCAGCAAACTGACTTTGGTGATTGTGTTCGTGGGGTTTGGACACTCGGTGCTGGCCATGAGCGGCGAAGAGACTCTGGCGCAGGTGAACCGCGAGATCGAGCACCCGAAGCTGAAGAACCTGGAGAAGACTGGGCTGGTGATCTTTATCTACAGCCTGCTCTTTACGTCGTTGGTGTCGTTCTTCGCTTACATGATTATTCCGGACACCGTGCGTCCGAACTTCTTCGCCAACCTGATCGGTGGCATCGCGATGTACCTGGTTGGACCCATGCCGCTCAAGCTGCTGTTCCACGGGTTCGTGGTGCTGGTGGGCGTGCTGATCCTGGCAGGTGCGCAAAACACGTCGATTGTTGGCGCCAACGGCGTGCTGAACCGGGTGGCCGAGGACGGCGTGCTCACGGATTGGTTCCTGAAGCCGCACCACAAGTACGGCACGACGTACCGGATCATCAACCTGATCGTAGGGATGCAGCTGCTGACGATTGTCCTCAGCGGCGGCAACGTGTACAGCCTGGCGGCGCTGTATGCGTTCGGCGTCATCTGGAGCTTCACCATGAAGTCGCTGGCGGTGCTGGTGCTGCGCTTCACCGAGCCTGGCCATCGCGAATGGAAGGTGCCCGGCAACCTGCACATTGGCAAGACCGAGGTCCCGCTGGGATTGGCGGCGATTTTCGTAGTGTTGTTCCTGACGGCCGTGGTGAACCTGTTCACAAAGTCGGAAGCGACCGTAGCAGGGCTGATTTTCAGCGCGTTCTTTTTCGCGATCTTCACGCTGTCGGAGCGGCACGTGATCAAGGAGCGCCATGGAAAACCGGAACAACTCGACCAGTTCCGGGTATACGGGAATCAGGAATTGGGCAGCGGCGCGATGGGCGTGCGGCCGGGCAATATCCTGGTGGCGGTGCGCGACCCGCGCAACCTGCACTATTTGCGGACGATCCTGCATAACACCGAGACCACCAGGCAGGACGTGGTCGTAATGAGCGCGCGCCTTTACCACCGCGAACATACCTTCGGCGGGAGCAATGTATTCGACGCGAGCCAGATTTTTGATCACTACGAACAGGAATTGTTTACGGCCGTAGTCGCCGTCGCGGAAAAAGAAGGCAAGCCGGTCTCGTTGCTGGTGGTGCCGGGCACCGACGTGTTCGAAGCGATCATGGTGACGGCGCAGCGACTGGCATCCAGCCGCATTGTTTGTGGACGCTCCAACAAGCTTACTGCTGACGAGCAGGGCAAGCTCACCGGAGACGCGTGGGAGCGTCTGCCCGAACCTCGTCCTCGCCTGACGCTGGTTGTGTACGAACCCGATGGGACCGCGCACGAATACCTGCTCGGGCCGCACGCCCCTCGCATGCGCCCGCAGGATGTGAATCTAATGCACAAGGTTTGGCTCGACATCACGCGTGATCCCAGGTTCGCGGGAGCGCATCACTATCACGTGGTGGCGCTGGCGCTCGAGCAACTGCAACGGGAACTGAAGGGCGGAACGCGCGAGGAATTACTCGATAAGCTGGAGAAAGAAATCCATGAGTCGCAGGACGGCGATTTGCCGCCCTCGACCACGAATTACAACTAAAGACAGTTTTCGACAAGAAAAGCCCCAACCTGTCAGAGTCTGTTACGAAACACTAGTCGGGACCAAGAAGTGATGAGAAGATGCCCTCGCGGGAGCGAGGGCATTTTTCATGGCGTACATCCGGGGCGAGGCGCGGG
>Ga0307472_100000137_pt1 | contig 22638 bp, 18 predicted proteins | sample atmos_gasesAM5C__2_FD_204582 | JGI IMG/M metagenome (GOLD analysis project Ga0307472, IMG submission 204582) | Hardwood forest soil microbial communities from Morgan-Monroe State Forest, Indiana, United States - atmos_gasesAM5C_05 | ecosystem: Environmental > Terrestrial > Soil > Temperate...
CTCCGGCTGCAGGTGGAAGAGCGTGAGCTCCAGCTCGACAGCAACACCACGGCAGGCGCGAGCTTCCTCGCCACGCAGGTGGCGGCGCTGCGCAGCCGCGACCTGGCCGAGCGCGTGATCCGCGGGCGCGGGCTGGGCGAGAACCCGGCCTTCCTGCGGCCCGCGCCCGAGCGCGGGGGCCTCGTGTGGGCGAGCAGCCGGATGCTCACCCTCCTCCGCCCGCGGGGGTGGACCGGCGACGCGGCGTCGGCATCCCAGGACGGCGACGCGGGCTCCGCCGAGGAGGTCGACGCGCGCCTGCTCGACCGCTACCTCAGCTACCTCGACGTCGGCACCGTGCCGGGCACGGACCTGGTCGAGGTCCGCTTCACGACGCCCAGCCCGTCGCTCTCCGCCTTCCTTGCCGCCACCCACGCGGAAGCCTACGTCGATGCCAACGAGGAGGCGCGGCTCGCCAGCAACCTGAGCACGCGCGACGCTCTCGACCGCCAGATCGCCGAGGCGCGCGGGCAGGTAGAGCGGGCGGAGAGCGAGCTCGATCGCTTTGCCAGGGAGCATCCGAGCGTGGCCGTCAACCAGGAGCAGAAGCTGGTGGCGCAGCGCACCGCCGAGCTCTCGGAGCTGCTCACCACGGCCGAGGCGGAGCGGGTGGCGCTCGAGAGCCGGAACGAGTTTCTGAGCCACGCCGACAGCGAGCCCCTCGCCTTCCTGCTCGACCGCCCCGCCATCGCCAAGCTGCACGGCACGCTGCTCGACCTGGAAACCCAGGAGGCGCCCCTCACCCACCGCTTCGGGCCGAATCATCCCCAGATGGTGGACCTCCGGCGCCAGCAAGCGGCCGTCCAGCGGCAGCTCGCCACCGAGGTGGCGGGCGAGATCGAGGCGGTGCGCGCCAGCTACGACGCCGCCCGGCTACGGGAAACGGCGATCCGCCGGAAGCTCGCCCACCAGGAGCGCATCGCGGTCGCCCTCCGCGAGCTGGGCTCGCGCTACGACATGCTGAAGAGCGACGCGGACAGCGCCCGCGCCCTCCGCGTGTCGCTGCTCAAGCAGCGGATGACGACCGAGGTGAACGCCCAGCTCGCCACCTTCAGCGTCCGCATCATCGAGCGCTCCGAGGTGCCGCGTCGCCCGAGCCGGCCGAGCGTGCCGCTCAACATGACGCTCGGCCTCGCCGCGGGCCTCGTCTTCGCCATGGGCAGCGTCTTCGTCTGCGAATTCTTCGACAACAGCGTGAAGAGCAGCGACGACGTGGAAGGGTTCCTCGAGCTCCCGACCCTCGCGACCATCCCGAACTTCGCCCTCGTGCGGAAGCGTGCAGGCGGCGCCGCCCCCCGCGCGCTCATCACGCACGCCGGTGCCAACGGTGAGGACGGCGGGCGCGTGTGCGGACCCGAGCTCGTCGTTCTCCACGAGCCGTGGTCCCCCATCGCGGAGTCCTTCCGCAGCATGCGGACCTCGGTGCTCTTCTCGGCAGCCGGCGCGCCGCCCAAGGTGATCCTGGTGACGAGTGCGGGCGCCGGCGAGGGGAAGACGGTGAGCAGCCTCAACCTGGCGACGACGCTCGCGGATGCCGGCTCGGAGGTGCTGCTCCTCGATCTCGACCTCCGCCGTCCGCGCTGCCACACGGCGCTCGGCATCGAGAACGGCCGGGGGCTGTCCAGCTTCCTCGCGGGCCAGGTGCCGCTCGAGAGCGTGATCCACGCCCTCAAACGTCCCCGCTTCTTCTTCATCCCGGCCGGTCCTCCCCCGCCCAAGCCGGCGGAGCTGCTCGGGTCATCCCGGATGCTCGATGCCCTGGACGAGCTGCGTGGCGCCTACGACTTCCTGATCCTCGACGCGCCGCCGGTGCTGCCCGTGACCGACGCCACCTTGCTCGGGCGGGAGGCCGACGGCGTCGTCCTGGTGGTGAAGGGCCACGACACGCCGCGCGAGCTCGTGCGCCGCGCGCGCGATCAGCTGGCGCAGGCGGGCGCCCACCTCCTCGGCGCCGTCGTCAACAACGTGGACCTCGGCTGGGGCGACCTCTACTTCTACGACCGCTACTACGGGCAGTACTGCCGCCAGCCGCAGGGTCCGGGCGAGCGCGCGTGAGCGCGACCACCGACCGCGCGATCGATCGGAGGGTCCTTCTCACCCTCCAGGGTCTCGCGCTGGGGCTTCCGCTCCTCGAGCCCGATGTACCGTGGCTTGTCCGGCCGGCGTGTCTCGTCGCCCTCGGCCTGCTCGCCGTCACCACCTACCAGCGCGGACAGGGTAGCGGGAGCCCCTACGCCCCCGGTGTCGCCTGGCTCGGGGTCTTCGTCCTGCTGGCGCTCGCCACCACGGCGCCGCTTCCGCCGCAGGCCCTCGAGCTGCTCGCGCCCTCCACGGCGGAGCTCTACGGCCGGGCACTGCCCGGCTGGCCGGACACCGGCGGCTGGGCGGCCTGGCGGTCGCTCGCCGTCGACCCGTACGGCGTCTGGGTCGAGCTCCTGCGTCTCTCGCCCGGTCTGGCCCTGTTCGGGGTCGTCGTCGGGTATCCCTGGCAGCTCGGCGGTCCGGACGAGACACCCCGGGCGTACGTCGCCGGGCGGCTCATCCTGACGCTCCTCGCCGCCGGCACGGTGCTCTCGGTGCGCGCGCTCCTCGAGCATGCGGCGGGCAGCGGCCGCGCGCCCGGCGTGGATCTAACCGCCAGCTGGCTCGCGATCGTAATCCCTCTCGCGCTCGCCTACTGGGTCGCGCTCGGCGAACGCGTCCGGCGGCGGGTGGCCCGCGCCATGGAGATCGGTCGCGGCATCGGCGTCCGCGAGCGACGGGCCTGGGCGGCGGCTCTCATCACCCATCAGCGCCGGCTGTGGGCGCCGCTCGCGGCCGGCGGCGTGCTCGCACTCATGCTCCTGGCAGCACTCTTCCACAGCGCGGATGTGGGCCTCGCCACGCTCCTCGTCGGCGTCAGCGTGACCACGGTCGGGATCGCGGCACGCGGGAGGCTAGGCCGTTCCGCTTCGCCGCCACACCGCGCCAGCGGCCTCGTGGCGCTGCTCGTATGCGTGCTCGTCGCGGCCGGCGCCGGAGCCGTCTGGCACGGTACGACCGCCCTAGCTTTCGGCGATGCCTTCCCCACCACCGTCATCGCCGTCATCCGCGACCATCTGCTCCTCGGCACCGGCCTCGCCTCGGCGCCGCTCGTCCTGCCGGGCGCGGCGGCCCGTGGCAGCCTCACGCTCGCGATGGAAACGGGCTCGGCCGGCGTCGCGCTGGCGATCCTGTTCGCGCTCGCGGTCACACGGGCGGCGCGGGAGCGGAGGGTCGGCTCGTTGCCCACAACAACGGCGCCGGCCCCGCGGCAGCGCCGGCGGCCGTCTGAGGACGCGTCCGAGCGTCCGGACTGGTACGCGGCGCTCGCCGAGCACGACTGCCTGCGCTGGGGAGTCGTCGGCGGAATCGCCTCCACCCTGTGTGAGAGCCTCGTCACGCCCGGGTGGCGTGCCCCCGAGAACCTCCTCGCCGTGATGGTCGTCGTCGGTGTCCTGGTCCTCACCGTCCCTCCGCGGTTGCCCGCGAACGTGCACGTCTTCCGTCTGTTGCCGGCGCTCCTCATGGTGGCCGCGCTGCTGCCGGCGCTCGACGCGGCGCGGGTCGCGGTGGGAGACCTGCCCTGTTCGGCCGGCGATTGCCTCGCCCGGGCCAGGCTCCACGCGGCCGGCGACGGCGAGGACGTCCGTCTGGCTCGCCGCGCGCTCGACTGGTCCCCGGCAGACCGCGACGCGCACGCGGCGCTGGCCGCAGCCCTCGGGGACACTCCCGAGGCCGAGCAGCTCCTGCGCGCCGCCGTCGCGCTCGCGCCCTGGTCGTCGGACGACCGCGATCGCCTCGCCCTTGCACTCTTCCGGCGTGGCGAGCGCATCGAGGGCGCCGCGGAGCTGGAAGAGTCGGTCCTCCGCGCTCCCGCCCTCCACTCACACCCGCTCCTCCTGCCAGCGAGCGCGTCGGCGACGGCGGTCACCGCCGACCGGAGCGCCCGTGGACTCACGCAGCTCGAGCCGGAGATGCTCGACGCCGTCGAGCGCGGTCTCAGCAGGGCTCTGCAGGCGACGCCGACGCGCAGTGAGACCCTGGTCGACGACCTGGCGACGCTGCGCGAGGCCCGCGGGCAATGGGCCGAGGCGGCGGTGGCGCTCAGCGGTCAGCCGGAGGAGACGACCGAGGTGATGACGCTGGCCCGCGCGGCACGCGACTACCTGCAGGCGGGCGACGTGAGGGCCGCCGAGCGTCTTCTCCTTGCCGCTCTGCGACGCCAGCCCGGGCAGGGCGCGCTCTACCGACGGCTCGCCGTCGACGTCTATGCCGCCCGCGGAGACTTCCCGACCGCCGAGCGCGTCCTCCGGGACGGTGAGCAGCACGCCTTCGATCGCCTGCCCGTCTACCAGGCGATGACGGAGGTCCTCGCCCGGCGGGACACCGCGCTCGCGGCCGAGGTCGCCGGCCCCCATCCTCCGTCGCGGGAGGACGGCGACGACGTGGACGTGGAGGACGACGGCCCGGACCGCTAGCCCATCGAGCGACGCGCCGCACGTTCCGCGCGCCGGGCGTGTGGCAGGACATGGACGCACGCGGGCAGGAGCGGTCGCGTCACTCGGCTGAGCGTCGCGAGCATCCGCAGCATCCGCTCCCGCCTCGGGCCCCAGCCGAGCCGGTAACGCTCGCGCAGCTCGCGCGGCAGCAGGCCGACGGTGACGAAGTTCGCGCCGCGGAACGCGATGCCCAGGCCGAACGGGACAGGCGGGCGGAGGATCGCCGCGGCGATCTCCCGTCCGACGGGCCCGATGGTGAGCACGTCGCTGGCGAGCATACGGCGCATGTAGGTCTCGAACGCGCCGAGGGTGCGGGGGATGAGCCGCTCCGGAATGCCGAGCAGGCGCGCGCCACGCTTCGACTCCTCGTAGTAGGTGGCGCGGGCCGCGGGCGAGAGCGGCCGGACGAAGCGCTGATAGACGTGCAGCGTCGAGTCGATCAGCGTCGCATGCACCCAGAGGAGGAGCTCGGGGTCGTTCGCGTCGTAGGGGGTGCCGCCGGGGAACGGACCGACGTCGGCGTCGAGCACGCCGTGCACGCGAGCATGCACGCGCTCGATCTCGGCAACGGCGCGCAGGGTACCCGCCGCGTCGGCGAACACGAGCGTGAGCATCAGATCGAGGGTCCGGCGCAGGCGCGTGAGCGGCTCGCTCCGGAAGCGGCTGTGCGCCGCCACCCCCGCAGCGACCAGGGGATGGGCCACCTGGAGGAGCAGCGCGCGCCCCCCGCCGAGGAGCACGGCGGCTTCGCGGTGAACCCGCCACGTGATGCTCACCGGAGTGAAGAGACCGCGCGAGAGATCGCCCGCCCGCCGCCCGTGCGCCCGCCGCAGACGGGCGACTTCGGCCGGAGCCAGCCCGGGCGTTGCACGCCGCCGGGTCACGACGGGCGATTGTACCCCACGTGAGCGGCGCGGACGCAAGCTCGCGACGCGAAATCGGCGATTTTCCTTGACCCCTTGCCGACCGCGTTGTACGGCTCCCAGATGAAGGGGGGGCTCCCGCGTCGGATCAGCATCGCCGTCCAGGCCCTCGCGTATCTCCTCGTCCTCGGAACGTGCGGCAGGGTCCTGGCCGCACCGCGACCATCGCTCTCGTCGCGCATCGTCGAGGCGACGACGATCCGTCGTGCGCTCCGCACCCGCCACCACCGCATCGTCGTGAGCCTCGACCTGCGGAATCGTGACGCGCTCGAGGCCTTTCTCGTCGCGCTGCAGGATCCCGGCTCCCCGCAGTACCAGCACTTCCTCAGCCAGGACGAGTTCAACGCCCTCTACGCCCCGACGCCCGCCGAAGAGGAGGCCGTCGTCCGGCATCTCCGGCGGCACGGCTTCCGGATCACCGAACGCTATCCGAACCGGCTCCTGGTGGCGGCGATCGGCAACGTGGGCGACATCGAGAGCGCCTTCGGCGTCGAGGTGCACGACGTGACGGTCCGACACCGGCGGCACTACATGGCGAGCCGGGAGCCGTCCTTCCCTCCCGACATCGCCCACGCCATCGTCGGCGTGATCGGGCTCGACGACCTGATCAGCATGCGCTCGCACGTGCGGGTGCCGCAGCAGGCGGTCGCGCCGAGTGCGGTCATCGGCGCCAGCTGCTGCCACCTGAGTCCCAACGACCTCTTCACCTTCTACGATAACTCCGCGGTGCTGAACGGGGCGGGCGAGACGATCGTCATCGCCGGCGCGTTCGCCTGGCGGGACACGGACAACACGGGCTTCAACTCGCAGTGGGGTCTCCCCCAGCTTCCGGCAGGCAGCGGACAGGTCTGCACGGGGGCCGCGGGAGCCCTCGGCTGCCGCTTCAGCCTCCAGAACTCGATCGAGATCGCCCTCGACGCCGAGTACGCCCACGGCACCGCGCCGCAGGCCCGCATCCTCAACTACATGTCCGCCTCCACCTCGCTCGCCGACTTCACGCGCATGTACAACCGGATCGTCATCGACAACCCGGGCCACGTGGTGTCGACCAGCTGGGGCGCGTGCGAGGCGGCGGTATCGGTCGCCACGCAGCAGACCGACGACAACATCGTGGCGAACGCGAACGCCATCGGCCAGTCGTGGCTCGCCGCCTCGGGCGACAACGGCAGCCGCGACTGCAATGCCCGGGCGACGGTGGACAACCCCGCCAACTCGCCCCACGTGATCGGCGTGGGCGGTACCACCCCGCGCTGCAGCGCCGGCCTGACCGCCACGAGCCCCGGTTGCGCGGGCTACGGATCGGAGAGCGGGTGGTCCGGATCGGGTGGCGGCGTGAGCCAGCTCTTCTCGCGCCCGGCCTTCCAGTCGGGCTGCGGCGTGCCGGCCGGAACGCAGCGGCTCGTTCCGGACGTCGCGCTCGAGGCCGACACCACGCCCGGCAACTTCGTGCTCGAGAACGGCACCTGGTTCGTCGTCGGCGGAACGTCGGGGGCGGCGCCACAGTGGGCCGGTCTCCTCGCCCAGCTGGATCAGAAGGGCGGTGGCATCGGCCTCGGGAATCCCGGGACACGCCTCTACGGTCTCTGCGGAACGACCGCCCTCCACGACATCAGGTCGGGCTCGAACGGCGACTTCACGGCCGGCGTCGGGTTCGATCTCGTGACCGGTCTTGGCAGCGTGGAGGCGAGCGTGCTGCTCGGCGCGACGGCAGTGACGACCACCTCCTCCACCTCGACGACGAGCACGAGCGTGCCGACGACGACCACCCTCGTGCCAACGACCACCACGACCTCCTCCAGCTCCACGAGCACGAGCGTGACGACCGTTCCGCCACCCACCACCACCTCCACCACGGTCGCGGCGGACCGGGTCACGATCACGCGTGCCGAGTACGACCTCGCGAAGCACGTCCTGCGGGTCGAAGCCACCAGCACGAGCGCAACGACGACGCTGCGGGCCCTCGTCACCGCGAGCGGCGAGCTGATCGGGACGCTCGCGAACATCGGCGGTGGCCGGTACAGTGCCCAGCTGTCCTGGCCGGTCAATCCGCAGAACGTGACGGTGCGGAGCACGCTGGGTGGTGTGGCCACGGCGGGGGTGACGGCCAAGTAGCGACGCCGGCCCCGGGGGGGAGGGAGCAATGGTGCGGTGGTGGAGACGATGGGGGAAGCGGAAGCGACGACGGGCCGGCTCCAGCGTCGAGATGGATCGCGAGTCGCTCGAGCGGGCGTTCCGGCGTCTCGGCGAGATCGCGGAGGAGATCGCCGCAAGCGGGCGCGTGTTCGAGGCGGTCGGCGCGCAACGCCGTCGCTGGAGCACGGACCAGGGCGCGCGCGATGCCCTCAGCGCATCGGTGAACCGGCTCCTCGTGCCGGGGTTCGCCGCGCACACGCTCGCGCAGGAGGGCACGGCGCTCGTCCGCTTGATGGATCTCCGGCTTTCCGCCCTCCGGAGCGCGTACGAGGCCTCGGACGACCGCCGCGGCCTGACCTGGCTCGACAAGATCGAGGCGAGCCTCAAGGAGAGCGAGTCCCTGCTGCGCGGGACCCTCAAGGAGACCACTGCCTACAGCTCGCTCTCCGCCGAGCGCGTGCTGGCGTCCCTGCTCCGCTCGGACGAGCCGCCGGTCGGGTAGTGTTGGTCCCAGTTGCGGGCATCTGTGAGCAACGCTCCCATCGGTGGCTCGCGCTTCTTCGGCACCCCTTGCTCGTCGAGACGGCGTTGACGCTGGCCTGTGCGCGACCCTACAAGGCACCGAAGGGAGGGCCTTTCGATGGTGGAGGAGCAGCTCGTCTTCGGCGACCGCTGGATCCGGGCGAAGCTTCCCGATCACGCGCACATCGTCTCGCCGGGGCTTTCCCTACCGCTTCCGCCGGTCGACGATCTCGCGGGCGCGGTGCGTGCGGCGCTTGTGCGGCCGCTCGACACGCCGCCGCTCGCGACGCTGGCGCGCGGGGCCCACCGCGTGACGGTCGCCTTCGACGATCCGACCGTCCCCTGCTACGCGCCCCTCTGGTCGACCGCCATCCCGCTCGTCCTCGAGGAGCTCTCGCGGGCGGGCGTCTCGCGCGACGGTGTGACGCTCGTCTGCGCCAACGCCCTCCACCGCCAGTTCACCCACGCCGAGCTCGCCCACCTCGTGGGCGACGACCTGGTGCGGGAGTTCGCCCCCACCGGGCGGCTCCGCTGCCACGACGCCGAGGATCCGGACGGCCTCGTCCACCTGGGCACCACACCCGCCGGCCACGACGTCGAGGTGAGCCGGCTGGTCACCGACGCCGACCTCACGATCTACGTCAACGCGGCGACGACGCGCGGCTTCAGCGGCGGCTGGAAGTCGGTCTGTGTTGGGCTCTCGAGCTACCGGTCGATTCGGTGGCATCACACTCCGGATACGATGAGCATGTCGATCGAGAAGAATCGGATGCACGAGATCCTCGATCAGATGGGCGCAGTGGTGGAGGCGCGGCTCGGCAAGGAGCGCATCTTCAAGCTCGACACCGTCCTCTCGAATCCCGTGCAGGTGCACCGCGTCCTCGCCGGGAGCGTCGCGGCCACCCGGCAGGCGGCGCTCGAGATCAACCGGGCCCACACACCGGCCCGACGCGACCTGCTCCCCGAGAAGGTCGACGTCGTGCTCTACGGCATCCCCGACTGGAGCCCGTACGCCGCCTTCTCCTACCTCAACCCGATCCTGACCCTCATCTCGACCGGGCTCGGGTATCTCGGCGGCATGGTCGAGGCGCTCGGCAAGCCGGGCTGCACGGTGATCCTCGCCACGCCCTGTCCCAACCGCTGGGACGAGGTGCACCATCCCTCCTACCGCGAGGTCTGGGAGCGCGTGCTACCCGTGACGCGCGACCCGTATGAGGCACGTAACCGTTTTGAACCCGAGCTCGCCGTGCGGACCGATTACCTCGAGAAGTACCGTCACGGGTTCGGCTTCCATCCGGCCCACGGCATCATGGCGCTCTACCCGCTGAAGCGCCTGCGGCACGCGCACCAGATCGTCGTCGCAGGAGCCGAGGATCCGGCCGTCGTCCGGCACGCGGGCTTCGAGCCGGTGGCCAGCGTCGAGGAGGGCCTCGCGCTTGCCGCCGAGCGTCACGGGAAGGACCCGACGGTGGCGGTCGTCCGCTATCCGGCGGCGTTCAACCGCCAGTAGCGACGGCGCCACGCTCGGCCGCACCGCCGCGCTCGGCGAGGTAGCCGCTGTAGAGCACGGCGAGGAAGCGCTCGACCCCGTGGCGGACGAAGCTCGTGCGCACGGACGGGAAGATCTCGAAGGCGTGCTGTGCGCCCGGCACCTCGGCGTACACGAGGGGTGCTTCGGCGCGCTCGCGGAAGACCCGGCAGAAGTGTCGCGCCTCCTCGACCGGCACCATCGTGTCGATGTTCCCGTGGATGACGAAGAAGGGCGGCGCGTCGCGATCGATCCGGCTGATCGGCGAGGCCTTCTCGTACGCCTCGGCGGCGGAGGAACGTGGGGCCTTCATCACCCGGCGCTCGAGCAGCCGGAACAGCCCGTCGTGTGGCCAGACGCCGTGGCGGTTCGTGAAGTCGTACACGCCGTAGAACGCTACGCAACCGCGCACGGACGTGTCGACGTGCTCGAAACCGGGCTGGTACTCGGGCTCGTTCTGGGTGAGGGCCACGAGTGCCGCCAGGTGGCCGCCGGCCGAGCCGCCGGTCACCACCAGGAAGTCGGGATTGGCGCCGTACTCGCCGCCGTGCTCCCGGATCCACCGGATGGCGCGCTTCAGGTCGACGAGGTGGTCGGGGAAGGTCGCGCGCGGGCTCAGGCGATAGTTCGCGCTCACGCACGCCCAGCCGCGTGCCGCGAGATGGCGCATGAGCGGGATGCCCTGCTCGTTCTTGCTGCCGAGGATCCAGGCACCGCCGTGGATCTGGAGGAGCGTGGGACACCCACTCGGGCGGGAGCGGGGACGGTAGACGTCGAGCTTCAGGTCGTGACCGCCCACCCGGGCGTAGGTGATGTTGCGCACCCGCTCCACCTCCGGATGGCTTCGCCGGAAGGGCACGGCAAGCTCGCCCCAGTCGATGGCGGGGGCGAACTTGGCGCTCACCTCGGGGAGGATGCGGTCGCGGTAGCCCTCGCCGAGACCTTTCCGCAGCGCCTCCTCGACGATCTCCTCCGCGCCCCAGGCCGCACCGAAGCACCGTGCGAGCCCGATCCACGAGGCGAGCATGATGCCGAGCCCGACGGTGCCCGGCCAGGCGTGGAGAGCGCCCGCCCAGACGAAGACGACCGTCAGGACTGCCTGCCAGGCGATGTGATGGATCGCTAGCTCGGCGGTCAGCCAGCCCGCGAAGAAGCTGATCACCGCCCGGTGCCGCCGCCGCGGCATGGGGCGGAGCGCGTTGAAGGTGAACCAGGCCCCCACCAGGCTCGTGGCGAGGAAGAGCCAGGCCGCCGTTCCGGGTCGCATACGCCTCAGTTTTCGCCGAAAAGCGCTGCCCTCTCAAGCCGTGCGGGAGGCGGGCTCTATGGCGCCCTTTGCCCCCGCCCCCGCCTTCCACTATGAAGCCGGAGACCGTTCGCCGCGGTCGAGGAGGGGCTGATGGGGGTGGGGAGGAGACGGCGAGGACCGCGAACCCTGGGGCTCGTGCTCTCGGGAGGTGGGGCACGGGGCGCCTTCCACGTCGGCGTCTACGAGCGCCTGCTGGAGGATCCCCGCTTCACGGACGGCCCGACGGTTCTCTCGGGCACGTCGGCGGGAGCCATCAATGCCGCACTCATCGCGGCCGGCCGGTCGCCGCGCGAGCTGCTCCAGTTCTGGAAGGCGATCGGCGACGATCCGCCGGTCACCGCCAATGGCGCGTTCTTCGGCGCGGCGCTCCGTACGCTGCTGCGGCTCTCGGCGCACGAGACCGGTCGCTGGGTGGCGTCCCGCCGGCCGCTGCACGCGCTCCTCCGTCGCCTCCGTCATCATCTCCCGCCGGGTCCCGGCGAGCTCCTCGCCCTCTGGGTCGAGTACCTGCTGACGGCGCGCTTCGAGCTGGTGAGCCGGCTGCTGGAAGGCATCCGGGAGACCTACCTCTTCGACACGGCGCGCCTCCGGGCGCGGCTCGTCGACGCGGTCGGCGGCGAACGCATCCCGACGCACGGGCTCCGCCTAGCGCTCAACACGGTCGACGCGCACACAGGTCGCGTGGTGCGCTACGTCACGGCGCCGGCCCCGCTTCCCCTGTCGCCGGACTACGTAGTGGTCGACGCGATCACGGTCGACATGGTGCTCGCCAGCGCGAGCATCCCGCTCCTCTTCCCGCCGGTGGCGATCGGCCCGCGCCTCCTCTGGGACGGGGGTCTCCTCGTCAACACGCCGCTCGCGCCGGCGGTCGCGCTCGGCGCCGAGGAGATCGTGGCCGTGCTGGTGACGGAAGCGCCCGATCCCAGCCCGCGGCCGTTCGCGCACTTCGGCCGCGCCGTCGAGCGCACCGTCGACAGCTTTCTCGAGAACGCCTACAACATCGACCGGAAGCTCCTGCTCGAGCGGAACCACCTGGCCCGCCTCACCGGCAGCCCGTATCGCAAGGTCGTGCTGTACGAGGCGATCCGCCCGGGTCGCGACGTCGGCTTCAACGCCGGATCGTACCTCTACTTCGAGGGCGGCATCCTGACGGCGACGCGCGACGCCGGCCGGCGTGCGGCGAGCGCGTGGCTGGCCGCCGGCCCGCGCGTCGATCGTCTCGACACGCCGCCCAACGTCATTCGCCCCGCCCGCCGGCCGTCGCTCGCAACGAGCGCGACCGAGCGGCCGCTGCCGGGATCGGCCTGAGCGTCCGCCAGCGCCCCCTGGAAACGGCCTCCGCTCCTCCGCTAGACGGATCCGACGTCCGAGGAGGAGGAACCCGACCATGGAGAAGAAGCTGCCGTCCGCGTACCGTCGCTTCGCGAGCGACCACCCGCGGATCGCCGGGGCCTACGAGCAGCTGAGCGACGCGTCGCTCAGCGAGGGACCGCTCGACCGGAAGCAGGCCGAGCTGGTGAAGATCGGGATCGCGCTCGGGGCGCGCCTGGAAGGCGCCGTCCACGCGCACGTCCGCCGGGCACGCGAGGCCGGGGTCAGCCCCGACGAGATCCGGCACGCGGTGCGGCTCGCGCTCACCACCATCGGTTTCCCGAGCATGATGACCGCGCTCGCCTGGGTGAACGACGAGCTCGAGGGTCCACCTCGACCGCCGAAATGAGGCTCCGGCCCGGGAAGCTGCCGCCGCGCCTGCTCGTCCGCTGCCTCCGCTGGTCGGGCGCACGCGACCGGCGCGTGCTGGTCGGGCCACGCTGCGGCGAGGACGCGGCGGTGATCGCGCTCGACCACCGTCGCCTCGTCCTGAAGAGCGATCCGGTCACCTTCACCGCGGCCGACATCGGCCGCTACGTCGTGCAGGTGAACGCCAACGACGTGGCCGCGATGGGCGCCGCGCCCTGCTGGTTCCAACCGACGGTGCTGCTCCCGCCCGGCACCCGCGCGGCGCAGGTGACGGCCATCTTCCGCGACATCCACCGCACGTGTCGGGCGCTCGGCATCGCGGTGACCGGCGGCCACACCGAGGTGACGGACGCCGTCACGCGACCGGTCGTCGCGGGGGACATGCAGGGACTCCTCGTCACCCGCCGCCTCATCACCTCGGGCGGCGCGCGTCCCAGCGATGTCGTGCTCCTGAGCAAGACCGCCGGCCTCGAGGGGACGGCGATCCTCGCCACCGAGCTGCCTCGCGGATTGGCCCGCAGGCTCCCCGCCCTCACCCTCCGGCGCGCGCGCCGGCTCGGCCGCTCGCCGGGAATCTCTGTCGTCCGCGATGCGCTCCTCGCCGCACGCCACGGAGCGACGGCGATGCACGATCCGACCGAGGGAGGCGTGCGCGCCGCGCTGCATGAAGTCGCCTACGCGTCGCGCGCCTGCCTGGAGATCGATCTCGAGCAGATCCCCGTGCTGCCGGAAACGGAACAGGTGTGCCGTCAGCTCGGGATCGACCCGCTCGGATTGCTCGGCTCGGGCGCGCTCCTGGCAACGGTCCCGCCCGGGCGCGTGGCGGACGTGCTCCGTGCGTGGCGCCGCCGGGGGATTGCGGGTCAGGTGATCGGCCGCGTGGCGCGCGGGCGCGGTGTGACGGCGCGCCGGCACGGCCGCCGCGTGCGCTTCCCCTGGACGGCCGAGGACGAGATCATCAGGGCGCTCGCGTGACACCGCGCGCCGCGCCTTCCACCGCGGGATGGCTCGCGGCCACGCTCGAGCGGCGCTTCGCACTCGCCGCGGCCGGCACGACCGTCCAGCGCGAGGTGCTCGCCGGCCTCACCACCTTCCTCACCATGAGCTACATCCTGCTCGTCAACCCGGTGATCCTCGGCGCGGCGGGCATGGACCGCGGGGCGGTGCTGGTCGCGACCTCGCTCACCGCCGCAGTCGCGAGCGTGCTCATCGGCGTCCTCGCCAACTACCCGATCGCGGGGGCGCCCGGCATGGGCCACAACGCCTTCTTCGCCTTCACCGTGTGCGGCGTGCTCGGCTACCGCTGGCAGGAGGCGCTCGCCGCGGTCTTCCTCTCCGGCGTGCTCTTCGCGGCGCTCGCCGCGGTGGGCTTCCGCTCCGCGATCGTGGACGCCGTGCCGACCTCGCTCAAGCACGCGATCGCGGCCGGCATCGGGCTGCTCATCACCCTCCTCGGGCTCGAATGGGGTGGGATCGTGCGGGCGAGCAGCGCGACGCTCATCGAGCTCGGCGACCTGCACAGCCCGGCGGTGGCGGTCGCGGGAATCGGCTTCCTGGTGATGGCCGTGCTCACCGCGCGGCGGATGCGAGGAGCGATTCTCTTCGGGCTGGCGAGCGCCCTCGTGACCGCCTGGTGGCTCGGCCTGACGCGGATCGACGGCCTCGTCCAGCTCCCGCCGGCGCTCGCACCGACCGCCTTCCACATGGACCTGACGGGCCTCATGGCGCGCGGTCTCGGCATCCTCACGGTCGTCTTCGTGTTCTTCCTGACCGATCTCTTCGACACGGTCGGCACGCTCGTGGGCGTGGGCGCGCAGGCCGGCCTTCTCCAGGGCGGGCGGTTGCCCCGGGCGGAGCGCGCGCTCCTAGCGGACGCACTCGCGACCGCACTCGCGGGCATCCTCGGCACGTCGACCGTCACCGCGTACGTCGAGAGCGCCGCAGGGGTGGCGGCCGGAGGACGGACGGGCCTCACCGCGGTGACCACGGGCCTCCTCATGCTCTCGGGCCTCTTCCTGCTGCCGATCGTGCAGACCGTGAGCGCATCCGTGCCGGTCGTGTGGAGCGTCGGGACGGGGACGCAGCTCACCTTCCTCCAGTATCCGATCGTCGCCCCGGCGCTCGTCCTGGTGGGAACGTTCATGCTCTCGGCCGTGCGCGAGATCACCTGGGACGACCCCACCGAGGCGATCCCCGCCTTCCTGACGCTCGTCCTCATGCCGGCCACCTTCAGCATCACCGAGGGGATCGCGTTCGGCTTCGTCGCCTACGCGGGACTGAAACTCGCGGCCGGCCGGGTCCGCGAGGTGCACTGGATCGTCGCCGTGTTCGCGCTGCTCTTCCTGCTGCGGTACGTGTTGCTCCAGTGACCGATTCCCGCACCCTCGCGCTGCTCGCCGACACGCCGGGCGACGGCCCCGCGGTCGCCGCTCGCGCGCCCGGACGCGTCAACCTGATCGGCGAGCACACCGACTACAACGGGCTCCCCGTGCTCCCGATCGCGATCGATCGAGACGTCCTGGTGGTGGCCCGGAGGCGCTCCGACGACGCCGTCGAGCTCAGCAATGCCGATCCGGCGTTCACGCCCCGCCGCTACTCGCTCCGGGGCGAGATCCCGCCGTTTCCTCCGGGCGACTGGGGGAACTACCACAAGGCCGCCGCCGCCGGGCTCCGCGCCCACCTGGGAGTCGAGCACTCACTGCCGGGCGGCAGCTTTCGGGTGCACGGAGCCATTCCCGTCGCGGCCGGCCTCTCCTCCTCGTCCGCGTTGACGGTGGCCTGCGGTGTCGCCCACCTGGCGCTCGCGGACGTCGACCGCCCACGGCTCGAGCTCGCCGAGCTCTTCGCGCACGCAGAGCGCTACGTCGGAACGCTCGGCGGCGGGATGGATCAGGCGGCGACGCTCCTGTCAGAGGCAGGGCATGCGCTCCACATCGACTTCTTTCCCCTCCGGACGCGACCCGTCCCACTGCCCCCGAGGGCGGGCTTCGTCGTCGCCCACAGCCTCCAGCCAGCAGAAAAGTCGGGGCGAGTTCGCGGGCTCTACAACCAGCGCGTGGTGGAATGCCGCCTCGCCTGCGCGCTCCTGACCCGCCGCACCGGCGTGCCCGCCTCCCGGCTCGCCGACTTCCCCGACCGGACCGCCCTCCTCGCCGATCTCGCACACCTGCTTCCCGAGGAGGAGGTCCGGGCCGAGGCGCTTCCCGACCTCCTCGGCGTCACGTCGCAGGAGCTGCACACGCGCTTCGTCGGAGGAGAGACACTCGCCGCACCCGGACAGTTCGCCCTCCGGCGGCGCGTACGCCACGTGCTCGGAGAAGCAGAGCGGGTGGCGGCCGCCGAGCAGGCGCTCCGACACGACGACCTCGCCGCGCTGGGCGAGCTGATGAACGACTCGCACCGCAGCTGCGCCGAGGACTACGAGGTGAGCACGCCGGCGCTCGACCAGCTCGCCGCGCTCGCACGAGCCCATGGAGCGCTCGGCGCTCGGCTGACCGGCGCGGGCTTCGGTGGCGCGATCGTGGCGCTGGTCGAGCGGGACCGGAGCGCGGCTCTCATCGCCGCGCTCGACCGCCACTTCTATGCGACGCGTGGCGGGCGGAGCGATCTCCGACTCGCCGTCGAGGCGGGTGGCGGAGCGGTGGTGGAGCGGCTGGGGGACGCTACCTGATCTCCGACCACGCGAGCGCCCGCTCGATCGCCTGCAGGATCGACTCCGGGTCGGTGAGCTTGGTGAGCGCGAAATCGACCTGGGCGCGCGAGAGCTGCTCGCGGGTGAACGCGCTCAGCACCGCGGAGTAGAGGCCGATGGCCAACGGCAGGCCGCGAGAGTTGGTGAGGCTGCGGGTGCGGATGGCGCGCGCGAGATCCCACCCGGTCATCTCGGGCATGTAGAGATCGGTCAGGAGGAGATCCCCGCCCGCCTGCTCGAGCTCCGCGAGCGCCGCCGCTCCGCTGGCCACCGGGACGACGTCGTACCCCGCCGTCCGCAGGAGCTCCGCCATGGCCTCGCGCACGTAGGCCAGGTCATCCACCACGATGAGCCGCGGAGCGCGGCGCGCGGGGCGTCGAGCCGCCGCCTTACCGGGCATGGAACCTCCGAGCGAAGCCGCACCACTCCCCGCGCATGGACCGTTCATCCCTTACGATTCGTGGCCGACCACGTCAATTCGGTCGGCAGGGGAGAAGGCAGCCCGCGCGCGGGGGAGGCACTAGCCGAGCACGCCGAGACAATCGGTCCCCGTCTCACGGGTTCCACCGAGCGTCGCGGGCGAGCGCGGCGGGCCGAGCAGCGACACCAGCGGACTCCCCTGCGCGCGCTTGCGCTTGAGCTTCTCGAGCAGCGTGGTCCGGTTGACGTGCAGCAGGCGCGCGGCCTCCTTCTTGTTGCCGCCCGAGAGGCGCAGCGCCTGCGCGATGATGCGGTCCTCGATCGCCTCCATCTCGCGATAGAAGTCGATGCCGGCGGACCCGAACTGCCAGGGCATGGCCAGCGGGATCTCCGCGGGATCGCGCGCCATCATGAGGTGGGGCGGCAGATCGGCACGGTCGATCACCTGATCGGGTCGACCGAGGACGACCATCTGCTCGAGGAGGTTGCGCAGCTCGCGCACGTTGCCTGGCCATGCGTACGCTTCGAGGACCTCCATCGCACCGGGCGTCACCTCGAAGCGGGGCAACCCCTTCTCGGTCAGCTGGTCGAGCACGCCGTTGACGATGAGCGGGATGTCCTCCCGTCGCCGCCGGAGCGGAGGCATCTCGATCGGTACGACTCGGAGTCGATAGAAGAGGTCCTCGCGGAACTGCCGGGACGCCACGGCCTCGTCGAGCGTGCGGTTGGTGGCGGCGATGATGCGCACGTCCACCTGCTGCGTCAGGACGCTGCCCACCGGCTCGAAGCGTCCGTCCTCGAGCACCCGCAGCAGCTTCACCTGCAGCTTGGGACTCATCTCGCCGATCTCGTCGAGGAAGATGGTTCCCCCGTCGGCGAGCTTGAAGCGGCCGACCCGGGAGGCCACGGCGCCTGTGAATGCCCCGCGCTCGTGCCCGAACATCTCGCTCTCCAGCAACTCCTCGGGGATGGCCCCGCAGTGTACGGGGATGAAGCGTCCCACCGCACGGCCCGAGAGTCGGTGCAGCGCCGCCGCCACGAGCTCCTTGCCGGTCCCGCTCTCGCCCGAGATGAGAACGGTCGCATCCGTGGGCGCCACGCGGCGGATGACCTCGAAGATCGCCAGCATGCTGGAATGCTGGCCGATGATGCCCTCGAACGGAGCCCCCGCGGCCGAGGAGGTGTCGGGCGGCACGCTCGGCGTCATTCCCCCCTCGATCGGCATCCGCTGCATCGCTCTCCCGTCCATGGAACCCCCCTTCTATGCGGCCTCGATCCGGGCCACGGAGGAGGGAAAGCAAGCGCTGGACCGAACTCCCGGGCGAGCGCCGCGGCGCTACGCGGACGGTCAGGAATTTGCCCCCAAGTGAGCGGGAAGTCTGACGTTCTGCGCAACGCGCTTGCGTGGGAGAGTGCGCTTTTTCCCCGCCGTCCGGGGAGGTGCGATCGGACAAACCTGTACGACGATCGCTATTTTTGTATCTATCGAGGGCCGCCTGCCCCGTTCGGCTTGCCGTCCGGGCGGCGCCAGGGAGGATCGACCTCATCGAGGTCATGGGTCCCGGGCAGAGTCGCCTCGTCGGCTTCCTTGTGGATCGCCCGGTAGACTTCCTCGCGGTAGATGCGCACGTCCGCGGGCGCCTCGACGCCCAGGCGGACCTGGTTGCCCTTCACCTCGAGGACCCGCACGGTGATCGCCTCACCGACGCGAATGATCTCTCCGAGCTTCCGCGTCAGAACCAGCATCGTCCGAGGCCGCCTCGCAGCCGGGCCGTCTCCCGCTCGAGACCCCGCGCTCGGAGCAGGGCTTGTCGGAGCGTCTGCAGACCCGTCTTCAGGCGGGCCTGGGGTACCGGCGGGAGGAGCGGTAGTAGCTCGTTCGTCCGCTCACTCTCCGCGCCGCGGGCACGCGCGATGCCCCGTACCAGCTCCCGCCGTCGATCGGCCACCTGCGCGAGGGCCTCCTGGAGAACCTGGTGCTCTTCCAGGCAGGCGAGGATCGCGCTCGTGCGGAACCGGCCGACCGCATCCCGTTCCTCGCAGAGAAGACCGACCACGTCACCCAGCAGACGCGCCTCGTCGCTCAGCAGGCTGCAGAGCTGCTCCACCTCTTCCATGCCTCCCAATCCTCCCGTTCGATGGCCCGGCCCGCTCCGGTGTTCGCGCAATCCCGCTAGCCGAGGATCTGTCCGAGGATCTCCTGCAGAAGCTTCCGCGCCACCTCGCTCACCTCGGCTTGATACTGGCCGCTCTGGACCGCCGCCTGCAGGCCGTTCACCCGCTCCTGGCGCAGAGCATCGACGTCGCCGACCTCGGCCTGCAGCGTTACGAATGCCCGCGCGACGTCGGAAATGGTCATCGGATGCGCCTGATCACTCCCCACTCTGGTATCGGCAGGAGTGTCAAGCCGCTTGAGGGACGGGCGCCCGCGAGCATCCCGTCGGCCGCCCCGGGGCCGGACGACGATCCTCCAGCGGTGCCGGACCCGGGCTCGGCGCACCCTGCGCTACTGCGCGGGGGGCTTGGCGCGGGGGGGGGCCGCCGCGGCCGGGGCCTCGGGAGGCCCCACGAGGACGGCCGCCGCCGCACGTCCGAAGTGGTGGCCGAGGAAGCCCTTCAGGCGCAGCATGGCCTGCGAGTGGAGCTGCGAGACGCGCGACTCGGTGAGGCCGAGGACGGCGCCCGTCTCCTTCATCGTGAGCTCCTCGTGGTAGTAGAGGGTCACCACCAGCTGCTCCCGCTCCGGCAGACGGCGAATCGCCTCCCCGACCAGGCTCACACGCTCCTGCGTCAGCACCGCCGCCAGCGGGTCGGGGTCGCCCTCCTCCACCTGCTGCTCGAGATTGAAGCGCTCCTCACCGCTGCCGAAGCCCAGGCTCTCGAGGCTGAGGAGGCTCATCTCCCCGAGGTGCGTGAGGAGATCCTGATACGTGTCGAGCGAGACGCCGAGCTCCGTGGCGATCTCCTCCTCGGTGGGCGGACGGCCGAGCGAGCCCTCGAGCTGATGGGAGATCTTCTCGATCAGACTCGCCTTCTGGCGCACGCTGCGCGGCACCCAGTCGAGCGAGCGCAGGTGATCGAGAATCGCGCCGCGGATGCGGAACTGCGCGTAGGTCGCGAACGATGCGGCCTTCTTCGGATCGTACTTGCCGATCGCGTCGAGGAGCCCCACGATTCCCCACGAGACGAGGTCACCGTTCTCGATGTGCGGCGGCTTGCGGGCGGCGAGGCGTTGCACCACGCGCCGGACGAGGGGCAGATGTCGCCGGAGGACTTCCTCGCGCGTGCCCGCCAGCGAGGCGGATTGCGCGAGCGCCGCGCTCCGACCACGGACCCGCGCACGAGCGGATGGAGTGTAGTCGGTGTCGGGGCTGCTCATGCCTGCACCGTCCCGTCGAGCAGGCGGAGGACGGGAGCCTTCGGTCGCGCCATTTCCTTCGTCATCGTGCCCTGCCCGCGCAGCCACGCGCGGTGCGCGATTTCAGCAACCGATGTGCCAGGAAGACCCGTGCAATAGGCCACGCGCGCGAACGTCGAACGCCCGAGCGCAGTCAAGAGTTTGCCCCCCGCCGCATCACGCGCTGCGATTCGTGACGGGGCACGAGGCCACGGGCCGGAGCTCGGCGACGATCGCCCTCCGCCCGTCCGGGAACACACTACACAGGGCACAGCCGTCCGAAGCGCACAGCCGAAGCGGCGCTGGCTAGCTCAGCGTTCGCGGATCCTGAACGTCCGCATGCCGGCCAGGCGACGGGCTGGGCGCCCAGCGGGGCCTTCGCTCATTGGCAGACGCACGTCACCACCAGCGAGGTGCACGTCTTTCCCGCCGCGCAGGTTCCATTGCACGTGGGAGCAGTGGCACCACCGCAGGGCGGCAGCGAGGTCGACGTGGAGGAGCTCGTGCTGGTGCTCGTCGACGTCGTCGACGGAGGCGCGCGACCTCGAGAAGCGGTCGGGGGAGATGGGCCTTTCGGTCCCATCTCCCCCGCAAACCGCGCCACGATGAGGAGTACCTCCCCCAGCCCGGGGCGTCCGTTCGTCACCAGTGGGACGATCGGCACCCCGCTTCACCGCCATCACCCTCCGACCGTGGCTACATGGGACATCGCAAGCGCCGTGCCACCAGCAGTGCGCCATTCAACGAGCATTTCCGGCTGGTCACCGGCGAGAACTGCTCGATCCCGTGACCCGGAGCCAGAAGTCTGGCACCTTCCGGGGGACCGCGCAGCCGAATCGTCGCCTCAGTGAAGGGTCGCGTCCGCGGGCCCGGCGGCCTGCGTGACGATCCGCACGCAGGCCGCCGCTGCCTCGGCGCGCGCGACGGCCTGCTCGCGCGTGTCGCCGATCGCGATCACGGTCCCGGCCGGGTGAATGCGGCTCATCGTGCCCGGCACTCGCGTCCCCGGTTCCACTGTCACCTCGAGCAGTGCGATCCCTTCGCGCCACGCGATTTCTGCGGCCCCTTCCACCGCGACCACCGTTCCGGGTGACGGGAAGAACTGGCGTCGAGCGACTCCCCCCCTCCAGCGCGGACGGAGCGCGGCCGCCTCGGGCGTGTCGCCGAGCGCAAGGCGGATCGCCTCGGCCACGAGGTTGACGCCGGTGGAGAGTGGGATCTCGTGGGTCCAGAAATGGCCGCCCGGGAGATGCGTGATCAGGTCGACCAGCACGGGTCCGTGCGAGCCGACGACCAGCTCACTCTGCACCGCCCCGTGCTGGACACCGAGCGTCGCGGCCGCGCTGGCCACCAGCTCGGTGATGCGTTCGACCATCACGGGCGACAGCCGCGACGGCAGGTCGCTGCCCTGCTCGACGACAAACGGCGCGAAGGAGTCGAGCGAGTCGTATCGGCAATCGGCGAGCGCGATCGTCGTCGTCCGGCCGCCCACCAGCACGGTCGCCGCCTTCACCTGCGCTCCCGGGACGAACTCCTCCAGCATGACGGAGCCGCGCGGGGACCCGGCGAGGGCGACCTCGAACGCCCAGCTCGGGTCGACCCCGCGCAGCACTCGGACGACCGCCCGGACGGATCGGGTATCCACCGGCTTCACGACCAGCGGCCGGTCGGCGCGACGCGCGAGCCGCTCCAGCTGCCGTGGGCTCGCGACGGCCGCGTGCCAGGGGACCGGCACGCCGCCGGCGGCCAGCTGGTCCAGCATCGCGAGCTTGTCGGTGACGAGACTCGCGGTCTCGGCGGAAACCCCGCGGAGCCCGAGCGCCCGGGTGACGGCGGCCACCGTCTCCGGCACGTCCGCCGCGCCGGCGAGCACTCCATCGATGGGCGTGCGGGCGGCGTACGCCCGGACGGCGTCGACCGTCGCCTCGGAATCTCCTGTACTCGCGAGCAGACCGGCGTCCGCCAGGCGAAACCCGGGCGCGTCGGGCGCCCCGTCCGACACGACCACCCGGAGCCCCAGGCGGCGGGCCTCCTCGATCACCGTCACGGTCTGGGGTCCGCCCGAGACGACCAGCAACGTTCGCGTCGACGCGATGGGCAAGCCCTCGGCGACGGATTCAGACGCGCATCGGATCGCCGACGTCCGCGCGGCACCCCGGCGTCAGCACCGCGTCGAGACGTCTCGCCACCCGCTCTGCGCCGCGTCCGTCGACCAGCGCACGGCTGGCGAGCCCCATGGCGGCGCGGCGCCCGGGCGACGCGAGCAGCTCCTCGATGGCGGTCGCCAGGCGCTCCTCGGTCCAGCCGAGGCCGAGGCTGACGATCGCCCCTGCCGCGGCCAGGGGCCGCATGTGGGCGAGGTCGGCGCGGGAGCGGCCCACCACGATCGCCGGCACCCCGCACGCCATCGCCTCGT
>Ga0307472_100000138_pt1 | contig 22550 bp, 23 predicted proteins | sample atmos_gasesAM5C__2_FD_204582 | JGI IMG/M metagenome (GOLD analysis project Ga0307472, IMG submission 204582) | Hardwood forest soil microbial communities from Morgan-Monroe State Forest, Indiana, United States - atmos_gasesAM5C_05 | ecosystem: Environmental > Terrestrial > Soil > Temperate...
TTCACAGGGGGATGACGACTTTTGGTGCAGTGGCCGTACTCGTCTCTCCGCGCGAACTTACCACTTTCCTATTTCCTCGCATTTTTCGCGAGCTGTCGAATTCTTTCGGGTGCGCTTTGCTGTTTCTCTTGATGTGGAAATGTGGGCAGAGCTCAGTAATCATGCGGATTCGTGGCAGGTTGGCGCTCCAGGAGCAGGGCACCGCAAAGCTACTTACGAGAAGGCTGCATCGCTCCTAGAATCGCGACGGAGAGGTATCTCGATGACGATCTTCAACGACCCTCGGGCAAAAGTCATTGATGTGAACGCAAGCCCTGTGCTCAAGCTGGCTGGCCTGGCGTTGCTTGGTCTAATTGCCGTCATCCTGTTCTTCAATTGCGTGACGCGAGTGTCAACCGGGCACGTCGGTGTGCTTACGCTGTTCGGACGCGTCACCGGGGAGGTGCTGGGCGAAGGCATTCACCTGATCAATCCGTTGAAGACCAACAACGAGATGTCGATCCAGAGCCAGACCATCAAGGAATCGGCGAGCGTGCCTTCCAGCGAAGGCCTCGTGATGAACCTCGATACCTCGCTCATTTACCATCTGAACCCCGACAAGGCCGCCGATGTGTTTCAGAAAATCGGGGGAAACTATGAAGCGGTAGTTATCGAGCCCACCTTGCGGGCAGCCATTCGCGAGTCGACCGCTTCCCATACCGCCAACGCCCTCTATACCGGTGAGCGCGAAATGGTCGCGAAGCAGATCAGCGACCAGCTGACGGCCGCCTTGAACCAGCGCGGCCTGACCGTCGAGAATGTTCTTTTGCGGGACATCCAGTTGCCGCAAACTCTCAAGGCTTCCATTGAAGCCAAGCAGCAAGCCGAGCAGGAAGCCCTGGCCATGAACTTCCGGCTTCAGAAAGAGAAGCAGGAGGCGGAGCGCAAGCGCATCGAAGCGGGCGGCATCCGGGACTTCCAGCAGATCGTGGCGCAGGGCATCAGCCCCGCATTGCTGGAGTGGAAAGGTATCGAGGCCACTGAGATCCTGGCCAAAAGCGCGAACTCCAAGGTGGTCGTGATTGGAAACAACAAAAACGGCCTCCCTCTGATTCTGGGTCAATAATCGGCGCGAATGATCAATCTTCCGATGGTGCGTCTCCTTGAGAGAACGGCAAAATCTTAAACCGCAGAGAACGCTGAGAACAGCCGAAGAGCACGCAGAGAATGGAATGGCTGCTTCGCGCCCCTTGAAGGCCTCAACCACTTATGACGCAAATTAGCGGGGCATCACACCTAGTCCTCTGCGCAATCTGGTACCTGGCGCGCCTGCTAACATGACTTCGTGAGCGCACTGTTGGACGTCCGAGGGCTGAGCGTTGCATTCCAAAGCAAGCGAGCCGCGTCCAAATCCGGCGTGGAATCGAACTCTGCTGTGGCTTCCTCAGAGGGCGCCTTTGCGGTTCGCGATCTGTCCTTCACCATCGCCCGCGGCGAAGTTTTGGGACTGGTTGGAGAGTCAGGCTCCGGAAAGTCCGTCACTTCCCTGGCGCTGATGCGCCTCCTCCCTTACCAGGCACGCGTGTCCGGAGAGATTATTTTCGCTGGCGGAAACGGGGGGCCCGACAGCTTGCTCGAACTCCCCGATGAAAACATGCGTCTGCTGCGCGGCTCGAGAATCGCCATGATTTTCCAGGAGCCCATGACTGCCCTCAATCCTGTCATGCGGGTCGGCGATCAGATTGCTGAGGCAATCCTCGCCCACGATCAGGTTTCAAAGTCCGAAGCGTGGCAACGTGCGGTCGAAGGAATGAAAGACGTCGCCATCCCGGACGCCGAACGGCGTGCGCGCGACTACCCGCACCAGCTCTCAGGAGGTATGCGGCAGCGGGTGATGATCGCGATGGCCATCGTGAACCGGCCGGAGTTGCTGATTGCGGACGAGCCCACCACCGCGCTGGATGTGACCATTCAGGCGCAAATCCTGGAACTGCTCGCCGATTTGCGCGCGAAGTTCCGACTGGCCATGCTATTCATTTCGCACGACCTGGCCGTAGTCTCGCAGGTCGCCGATCGGGTCGCGGTGATGTATGCAGGCAGCCTGGTAGAACTTGCCAGCAAACGCGACCTCTTTCAAGCGCCAGGGCATCCTTATACCCGCGGACTGCTTCGCGCCGTGCCGACCCTGGATACCGACCGTGCCCGCCCTTTGCAGACCATTGAAGGAACAGTTCCGTCCGCCCAAACAGCGCTGCCAGGGTGCCCATTTGAACCGCGCTGTGGCGATCGCGCTGGTGAATGCGCCCTGGAACTGCCGCCGCTCGTGGAAGTCTCTCCCGGTCATTGGGCGCGCTGCCCGGTAGTCAACCACCCCGTTCGCTTGCCTGCGGGGGTATAATCCCGCATTTGTCGGTGCAGAGTGCGCATTCTTGTTCTGAGTGACATCCACGGCAATCTGGACGCGCTTGAAGCCTCTCTGGCTGCAGCCGGGCCTTACGACGTCGCCGTCAACCTCGGCGACATCGTGGGCTACGGCGCCAGTCCCAATGAAGTGATTGAACGATCGCGCGAAGTCGGCAAGTATTTCGTCCGCGGCAATCACGACCGCGCCTCGAGCGGCTTGATGGACTTGAAGGACTTCAACCCCATCGCCGGGCTGGCTGCCCTGTGGACGCGCGATCAGCTTACCCCGGAGAACCTCGAATGGCTGCGCAGTCTCCCGCAGGGACCGATCCAGATTCCCGAGTTGCCCGAAATCCAATTCGTGCACGGCTCGCCCATCGATGAAGATGAATACGTGGTCACCTTGCACGATGCCCTCGCGCCCTTAAGCGCGCTTCCGGTCTCGGTCACTTTTTTTGGACACACGCACCTGCAGGGCGCGTTTTCGTTCAAGGTGGCAGTCGGCGACGCCTTCCGGCCTCCCTACAAAACCATCGGCCAAAGCGAGACCATGCAGTTTGCCTTGAAGAAAGATGTGCGATACCTGATCAATCCCGGCTCGGTAGGGCAGCCACGCGATGGAGACTGGCGCGCCGCTTTCGCCATCTTTGACAGCGATAAGTGGATCGTCACCTTCCAGCGCGTGCCCTACAACCTGAAAAGCGCGCAAGACCGGATCTTCGCCGCGAACCTCCCGCAGCGGTTGGCGACTCGGCTGGCAGCGGGAAGATAGTGCGGCTCGGTTGCCTCGTTTAAATTCCCAACAGACCCTTCTTCAACCCTGCGTTCGGCGGCTTCGGCCCCAGCCATACTGAGAACAGCATTTGCGCAAATGGGGCGCCGGCAATCGTCACCTTTTCCTGGCCTCTTATGGTGACCGTCGTCCCCATGCCGGGCACGTACGTGAAGACCATCTCGTCCTGCTCCTTGAGAGGCTCGAGCGCGCCAATTAAACGGTCGATCTCGGCCTTCATCTGCTGGCTCGCAGCGGGTGCATTGTCACGGAACGATTCCTGGAAGGCATCGGCCATCTGGTTCTTGCTCACCCCGTGCAGGAAATGCATGACGATGCGCTTCGTCTCGTCCGCCTTCACGATGGCGTCCCCGTCGGAGGACTTCTGCACAAGGTACAGTCCGGCGACATAGACCTTCACCATGAATTTCGTGCGCAATCCCAGACCGTTGAGCAGGAGTTGAGTGTTGCCAACAGTGACTGTGTCGGGCAGAGTCACGCCCGCGAGGCTCGCAGCATCGAGATGCTGGATCGACGCCAGCGCCAGAAGCGCAACGGCAAGCGACATGGCGATTCTGCGAATGACGAACTCCTTCAAGTCCGCTACACGACGCGATACTAGCACGGGAGAAATGTGGAAGGAGTTACAGGCCGCCGTGATTGAGGTGCACGGTTCCTATTTCGGCACGAGAGTAGCTGGGTCGGTGCGGGCGTGTTAATGAATCCAGAAATTATCAGCGCCTCGGTTGTTCATGGCAATGAAAGCAATCTGATAAGTAGATGTGTTCTTATGGAGCGACGGGCGTCTCGCCCGTCCGGCGGGCGGAGGGCGCCCGCCTCTCTGCCGGCCACCGTGACAGATTCTTGGCCCTCGCGTACGATTGCCAACCATCCATGCAGTCCGCCAGTGCGGGGATCCCGCAGAAGGAGCCGCCTATGGGCACAGAATCTGAGCAGAACCCACCAATACAAACAGAAACACACCAGTGCGGGCATCTCTTTGGATGTGGGGAGACCAAGGGAACGGGTGTCTTCCGCGAAGACATCGCGGAGTCCGCATTCAACAAGAAATCAGCCGATCGGCTTCTGCATCGGGACGAGGTGAACCAGGAGATCTTCGACAACTATCTCACCGCGCGAGGACGCTCGCGTCGCAGTCTTTTGCAGGCCAGCGGCTTTCTCGGCACGTTGGCCGCCGTGGGTCCGTGGTTTACCAGGCTGGCCGGTGCGAACGACGGGGGCCCAGCCAATACGAATGTGGGCGCAAATCAGAAAAACTCAAGTGCCAATGAAGGCAAGGTCCACACCGTCGAATCGAACAAAGAGACGGTCCATCTGGGCGTGTTCGACACCACCCTGCCACCTATCCTCACCATCGATTCGGGCGACACCATCAGCTACCCGAACACGTGGTCGCACTTTCTGAACCAGCTGCAGCCCGGAGTCCCTGTAGAAAAACTGGCGGAGATGCGCAAGAGCAACCCCGGACGCGGTCCGCACTCGATTATCGGACCCATTGCAGTCAAGGATGCGGAGCCGGGCGACGTGCTCGAAATTCGCTACAGGCGACTGCTGCCCGTGAATTGGGGAGCCGTGTTCAACAATCCGGGCTCGCTCGGCACGGGCTTGCTGCCTTCGGATTACCCGCAAGGCCAGGTCAAGTATCTCGACCTCGATCTGAAGGAACAGCACGCGGAGTTTTCCAAGAACATTCACGTCCCGCTGAAACCATTTCAGGGCACGCTCGGTCTCGCGCCGCCGGATGGCTACTATCCGCCTGTGAGTCCGGGCGTGACCAGCTCCGTTCCTCCCGGGCCACACGGCGGCAACGTGGATCTCAGCGAAATGGCAGAAGGCTCGACCATGTTCATTCCAGTCTGGAAGCCGGGAGCGCTGATCTTTACCGGCGATTCGCACGCAGCCCAGGGCGACGGCGAAATCAATCTTTCGGCGCTCGAAACGCGCATGCAGGAGATGCGCATCCAGGTCGTTTTGCATAAACAGAAAAACTTCGCCTGGCCGATCGCCGAGACATCGACGCATTGGATCACTCTCGGCCTCGATAAAGATTTGAACGTCGCCATGACCTCAGCGGCGCGCAACGCGATTAAGTTTCTGTCTACGCGCGCGGGGATGACGGAACTAGACGCTTATGCGTTGTGCAGCATCGCCGTGAGCTTCCGCGTGACCCAGGTGGTTGACATCGTGCGTGGTGTTCACGCAATGATTCCCAAGAGTATCTTTGCGTCAGAGCTGCGTCGGCAAATCGCAGTCGTCTAAGTTCGCGGTCGGACTCCGCGTAAACCATGAGCTATCATGACTAGGTACGCGCCGCGGCGGTGAGCAGATGAAGATCAAGTGGATGTTTCTGGCGCCCCTCCTGCTTTTCGCGAATGGAGTTTTCGCGCAGAGTTCCCTTCCGCCCGGAACCATTCTGCCCGCGCGCCTGAATTCCTCTCTGAATCCCGACAAGATCCATGCTAGCCAAACGATCACAGCGCGCATCACGCAGGACGTGCCGCTTCCTTCGGGCCAGAAAATTCACTCTGGTGCAAAGCTGACTGGAGAAGTCATAAACGTCAAGCCAGGCAGGCCCGGGCAAGCTGCGGAGATCACCTTCCGCTTTGACAAACTTGAGGTCGCGCACCATTCTGAGCAGATCAAATCCAATCTCAGGGCGCTCGCATCGCTGATGGAAGTCGAAGATGCGCAAACTCCGCCCACCGGACCAGATCGTGGAACACCTTGGGTGTGGGCAAACCGGAATCTCATCGGGGGAGAAGTGGCTTACGGCACCGGCCCCGTCGCACGTGGAACAGAGATTGTGGGGGAAGGGTTGATCGATGGCGTTCTGATGCCGGCCAGCGCCAACCTGGCACAGGGATGCCGTGGCGAAGTTGCCGGAAACCGCGCCGCTCAAGCTTTCTGGGTGTTCTCGTCAGACGCCTGTGGCGTGTACGGGTTCGGGGATTTGCAGATATCCCATGCCGGCCGCACTACTCCGATTGGCGAGATTACGCTCACCGCGAAAAGCGGCCGCATGAACGTCAGAACTGGAAGCGGCTTGTTGCTGAGAATCAATGGTGCCGGCTCGCAGTAAACGGCCCATATATCCCAATTCAGTGGAACCTTACTTGTCTGTCATCTTGGTGGAACTTACTTGTCTGTCATCTTGAGCGAAGTGAGGCGCCAGCCGAACGGAGTCGAAAGACCCCGCTGCTGTTTCGATCTCCTGAGAAGCTGATAACCATTCCACCATGGGTCGCCATGACGCGGATCGTCGCGACTCCAAGAGGCTGCGAAAAAAGTCTTTTCGACGCCCGCAGTTTTCCCCAGCGGCTGAAGCCGCGCCCTTTCAAAACGCGATCGAAATCCCAGTTTTTCCCGCAGTCCCCCAGTCGCTCTCTCGTCACGGCCGCTTTGGTCTCGATGTGCAGGTCTTCGTTGTAAACTTTTCCGATGTCCTTTTCATTTCGCAGCAAGGGTGCAGTTCCGCGCGAATCCGGTAGCCTGTTTCCCAATCAGACGCAACCCGATTCTTTCCTGATCGCCCACATTGATGGCGGCGCGCGTGGCAATCCTGGCCCGGCTGGCTACGGAGTTGTCATCACCGACCAGGCCGGACGCAAAGTCGCGGCTCTGAGCGAGTATCTCGGCCACCAGACGAACAACTATGCGGAATACAGCGGATTGTTGGCTGCGCTCGACTACGCCCTCAAGCATGGGCATAAAGCCCTCAAGGTAGTTGCTGATTCGGAATTGCTGGTGAAGCAGATTCGGGGCGAGTACAAGGTCAAGAGTCCGAGCCTCCTTGAGCTTTACCAGCGCGCTCGGAAAATGATCGGTCAGCTCGAATGGTTTTCGATCCAGCACGTTTTACGCGGGGGGAACCAGGAGGCGGACAGGCTGGCGAATCTCGCAATGGATAAGGGTATGGGGCGGAGCCGCAACGTGGTTGCGACGACGGGCGAGGACGCCCGTCGCTCCACGAACGCTTCGGATACGCTCTCGGATCGGTCTCCGAGCCGCGGCCAGGAATTCAGCGGCGTGGTGCGTGACGGTGTAATTGTGCTCGACGGCGCGAAGCTGCCGGAAGGTACGCGCGTGCAGATTCGTGTGCGTGAGTAATGGATTCGTTCGACGACTAAGACCAGGGACGGTTCTTTCATTCCGCTGACGTATGATCGTGAATAATCTTCCACCCGTCGGGAAATCTTCGAAAAACGAGCGTGAACAGGCCATGTGGCGTTTTGCCGTCCGACATGGTGAGGTGCCACTCCCCGCGGACGAAAGCCGCATCGGAGGCGAGTGGTTCAATCTGCAAGCCGGAAAATTCCAGTTTGCCCATCTCCTTGCCTTCGCTCTGGTAGGTCTTGCGATAGCGATCAAGCGCGCCCTGCCACCCGGACGTGCGTTGTGCACCCGAAAAGAACGTCAGCTTTGGCGAATTCCAATAACCTGCCATGAAGGCCTGGAGATCGTAGTGGTTCCAGGCATCCTGTTGATCGTGGAGCACCTGTTCGACGGCCGCTCGAACACTGGACGCGTTGGAATTCTTGCTCTGACCATCGATCGGGATTAGAAGAGCGACGAGGGAAAGTAGGAACAGCTGAGCGCGCATGGTCGTCTCCGAGTCGCGCTCCAGTGTCGCACAAGTGAAGACTTTCCCAGGTTAGCGTCCAAAGAACGGATGCGAACCTGGGGCACCTAAGGACCAACGCGATTCCAGCGCGGAGGCACGGAAGTCCCCATCCAAAGGCTCCGGTGTGCTATCGGGGAAAAAAGAAAAACGGCAGGACCGACTCCTGCCGTCTGCAATCAGAACCTGACGTGCTTATTTGCGGTTGACCGCTTTTTTGAGTTCAGCTCCCGGGGTAAACTTCGCGACGCGGCGGGCGGCGATCTTAATCGTGGCACCCGTTTGCGGGTTGCGCCCATTGCGGGCTTTTCTTTGGGAAACGGAGAACGTCCCAAAACCAATCAGAGCTACCCGGTCTCCCTTTTTGAGGGCAGCAGTGATGCTGTCCACGGCGGTGTCGATCGCTGCTGTCGCCTGCGTCTTGCTCATGTCGCAGGCGCCCGCGATACGGTCCACGAGATCAGCTTTGTTCATCTTCTCTCCTAGACAGAATTCCAGTCTGCTCCAGCCCGAATCCGGGGGAGGTGTAGCCACACTTGCTGAAGCGGAATTCTGATGGATGCTATTTTGCCCCCACTTTTCGCAATGTCAACTGTGAATAACTTATCCCTGACGCGTGTTTGCTGCGTTGGAAGCGTGCGCTCCCGCAAAAAGCCTGCTCCGCGCGGGATTTGCAGCATACAGGTGATGATCTTGATACTACAAATAATCACTAGTACATCGGGCGAAAATCGTGATGCCGCCATTCGCCGCGCAGAGTGCCGAAGGCCGGGCATCGGAGGAGGCTCCTTTTCCTCCGGTCTCCACAAACCTGCACATGGCTCCACAGGATGTACACAGCCGGTCGCGGATTAGCACTTGCGAGAGATCACTCGAAGGTGCAGAGTCAGAGAACGAGGGAAGCATTCGGCCATGAAAGTGTCCGCGGAAGTCTGTCCGCTATGCGATGGAACGGGGTGGAAGAGTGTCAGTCAGAACGGCGATCGGCGAGTCACGCGCTGTGACTGCCGCCTGAAAGCACGCGCCCAAAGCCTGCTCGAGGCGGCGCGCATTCCGAAACGTTACGAGCATTGCGAGCTTTCCAGCTTCACCACGGATTTTCCGGGCGCGCATCCGTCGCTGGCGATGGCGCATATCGCTGTTTCGAGGTTTGCGCAGGAATACGACCCCGGAGACGGCACCGGCCTTCTTTTGATCGGCAAGATTGGTACCGGCAAGACCCATCTGGGAGTGGGCATACTGAAGGAACTCATTCTCACTCGGGGCATCGGCTGCCTTTTCTATGATTACCGCGAGCTGTTGAAGGAAATCCAGAATTCGTATAACGCCTCGGTGCAGACCACGGAACTCGATGTGCTGCGTCCAGTGTTCGACGCGGAGGTGCTGTTTCTGGACGAACTGGGCGCGGTGAAACCGAGTGAGTGGGTGTGGGACACGGTCAGCCTCATCCTGAACACGCGCTACAACAACAATCGCACCACGCTCATCACGACGAATTTCGAGGATCAGCCGGCGGGAGGCGTAAACAATTCCATCTCGCCTGCGAGGGCGGCCGTGCGCGAGGAAACTCTGGGCGACCGGATAGGAGAGCGCATGCGTTCCCGGCTCCATGAGATGTGCCGCATCATCAAGCTCGATGGATTGGATTTCCGGCAGAAGTTCCGCAGCGCAAATTTTCGCTAGGTCCGGGAAAAGGCATTATTCAAGTTGCGTCGTGCCAGCGCATCTTTGAAAATAGGCCCGTGTCCGATATCGACGGTTTCGTGTGCCCTATCTGCAACCGCTGGCATGAAGGGTTACCCCTCGACTACGCATACGATGCACCGTTCTACTGGTCCAGACGGCTGGAGTCGGACAAGGGCTCGTTCCTGAATGCGGACTTTTGCGTCATACAGAACGAGTATTTCTTTGTGCGCAGCCTTATCGAGATTCCAATCCTCGGCAGCGATGAGCCTTTTCGCTGGGGAGTTTGGGGCTCTCTCAGCAAACAAAATTTCGACCGGATCGTCGGGCTCTGGGCTGACCCAAAGCTGTTGGATGAACCGCCTTATTTCAGTTGGCTGAGCAATTCAATTGATGGATACCCGGAAACCCTCAATCTCAGGACCATGATGCGCAGTCGTACCGTTAACGACCGCCCTTTCCTTCAACTGGATGAGAGTGATCACCCGCTGGCCCTGGACCAACGGATTGGAATCACGTCTCAACGCATCCGAGAAATCGCTGCCGAGGCCTTACACCAGCGTAGAGAGTAGTACCGCTCGGGGCCTCATCTCCCGCGCCAACCGGCGCCTCAACCACTAGAATGGCCTAGTGCTGAGCGTGCGGATTGAATTCGTTCCCGAGCGAGATTCGAGGATCTTTGCGGGGATTCCGGCATCGGCTGCTGTGTTCTTGCTTAAAGCCGAAGCGGCGGAAGCCGAGCCGTACGTCAGCAAGACCGCCAATCTCCGACGCCGGTTGCAGCGCCTGCTTTCCGTGCCCGATGAACGGACCAAGCGCCTGAACCTCCGGGATCGGGTGCGCTTCATCGAGTACACGCCCACCGGTTCTGATTTCGAATCCGGGTTTCTTCTTTATCAGTTGCTTCGCAACACTTTTCCGAAAACGTATTACGCGCGGTTGCGTTTGCGCTTTGCCCCGGTGGTCAAGCTGCATCTCGACAACGAATATCCACGTGCGTCAATCACCACCCGCCTCGGGCGAGCGCACGGGAAATCGCTCTACTACGGCCCCTTTCCTTCGCGCGTGAGCGCGGAGAAGTTCGCCAACGATTCCCTCGATTTTTTCAAAATGCGCCGCTGCGTCGATGACTTGCATCCCGATCCGGCATTTCCCGGCTGCATTTATTCGGAAATGAAGATGTGTCTCGCGCCCTGCTTCAAAGGCTGCACCGACGACGCGTATCGCGAAGAAGTCGGGCGCGTGCAGGCTTATCTGGATACGGGCGGGCTGTCGCTGGAGCGCGAACTCACGCAACAACGCGAGGAGGCTTCGAACAATCTGGATTTCGAGAATGCGGCCGCTTTGCACGCCCGCGTCGAGAAGTTGAAGCCCGTGCTCGGACAATTGCCGGAAATCGTGCGGCGCACGGACCAACTTTCCGGGCTCATGGTTCAGCCGAGCGCCGCGGAAAATAGCGTGACGTTCTTTCGCATCGACGCGGGCTGTATTGCCGGTCCGGCCACCTTCTCGATTCAGTCGCCCGAACACACCAAGTCACAGTCCATGGAGTCGCGCGTGCAGCAAGCCGTGGATGCGATGCCGCACACACCCGCAAAAACTGCACTTGAAGCGATGGAGCACCTGGCAATATTGAGGCGCTGGTACTACCGGGGCACGCGCGTGGGAGAAATCTTTCTGGCCGATGATAAAGGAATGTTGCCGATGCGGCGAATCGTGCGCGGCATTTCGCGCGTCTATCGTGGAGAGAAACCGGAGGTACAGCCGCCCGCGCCCGGAAGCGCGCTGCTCGGCTCAAACTCCGGTCTACACGATCGTGAGGAAACATGAAGACCAATCCCGACCAGGCTATTCGTCAGCACCTTCTATATCTGCTGAAGGATGGCGGCGCCCATGCGAAGTTCGACGACGTCATCAAGAACTTTCCTGAAAATCACAGGGGTAAGAAGGTACAAAACTTTCCGCATACCGCGTGGATGCTGCTCGAACACATGCGCATTGCCCAGTGGGACATCCTTGAATTCAGCCGCGACCCGAAGCACATCTCCCCCACGTTCCCCGACGGCTATTGGCCGAAAACGGACGCTCCTCCCAGCGATGCCGCCTGGACCAAAAGCATCCAGAGCTTCCACAAGGATCTGAAGGAGATGGAGGAGCTGATTTCGGATCCGAAAACTGATCTGTACGCTCCCCTTGCATGGGGCGATGGACAGACGGTGCTGCGCGAGGCCATGCTGGTGGCCGATCACAACGCTTATCACCTGGGACAACTGGTTATGCTGAGCAGGCTGCTGGGTTCGTGGGAGGAGTAACTCTCATCTCCTCAGCCCGCGCAGGCCTTCTCCGCCAAATCCGGTTGCAGGGTTCTTTGCCAATGTGCGAGATTGCGAGTCGCGGATCTTTTTCGAAAGATGACGCGGACGCCGTCGCGCCAGCGTTCATCGATCCCGATGAGCGTCCATTCGATGTCGGGCGAGATGTAGCGCAGGACCGTATCGGTGGCGGGGTGAATGTGCAACGTGGGAGCGACCAGAAATAGAAGCGGATCTTCCGGCGAAAGTTCGCGCTCGGGGAAATATCCGTAGCGCTGGAACTCGCCGCGGGCGTGATGCCATTGCACGCGCGACCAGTAATCCAGGCCTTGCAGCGGCAAATGGATGTCTTCGTCCGCCTTCAGTTCCACCACGACCAGGCGCCGCTCGCGGGTCGTGGTCAGCACATCGAGCATGGCGCGATCCGAGGCAGAGAAGGCGGGCACTTGGGAATAGAGACAGCCGTGGTCGAGCTTCTCGTCCAGCGCGCTGATATCGCGCACTACGAGAGACTCCAGCCACCGTTCCGGATGCAGGCGCCACAATGGCTGATGCCGTGCTCCCTGTGCGCCACGAGCGGCACGCAGCGCTTGGACAAGGTGGGTAAAGTCATTGGCGTTCCGCTCATCGAGGACGCGCTCCTCGGCGCCGATACCAAACACGATTTCTTGACTGCTGCGGAACGACCCGCCTTGGTGTGCTAATCGGGCGCGAGCAAATTCCAGGCCATGCCAGCGGAAGGCAACTTCCGAGGTCGACAGCACCGCGACTTCGCACTCGGGCAGCAAGCTCAGCACGCGGTGGATGGAATCGGCGAAGCGTTCGAGCACACCCGTTTCATCCGGGCAGCGGACCAGGCGCGTCGAAATATTGCCTCGGTCGTGGCAGTCGATGGCGACTACTTCATCGTGCCGCTGGTCAAATTCGTAGAGTTGCCACTTGGCCGCATCGCGATGGAGATGGGCCAGGCGTTCCCGCGTAAGTGCCGACGTACCTGCCGGCAAGAACAACTTCACGCCTTCAACCAGGACGCGCTGGTCTTCCGAGTTGCGGCAGATATCGAGCCACAGAATTGCGAACGTGAGCGCGGCGTCGATCGACGCCTGCGTTTCCTGCTGGTTCACCCCCAGGACGGCAAAGGCGGTCCGCCCCTGGCGCAAGATCCCGCGCGTGTAGATGGGGCCGAACGAACGCTCGAGATCCATGGCGTTGCTCAGTTTCGTGGTCGTGAATCCGGGGAAGTGGCGCTCCAACGCTCGCCGCAGTTGTTGCTGATAGGTGGAACGGGCGACGCGGCGGGCTGTCGGCGTGCGATGGTCCTGGCCGCGGCAGATTTCGAGTTTCGAGGGCCGCGCGTGGCCAAGCTTCTGCACCATGAGCCGCAGGCCGCCATTGCGGACTTCGGCGTCCAGAATCCGCCGGACGGCATTCCGTTCCGCCGACCACAGGTGAAGCAGGCATTTGTTGTATTCGCCGGAGACCGAGTACTTCGAGTCGGCAAGGTCGAAGATCCGGGCGCCGTCTTCGAGAACCACGGCATGGCGGGATCCGCCCAGGAATTCTTGCAGCATGCGGCTGAGGGATTCTGGAGTCATTGGTCGATTTTTCCAGCCCTGCCACGAGCCGTCTGTGATGTTTGAACATCGCCGGAACTTGCTGGCCTCGTGTGGGATAATGAACAGATACCAACACCCTCCGGAGTCCCTGTCCGGGTCTGAGGCATCTAATTAGCGTGAATCACGACAATTTCTTCTTCAAGCATTACGGGCTGACGCAGGCGGATTTGCCGCGTTATTTGGCCGCAGCGCTGTCCGCCGGGGGCGATTATGCCGACCTTTATTTCGAATATCTGTCCTCCACATCGTTGAGCGTGGACGAGTCGATGGTGAAGTCGGCATCCCAGGGAATTTCGGCGGGATGTGGCGTGCGGGTCGTGTCCGGGGAGCGTACCGGCTATGCGTACACCGACGACCTGTCTCCGGAGCGCATTCTGCATGCGGCGCGCACGGCGGCCCTGATCGCATCCGGACCGGCAAAGACTCCTGCGGTGGGCTTTCAGCAGAAGCCGGCGCGGAGTCTGTATCCGGTTAGCCTGCCCTCGGTGGACGCGGAAATCACAGCCAAGGTTGAACTGGTCATGCGGGTCGACGCGGCGGCGCGCGCCTATGATCCTCGCATTAAAGAAGTACGCGCCAGCTACGCGGACGAACTGCGGAATATTCTCGTAGTCACCTCTGATGGCACGATTGCCGAAGACTCCCAGCCGCTGGCGCGGTTGAACGCGTCCTGCATTGCCAAGAGTGAGCAACAGTCCGGACGAGGCAGTGCTGGCGGTGGCGGCCGCGTGGCCCTCGACTTCTTCTTCGGAGAAAAAACTCCCGAGCACTTCGCGAAAGAAGCGGCCCGGCAAGCGATACTGCAGCTCGACGCGCGGGAGGCGCCGGCTGGGGAAATGGAAGTGGTGCTTGGTCCAGGATGGCCCGGCGTGCTGCTACACGAAGCGGTAGGTCACGGCCTGGAGGCGGACTTCAATCGCAAGAAGACTTCCGCATTCGCGGGACTGGTGGGAAGGCGTGTGGCCAGCGAAAAGTGCACGGTCGTTGATAACGGCACCATGCCGTGGCGTCGCGGATCACTCAACGTCGATGACGAAGGTCAGCCCACGCAAGAGACGGTACTCATCGAGAACGGCATTCTCAAGGGCTATCTCAGCGACAAACTCTCGGCGAAGCTCATGGGGATCTCCGATACCGGGAATGGCCGGCGCGAGAGTTACGAACACATTCCGATGCCGCGTATGACCAACACCTACATGCTCCCGGGACAGGATGATCCCGAAGACATTATTCGTTCCGTGAAGCATGGCGTGTACGCCGTGAATTTCGGCGGCGGGCAGGTCGACATCACGAACGGGAAGTTCGTATTCTCGGCCTCGGAAGCTTACATGATCGAGGATGGCAAGATCACCGCTCCCATCAAGGGCGCGACGCTCATCGGGAATGGCCCGGACGTGCTGACTCGCGTTTCGATGGTGGGCCACGATCTGCAACTTGATGAGGGCGTCGGCACCTGCGGCAAAGACGGGCAGGCTGTGCCGGTGGGCGTGGGGATCCCAACGATCAAAGTAGACCGGCTGACCGTGGGCGGCACGGCGAGGAAAGATAGCGGCGGCTTCATGCAGTAAACCGGCTGCTGGCTTTTAGCTGTTAGCTTTGGCGAACCTGGTTCCATTATCGCTCGGCTTCTTTGCCTCCCTGTGGTGAAAATTTCTTTTATGTCAGAAATCCAGACTGAAACAACACAACTCGAAACTCGAAACCCCAAACTCGAAACCGATCTGAAAGAACTTGCCCAGGACATGGTGCGGCGAGCGATGGCTGGTGGGGCCACCGCGGCCGAAGCCGTGGTCCGTGAGGGCGACGAGTTCTCGACGGTCGTTCGCCTTGGCCAAGTGGAGACCCTGAAAGAATCCGGATCGCGGGCCATTGGCGTGCGCGTGTTCTTCGGCAAACGCGCTGCCAGTACCTACTCCAGCGACTTTTCTCGCGCAGGCCTCGACCGCATGCTGAAGTCGGCACTGGAGCTGGCGAAGATTACTTCTGAAGATCCCTTCGGAGGCATTCCCGAGGTCAGTCAGCTCGGTTCTCTCAAGGGCGATCTCGACCTTTATCACGAAGACGTCTATTCGCTGCCTGGTACCCAGCGTATCGAGTACGCCCGCCGCGCGGAGAAGGCCGCTCTCGATTTCGATCCGCGCATCAAGAACTCCGAAGGCGGGTCGTTCGATGCCGCGACCGGCCGAAAAGTGCTGGCGAACTCGCACGGGTTCGTGGGCGAGTATCGCCGGTCGTACTGTTCGGTGGCGGCGATTCCGATTGCGCAGGATGAGAAGGGCGGCATGCAGCGCGATTACTGGTTCTCGGTCGCGCGCAGTCTGGGAAGGCTCGACCCTCCGGAGCATGTCGGGCGGATCGCGGCCGAGCGCACCATCCGCCGCCTGGGCGCACGCAAGGCGAAGACCTCGCATGTGCCAGTAATCTTCGATCCCATGGTGGCAGCCTCGATTCTCGAGCATATCTTCGAGGGTGTGAATGGGGACTCGGTGTACCGCGGCGCATCGTTTCTGGCCGGCAAGCTCGGGCAAAAGATTGCCGGGGAAAACGTGACCGTCATCGATGACGGCACGATGCCCGGCGGCTTCGGCACCAGCCCCTTCGATGGTGAAGGCATTCCGACCCGGCGCAAGCTGGTCATCGAGAATGGGGTCCTGAAATCGTATCTGCTGAATACTTACACGGCGAAGAAGCTCGGGCTCGAGACTACGGCGAACGCTTCGCGCGGATTGGCTGGTACGCCTGGGATTGGACCGGGCAACTACTTCCTGCAGCCCGGGACGAAGACGCCGAAGGAGATTATTGGTGATGTCAAGGAAGGTTTGTACGTGACGGAATTTCTCGGTCACGGTGCGAACCTGGTGACGGGCGATTATTCGCGCGGTGCTTCCGGTCTTTGGATTTCTGGCGGCGAGCTGACCTATCCGGTCGAAGAGATCACGGTGGCTGGGAACCTGAAAGAGATGTTCTTTCACATCTCGGAAATCGCGAACGATCTCGAATTCCGTGGGGCGGTGGCCTCGCCGACGATTCGCATAGACGGGCTGACCGTGGGCGGAGAGTAGGAAGACCTCACCACAGAGGCACAGAGACACAGAGAAATTCCTTGGCAAGTGCTTCAAGACTTGTCATTCCGAGCCCGGTGAGGAATCTCTTCCTGCACGCCGCTGTGCACAGCAGATTCCTCGCTGCGCTCGGAATGACAATTTTTAAAAAGAACAAGACATAGAATTTCTCTGTTTCTCTGTGCCTCGGTGTCTCTGTGGTGAAGACGCAGCGAATAGTACAATCCCTGCATGGGCGGATTCATCCAGCCGAATCCCACGGTGGAAGAGCGCGATACCAATTGGCGCGCGATTGGGATCGGGATTGCGGTTGTCGTTGCGATCGTGGCGATTCTGCTTCTCATCTCCCGCACGGAGCAGAAAGCGCCCACTGGGCCGCCTTCATACGCGGCCAACATCAAATTCAGTGATCTCAAGATGAGCGCAGCCGAGAATTTCGTCGGCGCGACCGTGAACTACCTCGACGGTACGGTAAGCAACGCGGGCAATCAGATGGTCACGCACGTGATGGTCGAAGTCACGTTCAAGGACTCGATGGCCCAGCTTGCCCAGCGAGAAACTGTGCCCTTGCGCGTGCTGCAGGCGAGCGGACCCTATCCCGACGCCGTGGACCTGAGCGTCTCGCCGCTGGCTCCCAGACAGAGCAAGCCCTTCCGCCTCACCTTTGAAGGCATCTCTTCGCAATGGAACCATGAGTACCCGGAGTTGAAAGTGGTCGACGTGACCACGAAATAGCTTTCCACGAGCACACATCCACGCTTGGGATGCCAGCGAGATTCCTCCGCTTCGCCTCGGAATGACAAGGGGTGATTCTCGGCACTCGCAACTCCGAACTCGTGGTCCGTTACAATGATCACGTGCCAGAAACCAAGCCATTTCGGCTGACGGAGTCGGTGAAAGCTGCGGGTTGAGCTTCCAAGCTAAGTCCGGCGGCGCTGGACTCGGTGCTTGGGAAATTAGCCCGGCAACAGGATCCGAACGTGCTGGTCGGCTTCGATCATGCCGACGACGCCGGCGTGTATCAGATTGCGCCTGACGTTGCTCTGGTGCAGACGGTCGACTTCTTCACACCCATCGTCGACGATCCGTACACGTTCGGGCAGATCGCCGCCACCAACTCCTTGAGTGACGTCTATGCCATGGGTGGACGGCCGCTAACCTCACTCGCTCTGGTCTGTTTTCCGGAGAAAGCGGATTTGGAAATCCTGGAGCGGATCCTGGCGGGCGGACTCTCGAAAATGATGGAAGCCGGATGCACCGTTATCGGCGGGCACAGCATTCGCGACGAAGAGACCAAGTTCGGCTACTCAGTGACGGGTCTGATCGATCCGAAAAAAGTTCTTGCGAACAGCGGCGCGCGGGCCGGCGATGCGCTGCTGCTTACGAAAGCCATCGGCACAGGAGTAATTTCGACCGCGATCAAGAAGGAAAAAGCCAAGAGCGCATGGGTGGATGCCGCCGTCGCTTCGATGACGACCCTCAATAAGAGAGCGGCCGACGTGCTCGCCAGCAAGCCATACCGGGTGCATGCGATGACCGACATTACGGGATTCGGCCTGATCGGGCACGCGCGTGAAATCGCTCTGGCATCGAATGTGAGCTTCCGCATTTCCGCCGGCCGAGTTCCCCTACTCGAGGGTGCTCTGGAATGTGTTCGGGCGGGATATATTCCTGGCGGACTGAAGGCGAATCGCGATTTCGCGGAATGTGTCGTTCATTATGAAGACGGAGTTCCGGAGGAAGTGAGAACGCTTTTGTTCGATCCGCAGACCGCGGGAGGATTACTGATGGCGGTGGCCGCTGATGATGTGGACCAACTCGCAAGGGCCCTGACTTCTGCGGGAGTTGCGGCGGTCGAGATCGGCCAGGTGATTCCCGCAACCAGGCCGCTTATCAACGTAGGCACGTAACCGGGTTCTGGTTTCTCTTCCTGGAGAATCGAACTGGTTGAGAGCGGGAGTGGGCAGCCATGCAGCCGTTTTACTTTGTGCTCGGGCTTCTTGTTGTGTGTGTCTTAACACTTGGCGTACTTATCCTGTTCCCATCGTTGCCTGATCCTACGTGTGCATCGTTGCTTGCACGTTCGCAGAAAGAAGTGCCTATCGCTCTTCCAGCGAATTGTGCACGCATTGCTAACCTGGGCTCAGACAATGTTGTGAACTACCTGGACAACGAGCGAAACACCTACAAGCTTATTCACGAAGAGTGGATCACGTGCACGGCAGTCCCCGCTGGGGGGTTCACCTTCATGAATGATTCGCGCTGGCTGCCCAGCTATGTTCCGGGTCTGTACCAGTTTCGACGAACCGTCATCATCGTCCCATACGCTCAGCCAGTTCCACGAGGATCTCCGTTCGTTGCGGAAGTTTGCCTGATGCCTTGGTGGAAGTACATTCGGCAGATTGTGGGTCAATGCGACGGAAAGTTCGCGGTCTGGAAATGATTCCGCGATCCGCTGAGTGGGCTGCGAGCACTATCAGATCTCCAAATTCCGCTTGGTCGCCCGCGGATCCATGTGATAACGTCTCGGTCCAATCGGGCGGCTCTCCACCCTCGTAAGCCCGCAATTTCAATTGTGAGGTAAGTGCGATGGCCTCTGGCGGATTCTCGCCGCCAACTGGCGGTTCTCCCTCTCCCGTAATCATCGAACAGAAACTGCGTGCTGAACAGATTGTCAAGAATGGCGCAGGATGGTTTCTGGCGATCGCCGGACTTTCGATTTTGAATTCCGTGCTTAATATGTCTGGAGCGCAATTCCATTTCATCTTTGGTCTCGGCATCACGGAAATTGTTGACGCTGTCGGACGGCAATCCGGGTCTGCCGGATCCGCCCTCGGTCTAGTGGTGAATCTTTTCATCGCGGGATTTTTTCTTTGGTTCTGGCATTTTGGGCGAAAAGGGGAAAAGTGGGCGTTCCTGACGGGAATGGCTTTGTACGTCATGGATGGCTTGCTATTGATCCCGTTCAGGGATTTGCTCGGACTCGCTTTCCATGCTTACGCTCTCTACCGCATTTACAGAGGCATGCAGGGAATTCCCATACTCCTGGAACTGCAACGCAGGCTCGCACCCGAGGGCGCGCCCATCGTGCCTAGCTAAAGCTGCTTCTTCCGTAATTTCTGTGAACCTGCCCGGCCCGTACCGGCATCTTTATAAGGGCCGCCAATTCGACTTATATTTCTGAACAGGCTTCCCTCTTCGTGCCGGGATTGCCTTCTTATTTCTTCTAGCCGATCCCTTCTGGAGGTTTTTCTTATGGAAGCACGTGAATTAGGCTGCAGCGGCCTGAAGGTATCTGCCCTCGGTTTGGGCTGTATGGGAATGTCGGAGTTTTACAGCGGGCGCAACGATAATGAGTCGATCGCAACCATCCATCGCGCGCTGGAATTGGGCATCAACTTTCTCGATACCGCGGACGTGTATGGCCCGCACACGAACGAGGAACTGGTTGGGAAGGCGATCAAAGGCAAGCGCGACAGGGTCGTGCTGGCGACCAAGTTTGGCATCATGCGCGATCCCGCGAATCCCCAAGTGCGCGGTGTGAGTGGGAAACCAGACTATGTGCGCTCTTCCTGTGAAGCCAGCCTGCGTCGTCTCAGCGTAGACTATATCGATTTGTATTACCAACACCGTGTCGATCCGAATACGCCCATTGAAGACACGGTCGGAGCGATGGCTCAGTTAGTGAAGGAAGGAAAGATTCGACACATTGGACTTTCAGAAGCCAGCCCGCAGACCTTGCGGCGCGCTGCGAAGGTTCACAAGATCACTGCACTTCAGTCGGAGTACTCGCTGTGGACGCGCGATCCCGAGCGCGAAGTGCTCCCCACCTGCCGCGAACTGGGCATCGGTTTCGTCGCTTACAGCCCGCTGGGGCGCGGCTTTCTGACCGGGCAGTTCAAGCGTTTCGAGGACTTCCCTGAAGACGACTACCGGCGCTTTTCTCCGCGATTCCAGGGTGAAAACTTCCAGAAAAACCTCGATCTCGTGAAACGCGTGGAGGAGATCGCGAAAGAGAAACACTGCACGGCGTCGCAGCTTGCGTTGGCATGGGTGCTGACGCAGGGCAAAGACATTGTGCCGATCCCCGGGACCAAGCGGCGGAAGTATCTCGAAGACAATGTCGGCGCCGTAAACGTTCGGCTGACCGCAGAGGACTTGCGACGCATTGAGGAGGCTTTCCCGTCCGGAGTCGCAGCGGGCGAGCGCTATCCGGAACACATGATGCAGCTCTTGAACCAGTAATCCTCGCGTAGGGGCAGACGCCCCGTCTGCCCGGCGGCCCAGACGAGGGCATCTGGGCCTACGCGGTTCAGCTACCGAAATTTCCCGAGAACCTTGGAGCGTCCACCTGATTCTGGCGAAAGCAAGCCAGGGCTAGGGCAAAAAGATATCTATTTATGGAGGACAAAGTGGCAGATCTAAAGGGAATTCGACTGGCAATTTTAGCGACCGACGGCGTTGAACAATCTGAGTTAACGGAACCCCGCAAGTTCCTCGAGCAGCAAGGTGTCAAAACGACTCTGCTGACTCCGAAAGCGGCGCAGATTCAGGCTTTCCAGCATATGGACAAGGGCGACAAGCTCGATGCGCAAGGACCTATCGAGGGCGCCAAGGCGGGAGAATACGATGCCGTGCTGCTCCCGGGTGGTGCGCTTAATGCCGACAAGTTGCGTATGAACGAGGAAGCGCGGCGGTTTGTGCGCGAGATGGATCAGGCAAAGAAACCATTGGCCGTCATTTGTCATGCGCCCTGGCTCCTGGTTTCGGCGGGCCTGGTGAAGGGCCGTCATATGACCAGCTACTACACTATCCAGGACGATCTTCGAAATGCAGGTGCAGACTGGAAAGATCAGGAAGTGGTGCGTGACGGGAATTGGGTGACGAGCCGGCAGCCGTCGGATATCCCGGCGTTTAATCGGGCCGTGGCGGAGTTGTTTGGAAGTATGAGAAGCCAGCGAGCAGCGTAAGTTGTAGCGCCGCCATCTTGCCGGCGTGTCTGCTGATTCGAAACGGCGGGCGGGACGCCTGCCGGACAGCCGGCGAGATGCCGGCGCTACCCGAAATAAAATGGGCGGCTTTTCAGCCGCCCTTCTTTCATTCCCAAATTTCCTGTTGTTTTACGCGCGGGCGGGACTTTCTCCTCCCTTGGCGATGCCTGGGCGTCCCGGCTCCGGTTTCAGGACCTGCTGTACGCCGTCGTCCTTCGAGGGGAGCTTGATGGGCGGAAGTTCCTTGCCTTCGACGATCATTTTGATCTCGTTGGCGTCGAGCACTTCGCGCTCCAGCAAAGCGTTGGCGATCCTCGTGAGCACGTCGCGGCTGTCAGAGAGCAGCGACTTCGCCCTCCCGTACCCCTCGTCCACCAGGCGCCGCACTTCCAGGTCGATTTTGATTGCGGTGTCTTCGCTGTAGTCGCGATGCTGCGCGATCTCGCGGCCCAGGAAGATCTGCTCTTCTTTCTTACCGAAGGTGAGCGGGCCGAGCGTGCTCATACCCCACTCGCAGACCATCTTGCGAGCCAGTTCGGTGGCGCGCTCAATGTCGTTGCCGGCGCCGGTGCTCATCTGGTTCAGGAACAACTCTTCGGCCAGACGGCCACCCATCAGGATCGCAATCTCGGTCTCGAGGTATTCCTTCGTGTAGTTGTGCTTGTCGTCGATGGGTAGCTGCATGGTCACGCCCAGCGCCATACCACGAGGAATGATCGTGACCTTGTGCACCGGATCGGCATGCGGCAGCTTTACGGCGAGCAGCGCGTGTCCCGCCTCGTGGAAGGCAGTCACCTTCTTCTCCTCGTCGGAGAGAATCATGGACTTGCGCTCCACGCCCATCAGCACTTTATCTTTGGCCAGCTCGAAGTCGTAATGCAGAACGGCCTTGCGGTTCTGCCGAGCGGCACTCAGAGCGGCCTCGTTCACCATATTGGCGAGGTCGGCGCCTGAGAATCCCGGGGTCCCGCGAGCCAGAACGCTGAGTTCCACGTCTTCGGCAAGAGGAATCTTGCGGGTGTGCACGCGAAGAATTTCTTCGCGGCCGCGCACGTCAGGACGATTCACGACCACGCGGCGATCGAAACGCCCG
>Ga0307472_100000139_pt1 | contig 22549 bp, 23 predicted proteins | sample atmos_gasesAM5C__2_FD_204582 | JGI IMG/M metagenome (GOLD analysis project Ga0307472, IMG submission 204582) | Hardwood forest soil microbial communities from Morgan-Monroe State Forest, Indiana, United States - atmos_gasesAM5C_05 | ecosystem: Environmental > Terrestrial > Soil > Temperate...
TACAACTTCAGCTCCCGGGTTGGCGTCATCTTCGGCGCGCGCATCTTCGTCGCGGGACGCAATACCGGCTCGAGCGTGACGACGGCGGCCGCCATCAACATGGTGTTCTAAGCCAAGCTGAACGGCAGATTAAAGCCGGATTAACAGCCATTGAAACGGCGCGCGAGACCCCCGTTTTCAGGCGGCTGCGACCTCGAACCTGTGATTCAGGCCTCGGGAACAGAGGGTCCCAACCTCATTCTGACAAAGGGTCAACGCAGCCCGAGGTGACTGCGTTTTAATGGACACAGGCTTGAACGGCCCCGTGAAGGGGGAGTCTAATCCGGCATGGATAAAACCTCGAAAAGTACTGAGGTGACAGCTGTGAACACACTGAGCGCACGACCTTTTGCAAGGACGCTGGGTGCCCTGTTGCTGGGTATCGCGGTGGCAGGTGCGCCGGCGTTGAGCTACGCGGACCACAGCTTCGGCGGTGGCCATAGTGGAGGCGGTGGTGGCGGGGGCCACTTCAGCGGTGGCGGCGGCGGCCACCTCAGTAGTGGCGGCGGGGGCCACTTCAGCGGTGGCGGTGGCCACTTTTCCGGCGGCGGCCATTTCAATGGCGGCAACTACGGCGGCGGCCACGTTGCGGGCGGCTACTACGGCGGCTCACACGTTGTGAGCCACGGTACTGCCTTCGCCGGCGGCTATGCGGCCGGGGGTGCGCATTACTACGCGGGGGCGCGCAGCTACAGCGGAGTACGCTCCGGCGCCAGCTTCGCCACCACCAGCCGCTTCGCTGGCGGCCGCGTCTACTACCCGGGCCGTGGCTACTACCCGGGCCGCTATTGGGGCGGCGGGTACTGGCGTGGCGTGTTCTGGCCGCACTGCTATTTCTACCCGGGATTCGCCTGGTTCCTGCCGGTCCTTCCCTTCGGCTATGCCACGTTCTGGTGGGGCGGGATGCCGTACTACTACGTGAACGACCTCTATTACACGTATAGCCCGGCAGACAGCGGCTATGTGGTGACCGAGCCGCCGCCGGCGGGCGGCGACGAGAGCGGTTCCGCCGCACCGCCCGCGGGTGATGTCTTTGTCTATCCGCGCAACGGACAGAGCGACCAGCAGATGGCGAATGACCGCTACGAGTGCCACAGCTGGGCGGTGGGTCAGACGGGATTCGACCCGACGCGCGGCGGACAGCAGTCCGGCAGCGCCGACGATTACCGGCGCGCGATGGTCTCCTGCCTCGATGCGCGCGGCTACAGCGCGCGGTAGAACCGACGACGCAGCCGGCAAAAGTCGCGCCTTCGATTTCTGCCGATACAACTAGAGCGCCCGCCGATCCGGCGGGCGCTCGCGTTTTCGGCCGCTCCGCGCTAGTTCCCCACCTGGACGGCGTTGGCGAAGGTCCCCGGAGTGGTTGCACTCTGCAGCAGGACCGTAGCGCTCGTGCCATCCGCGACGGCGATGTCCGGATGCCCGTCACCGTTCAGGTCGCCGATCGCGACGCTGAGAGGCTGGCCCATTCCCGCGTAGACGGTCGCGGTGCCGAACGTGCCGGCCGCCGCGGGCGCGTGATTCTGCAGCAGCACCGATACGCCGCCCGAAAAGTCAGGGTCGATGCTCGCGACCACGATATCCGGTCTGCCGTCACCGTCGAGGTCGGCGACCGCCACGTCTATGGCACCGTCGGGCGTCGCATAGGTCACGGGCGCGGCGAAGGTGCCGGGAGGGGCCGCGTTCTGCAGCAGCACCGAGACGCCCGGCACGCCGGTGCCATCCGTCCCCGGTCCGAAGTTCGCGACCACGAGATCCGGCAGGCCGTCCCCGTTCACGTCGGCGATTCTCACCGCCTGCGGCTGAGCGCCTGCAGGGAAAATCATCGGGGCCGCGAATGTGACCGGCGAGGTCGAGGTCTCCACGAAGACGTAGACGGAGCCGTTGTTGCCGTTGCTGTCGTAGGTCGCCGCGACGACGGCCACCATGCCATTACCGATGCTGCCGACCGCGACCGAGGGCGTGAAGCCGTTGGTGGGCAGCAGGATCGGCGCCAGGAACTGGCCAGGATTGGCGGCATCGTGCACCAGAACGATCGCGTTGCCGGAGGCGCTGTTGTCCGCCAGCGCGAGATCGCGGTTGGCGCCGCTGCCGGTGAGGTCTCCGGCCACGACCTGGTTGGGCTGACCGCCGGTCGCGATGCTGACCGCCGGCTGGAAGGTTCCGGCCGTCGCGCCGTGCATGAACACGGAGATCGTCCCCGAGCCGGAGTTGGAGACGACGAGGTCGAATTGCCCGGATCCGGTGAGATCCGTCACGGCGATGCCGGAAGGGTTGGTCCCGGTAATGGGGTACTGGACGCCGGTAGCGAAAGTGCCGGCGGTAGTCGCGCTGCCGAGGATCACGTTGGCGAAGCCGGAGTTGGCCATGGTTCCGGAATCGATGGTGGTGGCCACCAGGAGGTCCGGCACCCCGTCACCGTTGACATCGGCGATCGCAACGGAATTGGGAACGTTGACCGGGAGCTGGGGGCCGCACCCGTAGTTGCAGTTGTCCCCGTAACCGCCGCAGCTCTCCAGGGCGAGCAGCAGCGTGGCGGCGCCGGCGAGCAGCCGCAGGCGGCGCCGCGAGCCGGGGCTCACGAACAGCTGAAATCTCATGTGCGTTCCTCCGTGCAAAATATGCCCTGAACGCGGGAAACGCGCTCCGGAGCGCAGGGTTGACCGCCCCAAGCGTTAAGGCGTTCCCCCCGACAGCGTACACTGCTCCCGGTGCGAGGGGACAGAACGTGAAGCAAGTGCCAGATTCGCGAACTGTCTTCCTGTTCGACGTGGATAACACCCTGCTCGACAACGATGCCGTGCAGGCAGACCTGAGCTCGTACCTCGAGCGTGAGTTCGGGCAATCCACCCGCGATCGCTACTGGGCCCTGTTCGAGGAATTGCGCGTCGAGCTCGGCTATGCGGATTACCTCGGTGCCCTGCAGCGCTACCGGCTGGAGAACCTCGACGATCCGCAGCTGTTGCGGGTCTCGGCGTTCCTCGTCGACTATCCGTTTGCCGATCGGCTGTATTCCGGCGCCCTCGCGGCGCTGGCGCGCTGCGCCGGTCTCGGCCCGACGGTTCTGCTGTCGGACGGCGACGTCGTGTTCCAGCCGCGCAAAGTGCAGCGCTCGGGGCTCTGGGCCGCAGTGTCGGGCCGGGTGCTCATCTATCTGCACAAGGAGCAGATGCTCGATGCGGTGGAGCGGCGCTATCCCGCCCGGCATTACGTGATGATCGACGACAAGTTGCGCATACTGGCGGCCATGAAGGCTGCCTGGGGACCTAAACTGACGACCGTCTTCGCACGCCAGGGACACTATGCCTCAGACACACGCGAGCTGGCGGCGTACGAGCAAGCGGACTTCACCGTGCAACACATCGGCGAGCTCGCCGGCCGTGGCTGCAGCTGGCTCGAGGGCCTGACATGACGGCCGACCGCCCGTGGCTCGAGGGACTCAAGGATGCGAGCGCGGCGCTGCAGGGAGTGCTCGGCGCGCTGCTCGAAGCCGAGCGGCGCTTCGCTCCATTTGCTTCCCCGCTCGAGCGGCTCAAGCACATCACCACCGACCCGGCATGGGCCTGGCTGCAGCCGCTCTACGGACTGATCGCCGACGTCGACCACGCGCTCGCGGTGGCGCGCGACCTGCCCGAGAGCGAAGCCGCCGCGATCGGCGCGCATGCAAGGGAGCTCCTGTCCGGCGGCGGCGGGCCCGCCGAAACGCAGTTCCTCGAGCATTACCGCGGGATGCTGCAGACCGATCCTGCGATCGCCATGGCGCATGCGGGCGCGCTGCGCGCGTTGCAGGCGTTGCCGCCGGAGGCAGGCGACCAGGCCGAGCGGCTGCACGCCCGGCATCAGTGGAACGAGCGTCGACGCTTCCTGCGCATGGGACCCCGCGGACGGGGCACGTCATAGGGCGCGACGCCACGTCCGCGGGCGCGTGAGCCCGCGACGGGCCCCGGACGGGCTCAGGGCGGCAGTTGACCGCGGGTCAGACGGACCTGCAGCTCGCGCATACGGTAGTCCATGATCAGCGTGTCGAAGGACCCGAGCAGATCCATGCCGAGAAGCAGCACGGGCTTGTCGGTCATGTGCCAGTGCTGGAAGAGGTACATGTCGCCGAAGACGATGTGCACGCCGGTGATCGTCAGTCCGCCCAGCTCGATCTGCGGCGCGGGCAGGTTCTCGCCGCTCTGCACGTCGAGCGTCACTCCCACGACCTGGGCCTTCTTTGCGTCGCGGGGCGGGTGACGCATCAGCGCCTCCTTCAGCGGCAGATTGCCGATCGTTCCCTGGGCGCCGGTGTCGATGATGGCCTTGCAATGGATGCCCCCGACCCTGATGTCGGCGATCAACAGCCCGCCCTCGACCACTTTCAGGGGCACGACACTGAAGCCGATGTGCGGCGGCTCGCCGTGGGAAGTGGCGATTTCCAGGCGGTCGTGCATGAAGTCCGCCATGATGCGCTTGCCTGCCAGGCCCTCGTTGCCGAGCACACCCTGTGCACCTCCAAACACGTCGGCCACGACCGGCAGCGTGGTCTCACCCATGAGCAGGTCGCCGACCTCCATCCGCGAGACCGAGATCGTCGGCACTACTGCGGATCCCGTGAACCCGGTGACCACGGTGGCGGTGGCCGCGCCCGGTGAGCCGAGCGCCGCGGCGGTCGAAGGAATGACGGCCGAGTGATTCGCGCCGGTGTCGAGCACCAGGCGGAAGGGTCCCTTGCCGTCGATCAGCACCGGCGCCCAGATACGCCCGATCCGGTCGCGGGTGGTCTTCGCGACGTAGCGCGGCTCCGGCGCTTCCACCACGACTTCGGAGAGCGGCGGCGGCTCGGCCGACCCGGGAGGTGGTGTGGGCGTCGATGCGAGGGCAGGAGGCGTGGGTATCGCCGCAAGCGGCGCGGCGGTCGCGGATGCCGGCGTCTGAACGGTCGCGGCCGTCAGGGGAAGCGCCAGGAGCATTCCCTGCAGGCCCGAACAGAGCGCCAGACCCATCCAGTTCACGTCAGTCAGAATACAGCGAATCGGCCCGGCGCGGAGGCTATTACAATGCCCTCCGGCGCCCGGCCCGCGCGCGGTGCTACCGTGCCGCGCCGGGGCTGGGCGATACTGCCGCGAGCGGACACGAGCGCCCACCGCTTGAGGAGGATCTTCAGCCAGATGAGGCGAGCCGAGTCTCTCACCCACCTCGACCGGCTCGAAGCCGAGAGCATTCACATCTTCAGGGAAGTGATCGCCGAGTGCGAGAAGCCCGTGATGCTCTATTCCATCGGCAAGGACAGCGCGGTGATGCTGCACCTGGCGGTCAAGGCGTTCCACCCGGCTACCCCGCCGTTTCCGCTGCTGCACGTCGATACCACCTGGAAATTCCGTGCGATGTACGAGTTTCGTGACGCGGCGGCCCAGCGCCTGGGGCTGGAGCTGATCGTGCACGTGAACCAGGAGGGGCTCGCCCGCGGGATCAACCCGTTCACCCATGGCTCGCAGGTGCATACCGACGTGATGAAAACCCAGGCGCTGCGTCAGGCGCTCGACGCTCACGGCTTCGATGCCGCTTTCGGCGGCGCGCGCCGCGACGAGGAAAAGAGCCGCGCCAAGGAGCGCATCTTCTCGTTCCGCTCGGCGCAGCACCGCTGGGATCCACGCCAGCAGCGCCCCGAGCTCTGGTCGCTCTACAACGCGCGCCATCGTCCGGGCGAGAGCATCCGGGTATTCCCGCTCTCGAACTGGACCGAGCTCGACGTCTGGCAGTACATCCGGCGCGAGAACATCGCCGTCGTGCCGCTGTACCTGGCCGCCCCGCGTCCGGTGGTCGAGCGCGACGGCGCCCTGATCATGGTGGACGACGAGCGGCTGCCGCTGAAGCCCGGTGAGCAGCCGCAGGTGAGGAAAGTGCGCTTCCGCACGCTCGGCTGCTATCCCCTCACCGGCGCCATCGAGAGCAACGCGGACACGGTCGAAGGGGTCATCGCCGAGATGCTCTCGACCCGGACCTCGGAGCGTCAGGGACGCGTCATCGACCACGACGCGATGGGCTCCATGGAGTCCAAGAAGATCGAGGGCTATTTCTGATGGCCCGCCGCCCCGCGCCCGCCGCCGCGCGCGACGTCGACGCCTATCTCGAGGCGCACGACCGCATGAGCCTGCTGCGCTTCATCACCTGCGGCTCGGTCGATGACGGCAAGTCGACCCTCATCGGCAGGCTCCTGTACGAGTCCAGGGTGATCTTCGACGACCAGCTCGCCGCGCTCGATGCGGACACGCGCCGCTTCGGCACGCGCGGCGCCGAGCTCGACCTGGCGCTGCTCGTCGACGGCCTCACCGCCGAGCGCGAGCAGGGCATCACCATCGATGTGGCCTACCGGTATTTCGCCACCGACAAGCGCAAGTTCATCGTCGCCGACACTCCGGGACACGAGCAGTACACCCGCAACATGGTGACCGGCGCCTCGAACGCCGACCTGGCGGTCATCCTGGTCGATTCCCGCAAGGGCGTGCTCACGCAGACACGCCGCCACAGCTACCTCGCGCGCCTCCTCGGCATCTCGCACGTGGTGCTCGCGGTCAACAAGATGGACCTGGCAGGCTACGGGCGCGCGGTGTTCGAGACGATCGTGAGCGAGTACCGCAGCTTCGGCGCGCAGATCGGGCTGACGCAGATCATGCCCATCCCGATCTCGGCGGCTTACGGCGACAACGTCACTCAGCACGGCGCCAACATGCCGTGGTTTACGGGTCCGACGCTCCTCGAGCACCTCGAGAGCGTGCAGGTGGACAGTCGCCCCGGCGACCAACCCTTCCGGCTGCCGGTGCAATGGGTGAACCGGCCGGGCGCGGAATTCCGCGGCTTCTGCGGCCAGATCGCCAGCGGCAGCGTCCGGCCGGGCGATCGGGTGCGGATCCTCCCTTCGGGGCGCGAAGCCAGGATCGCGCGCATCGTGACGGCGGACGGAGATCTCGAGGCCGCCATCGCCGGACAGTCGGTCACGCTCACCCTCGGCTCGGAGGTCGACGTCGGCCGGGGAGACGTCATCGCCGCCGCCGATGCCGCCCCGCAGGTGGCCGATCAGTTCGAGGCCACGATCATCTGGCTGCACGATGAGCCGATGCTGCAGGGGCGCGCGTACCTCATGAAGACGGGCGCCCGCACCGTCTCGGCCACGGTGACCCCGCTCAAACACAGGATCAACGTCAATACGCTCGAGCACGCCGCCGCCGAGCGGCTCGAGCTCAACGACATCGGGGTCTGCGAGGTCGAGCTCGATCAGCCGATCGCCTTCGAGCCCTATGCGGACAATCGCGCCCTGGGCGGCTTCATCCTCATCGACCGCATCAGCAACGGCACGGTTGGCGCCGGCCTGATCCACTTCGCGCTGCGCCGCTCGCAGAACGTCCACTGGCAGGCGCTCGACGTCGACAAGAAGCTGCGTGCGCGGCAGAAAGGGCAGAGGGCCTGCGTGCTGTGGCTCACGGGGCTCTCCGGCGCCGGCAAGTCGACCATCGCGAATCGCATCGAGAAGCAGCTCGCAGCGCTCGGCCGTCATACTTACCTCCTCGACGGCGACAACGTCCGTCACGGCCTCAACAAGGACCTGGGGTTCGCCGCGCAGGATCGCGTCGAGAACATCCGCCGCGTGGCGGAGGTCTCGCGCCTCATGGTCGATGCGGGGCTCATCGTGCTGGTGTCGTTCATCTCCCCGTTCCGCGCCGAGCGGCGCATGGCCCGCGCCCTGTTCGGGGCGGGGGAGTTCTTCGAGGTGTTCGTCGACACGCCGCTCGCCGTGGCCGAGGGCCGCGACGTCAAGGGGCTCTATCGCAAGGCCCGCCGCGGGGAGCTCAAGAACTTCACCGGCATCGACTCTCCCTACGAGACGCCGGAGCATCCGGAGATCCGCATCGACACGACCAAGGTCAGTGCCGAGGGAGCCGCCGATCTGGTGGTGGCGCACCTGAAGGCGGCGGGAGTGACGGACCCGGCATGAGCGAGGCGCCTGCGTCGCTTGCCGTGCGCGTGGCCGCGATCGCGCAGGCGGCGGGTCGCGAGATCCTCGAGGTGTACGCGCAGGGCGAGACTGCGGCGACCCTGAAGGAAGACGATTCGCCGCTCACGGCCGCCGACCTGCGCTCGCAGCGGCTGATCGTGAGCGCGCTCGCGGAGCTGACGCCCGGCGTGCCGGTGCTGTCCGAGGAGGGGGACCTGCCGCCTTACGCCGAGCGCTCGCGCTGGACGCGCCACTGGCTGGTCGATCCGCTCGATGGAACGCGCGAGTTTCTCTCGCGCAACGGCGAGTTCACCGTCAACATCGCGCTGATCGAGGCACACGCGCCAGTGCTCGGGGTGGTGCACGTGCCGGTGAGCGGGACGACCTACTGGGGAATTCCCGGAGAGGGCGCCTGGCGCAAGGCGGACGGGGCCCAGGTGCGCGCGCTGCACGCCGCAATGCGAGCCGCAGATCCGGTGCGCGTCGTCGGCAGCCGCTCGCACCGCGGAGACTCCCTCGAGGGGTTCCTCACGCGGCTCGGCCGGCACGAGCTCTTAGGCGTCGGCAGCTCGCTCAAGTTCTGCATGATCGCCGAAGGTACCGCCGACATATACCCGCGCCTCGGGCCGACCAGCGAATGGGATACCGCGGCGGGGCATGCAGTCGCCGTCGCCGCCGGCGGCACCGTGGTCGAGGTCGGCGGCCGGCCGCTCGAGTACAACACGCGCGAGGGCATTCTCAATCCGTTCTTCGTCGCCTACGGCGACCGGCAGCGCGACTGGCTGGCGCTCCTCAGAACTTGAACGTCGAGAGCAGCAGGCTGGTTTCGGTCTGCGAGATCCCCTCGATCAGCCGGATGCGCGCCAGCGCGCGATCGAAGCCCTCGAGGCTGTCGGCACGCAGCTCCGCGACGATGTCCCACCGGCCGTTGGTGCTGTAGAGCGCGGACACGGCCGGCTCGCCGCGCAGCGCGCGGATCACGGCGTCGACCTGGGTGCCCTCGACCGCGACGGTCATGAAGGCGCGCATGCGCTGCTCCTCGACGTCGGGCTTCAGGCGCACCGTGTAGCCGACGATGGTGCCGTTGGCGGCGAGCCGCGCCATCCGGTTCTGCACGGTACCCCGGGCGACTCCGAGGACCTTGGCGAGGGAGGCGACCGAGGCGCGGGCGTCGTTGCGCAGCAGTCCGATCAGCTGGCGGTCGATGTCATCCACGAACCCCAGGATAGCACATATCGCCAATTTGATCTGGCGATATGCTCAATAACATGCAACTTCTGTACATAGTTCTGTCTTTCTTTTGGTTCAAGCCGGCCCGACCATGCTCGAAGCGGCCGACGTCCGGGGAGGTCCCGTACGCGGGTTTGGAGAGCGGTCATGGTCGATTTCATCGGTATCGAGCGCATCCAGGAGCTGGTGTCCCGCCGGGGTGCGGCGCGTTTCATCGCGGAGCTCGCGCGCGAGATCGAGAGCGATTACCTGCGATGGAGCGAGTTCGAGAAGTCCGCCCGCCACGCGAGCCACTCGAGCGTCGGGGTGATCGAGCTCATGCCCGCCTCGGACGGGCGGCTGTATGCCTTCAAGTACGTGAACGGCCATCCGAAGAACACGGCGGTGGGGCTGCTCACCGTGACCGCATTCGGCGTGCTCGCCGACGTTCAGACCGGCTATCCGCTGCTGCTGTCGGAGCTGACGCTCACCACGGCGCTGCGCACCGCAGCCACTTCCGCGCTCGCCGCGCGCCGCATGGCCCGCCCCGCCAGCCGCGTCATGGCGCTGATCGGCAACGGCGCGCAGAGCGAGTTTCAGGCGATCGCGTTCCACCACATGCTCGGCATCCGCGAGCTGCGCCTCTTTGACACCGACGCGCTCGCCACCGAGAAGCTGATGCGCAACCTGAGCCGGCTGCGGCTCGCGGGCCTCGAGGTGCGTCGCTCCCGCTCGACGGCCGATGCGGTGGCCGGAGCCGACATCGTCACCACGGTGACCGCCGACAAGCGCAACGCCACGATCCTCACTCCCGCGATGATCGCTCCGGGGATGCACCTGAATGCCGTCGGCGGCGACTGCCCGGGCAAGACCGAGCTGCACGCCGACATCCTGCGCCGGCCCGATGCACGTGTGGTAGTCGAGTTCGAACCGCAGTCGCGCATCGAAGGCGAGATTCAGCAGCTGCCGGCGGATTTCCCGGTCACCGAGCTCGCCGAGGTGCTCGCGGGACGCGCCAGCGGCCGCGCCAGCGAAGCAGAGGTCACCGTCTTCGACTCGGTCGGCTTCGCGCTCGAGGATTTCTCCTCGCTCCGCTATCTCATGCGCATTCATCAGGAGGAGCGCGGCAATGAGCGGCAGATCGACCTGATCCCGGATCTCGAGGATCCCAAGGACCTGTTCGGACTGCTGGTTGAGAGAAGCACGAAGCCCGCTGCCGCCAAGGTACCGGCATGAGCCGCGCGCGCACGGCGAGTCTGATCGGAGCGCCCACCGATGTGGGCGCGGCGGATCGCGGGGCCTCGATGGGGCCTGAGGCGCTGCGCGTCGCCGGGCTCGCGGCGGCGCTCGGGCAGCGGGAGCTCGAGGTCGTCGATCTCGGCAATTTGAGCGGCCCGGGCAACCCCTGGCAGCCACCCCAGCACGGCTACCGGCACCTGCCGCAGGTCGTGCGCTGGAACGAGCGGGTTCACGAGGCGGTCCATGGGCAGCTGCGCGCCGGACGGCTGCCGATACTCCTCGGCGGCGATCACTCCCTCGGAATCGGCTCGATCAGCGCCGTCGCGCGCCACTGCCGCGAGCAGGGCAGGAAGCTGCGCGTGCTGTGGCTCGACGCGCACGCCGACTTCAACACCAGCGAGCTCTCCCCGAGCGGCAACGTCCATGGCATGCCGCTCGCGGTGCTGTGCGGGTTCGGGCCGCGCGAGCTCACCGCGCTCGGCGGGCGCACCCCCGCGATCGATCCGTCCTGGATACGCCAGATCGGCATCCGCAGCGTCGACGACGGCGAGAAGCGCTTCGTGCACGAGCAGGGCCTCGACGTATTCGACATGCGCCACGTGGATGAGATGGGGATGCGGGCGACCATGGAGCAGGCGCTCGCCGGAATGGACCACGACACGCACCTGCACGTGAGCTTCGACGTCGACTTCCTCGACCCGGGGATCGCCCCCGGAGTCGGCACGCGCGTCCCGGGCGGCCCGACCTACCGCGAGGCGCAGCTGTGCATGGAGATGATCGCCGATACGCGCCGGCTCGCCTCGCTCGACGTCGTGGAGCTCAACCCGGCGTTCGACGAGCACAACAAGACCGCCGTGCTCGCCGTCGACCTGATCGAGTCGCTGTTCGGCAAGAGCACGCTGGTGCGCCGGCCGGTGTGGCGGCGCCTCAGGTCGGAGAGCTCCGTTCCCGCTGCATGTGCAGACTGAACCCCGGCACCCAGCGATCCTTCACCTGAAACTCGGTGACGACGTCGTAGGCGTCGTCCCCGGAGCGCTGCCAGCGGCTGCGGACGTTGGTCGACTCGCCTTTTTCGACGAAGCCGCCGCGCGTGGCATGCGGCGCCCGGAAGGCGCACACTGCCATCAAAACAAGAGTGTCTCCACGATGGGGACGAAAGGTGAGCAAGCCATGGCCGAGAGCGTCTACAAGATCGTCGAGTTGGTCGGCACCAGCCCCGAGTCCTGGGAAAAGGCGGCCGCGGCCGCGGTGTATCAGGCCGCCAAGAGCCTCCGGGACCTGCGCATCGTCGAGGTCAAGCAGCTCGACATGCAGGTAGCGAACGGCAAGGTGCGCGCCTACCGCGCCCGGGTGAACGTGTCCTTCAAGTTCGAGAGCAAGAAAGAGAAGTAGCCCGCACCGTGCGGCGGGCGCTCGCCCGCCGCCGCGGCTCACGCAAGGGAGGGCAGGCGAGGCCTGTCAGGATGCCGCGCGTTGCGTCGCGCGCCGCAACGCCGCGCGCGCCAGCAGCCGCGTCGAATCGAGCGTCGGGAGCGGCGAGTTGCCGTCGTCGACGATGAGAGGGATTTCGGTGCAGCCGAGCACCACCGCATCGCACCCCGCGTCCTTCATGCGCGCGATGACCCCCTGGAAGTAAGTCACCGCCGCGGGCTTGAACACCCCGCACACCAGCTCCTCGAAGATGATGCGGTTGATCTCGGCGCGCTCGGCGCTCGCCGGACGCTGGTACCTGAGTCCGCGGGCCGTGAGCTTCTCCGGATAGACCTCGCTGTCGACCAGGTAGCGCGTGCCGGTGATGCCGAGCGTGTGAAAACCGCGCTCCACCGCCTGCGCGGCCACCACCTCGGCGATGTGCAGCCAGGGGAGCGGCGAGCGCCGTACCACCCAGGGAAACGCCTGGTGCAGGGTGTTGTCCGGGCAGATGAGAAAGTCGGCCCCGAGCCGAGCGAGCTTGTTGGCCGAGGACAGCATCAGCTCCGCGACGCCCGGCCAGTCGCCGGCATCGATCGAGCGCATGTAACGCGCCAGGGAATGATTGTGGAGCGACACCTCGGGGTGATCGAAGTCGCCGAGGAACTGCGCGCCCTCGAGACAGACCGTGCGGTAGCAGAGCGCCGCGCCCTCCGCCGAGCAGGCCACGATGCCGATGTGCTGCGGCATGGGGCGATCTTACCGTGGTGCGGCCGTGACGGGCAGGGCACAATGCGCACCCTCTCGGGTCAGAGGCCACTGTTCGGGAGACTGCTCTTTGCTGATGCGCCAACTTTCACATCGGGCCGCTCGCCTGAGCGGATGCCTCGTAGCGGCGTTCGGCTGCACCGCGCTCGCGGGCGTCGCGCTCGTGTACCCGCCCGCCCCGCGCGGCAACGTGGTCGATGACTACCACGGCACCGCGGTCGCCGATCCCTACCGCTGGCTCGAGGAGCTCGACTCGCCCGCGACCCGCGGCTGGGTCGAGGCCGAGGCGAAGCTGACCCAGGGCTACCTGTCGGCGACTGCGCTGCGCGCGCAGCTGACCCGGCGGATCGCGGCGCTCTACGACTTCGAGGCCTTCGGCGTTCCCTTCAAGGAGAGCGGCCGCTACTTCTATACCCGCAACACCGGCCATCAGGACCAGGCGGTGCTCTACGTGACGCCCGACGCGGGCGCGCGCGGCTCGGTCGGCGTGGACCCCAACACGCTCTCCCCCGAGGGCATCGTGACCGGCTACGTCGCCAGCCGCGACGGGCGGCTGCTCGCCTACGGCGTGTCGGTGGGCGGATCGGACTGGACGGAGTGGCGCGTACGGGATCTCGTGACCGGACAGGACCTCCCCGACCTGCTGCGGTTCACCAAGTACTACGCCCCCGCGTTTGCGCGCGATGGCAAGGGCCTTTACTACAGCGCCTTCCCCGCGCCACGCGCCGGCGCCGAGCTCAGCACCCGGGATCTCGACGACGCGGTCTACTATCACGCGCTCGGCACGCCCGCGGCCGCCGATCGCCGCCTGCTCTACGACCCGGCCCATCCGGACTGGCAGTATTGGCCCCACCTCTCGGACGACGGGCGCTGGCTCGTCGTCACCTCGGGGGAGGGTGAGGTCGGCGACCAGGGGCTCGAGAACATCTATCTCATCGATCTCGACGCACCGGCGCCGGCGGCGCAACCGGTCGTCGCGGGGTTCGAGGCCGCCTACAACTATGTCGGCTCGGACGCCGGGCGGCTCTACTTCCTCACCACGCTCGACGCTCCCAACGGGCGCGTCATCGCGATCGACCCGGCGGCCCCGGTGCGCACCCACTGGCGCACGGCGATACCCGAGGGAGCCGACGCCGTCGACCTCACGACGCCCAGCGTGACACTGGTCGATCATCAGCTCATCGTGCGCAGCGTGCACGATGCGCACAGCCGGGTGATGCGTTACCGCCTCGACGGCACGCCCCTTGGGGAGATCGCGCTGCCGGGCGCGGGCACTGCCGCGGGCTTCGCCGGCCGCGCCGGCGATACCGAGACCTTCTACTCCTTCCGCGACCTCGTCACGCCGCCGACGGTCTACCGCTACGATCTCGAGCGGGGGCGCAGCACGCGCTGGCGGGCGCCGCACGTCGCCTTCGACCCGGGAGCGTTCGAGGAAGAGCAGGTGTTCTATCCTGCGAAGGACGGCACCCACATCCCGATGCTGCTCGCCTACCGCAAGGGGCTGAAGCTCGACACCGACAATCCGCTGCTCCTCTACGGCTACGGCGGCTTCGGGATCCCGAATCTGCCGCGGTTCGACGCCGCCCTCATCGCCTGGCTCGAGAGAGGCGGGGTGTACGCCGTCGCCAACATCCGCGGCGGCGGCGAGTACGGCGAGGCGTGGCACCGCCAGGCGATCCGCACCCACCGTCAGGTGGCGTTCGATGACTTCATCGCCGCGGGCGAATGGCTGATCGCTCACCACTACACCTCGGCGCCGCGGCTGGCGATCTACGGCGCCTCGAATGGCGGCCTCCTGGTCGGCGCCTGCATGACGCAGCGGCCCGAGCTCTACGGCGCCGTCATCGCGGACGTGGGCGTCATGGACATGCTGCGCTTCCCTGAGTTCGGGCAGGGCGCCGGGTGGGAAGGGGACTTCGGTTCCCCCGACGACCCCGAGGAATTCAAGGCGCTCTACGCCTATTCGCCGCTGCACAACGTGCGCGCGGGCGTGCACTATCCGGCGACGCTCGTGATCACCGGCGATCACGACACCCGCGTGATGCCCGCCCACTCCTTCAAGTTCGCCGCGGCGCTGCAGGGGAGCCAGGCGGGCGCGGCGCCGGTGCTGCTCGACGTGGAGCTCAACTCGGGCCACGGCGGCAGCCAGACCGTCTACCGCGCGATCGCCCTGCACGCGGACATCTATACGTTCCTCGCCCGCAATCTCGCGATGAAGGACCGCTAGCAGATGTCCTGGACCACACGCCGCGAAGACAAGGCGCGGAGGCTCGAGGCGGTCGCCGCGCACCTCGATGGCAAGCTGGTGCGGGCGGCGGACATCGTCCCGGTTCTCGAGGCGCTGCTGAGGTCCGGCGACCGGGTCGCGCTCGAGGGCAATAACCAGAAGCAGGCGGATTTCCTGTCACGCTCGCTGGCGGAGGTGGACCCGCAGCGCCTCCACGACCTGCATCTGCTGATCGGCTCGATCAGCCGCCCGGAGCATCTGGCGCTGTTCGAGCGCGGCATCGCGCGGCGGGTGGAGTTCGCCTATGCCGGTCCTCAGAGCGTGAGGCTCGCTCAGCTGCTCGAGACACGGCGGCTCGAGATCGGCGCGATCCACACCTACATCGAGCTCTACGCCCGCATGTTCGTCGATCTGACGCCACAGGTGGCGCTGGTGTGCGCCGTGCAGGCCGATCCGTCGGGGAACCTCTACACCGGAGCCAACACCGAGGACACCCCCACGATCGTGGAGGCCACCGCGTTTCGCCACGGCGTCGTTCTCGCGCAGGTCAACGAGGTGGTGGAGCGGCTGCCGCGGGTCGACATTCCCGGCTCGTGGGTCGACCTCGTCGTGCGCGCCGACCGGCCGTTCGCCCTCGAGCCGCTGTTTACGCGCGATCCGCGCCGCATCAGCGAGCTGCAGGTGCTGATGGGAATGATGGTGATCCGGGGCATCTACGAGCAGCACGGCGTCACCTCGCTCAACCACGGGATCGGGCTCGGCACCGCAGCGATCGAGCTGCTGCTGCCCACCTACGCGACGTCGCTCGGGCTCAAGGGCCGCATCTGCCGCAACTGGGCGCTCAACCCGCATCCGACGCTCATCCCGGCGATCGAGAGCGGCTGGATCGAGAGCATCCATTGCTTCGGCAGCGAAGTGGGCATGGAGGACTACGTGCGTGCGCGCTCCGACGTGTTCTTTGTCGGCGGCGATGGGAGCCTCAGATCGAATCGCGTGCTGGCCCAGCTTGCCGGACAGTACGGCGTGGACCTGTTCATCGGCGCGACGCTGCAGATGGACGCCGACGGCAACTCCTCCACCGTCACGCACGGCCGCATCGCGGGCTTCGGCGGCGCGCCCAACCTCGGGCACGACCCCAGGGGCCGGCGCCACAGCAGCCCTGCGTGGCTCAGCCTGATCGCCGCCGATGCTCCGATCGTGCGCGGCCGCAAGCTGGTCGTACAGCTGGTGGAGACCGTCAGCCGCAGCGGCAGCCCGACGCTGGTCGAGTCGCTCGATGCGGTGCAGGTCGGCCGGCACTGCGGCATGCCCATCGCCCCGATCATGATCTACGGCGACGACGTGAGTCACGTGGTCAGCGAGCAGGGGATCGCCTACCTCTACAAAGCGCAGGGGGCGGAGGAACGCCGCGCCGCGCTCGCCGCCATTGCGGGCGCTACCCCCGTGGGGCGCGCCACCACCCCGGAGCGCAGCGCCAGCCTGCGGGCCCGCGGCATCGTCGCGTATCCCGAGGATCTCGGCGTCGAGCGCGGCGCGGCCCGGCGTTCGCTGCTCGCCGCCGGCAGTATCGAGGACCTCGTCGCCTGCTCGGGCGGACTGTACAAGCCTCCGGCTCAATTCCGCGCGGCAATCTGACTGGCCACGCCCATGAGCGCGCTCGGACCCGCGGGCAAAGAGCGCGGCCTTTGCCCGCTAGACAACGGGGCCGTTGGAGGCCTTCTGCCGGCGCAGATGCCACGCCGCGAGCTCGCCGACCACTCCGCTGCGGAATGACAGGACGCAGGCGACGAAGATCGCGCCGATGATGGCGGTAACCCAGCCGCCGACCAGGTCGGAAAGATACTGCTGCAGGGTGACGACGACCGCGGCGCCCAGCACCGGGCCAAAGAAGGTCCCGGTGCCGCCGAGCAGGGTCATCAGGATCACTTCCCCCGAGGTCGACTGATCGACGTCGGTGAGCGTCACGAAGCCGAACACCAGCGCTTTCAGCGCTCCGGCCAGGCCCGCGAGCGTCGCCGACAGCACGAAGGCGAGGAGCTTGTAGCGGTTGATCTCGTAGCCGAGCGAGGTGGCGCGCGGCTCATTCTCGCGGATCGCCTTCAGCACCTGGCCGAAGGGCGAGTGGACCACCCGGCGGATGAACAGATACACCGCAACGAACACCGCCAGCACGACGTAATAGAGCACCAGATCCGACTTCAGCGGCAGGAACCCGAGGAGCTTGCCGCGCGGCACGCCCTGCAGGCCGTTCTCGCCGCCGGTGAAGGGGGCCTCGAGGCACACGAAATAGACGAGCTGCGCCAGGGCGAGCGTGATCATGGCGAAGTAAATGCCCTGGCGGCGGATGGCGAGCGTCCCGACGGCGAGCCCGAGGATCGCGGCGACCGCGACGCCCGCGAGAATCGCCGCCGCCGGGCCCCAGGCGTGCGCGGTGATCAGCCACCCGGTCGCGTAGGCCGCGGACCCGAAGAAGGCCGCGTGGCCGAAGGAGAGCATGCGGCCGAAGCCGAGCAGCAGGTTGAAGGCGCAGGCGAACATCGCCACGCACAGGAGCTGCATCATGAACACCGGATAGATCCCGAGCAGCGGCACGCACAGGGCGAAGAGCCCGAGCAGCGCGTAGAGGATCGTCGTGGTGCGCACCAGCCTAGTCCCTGCCGAAGAGCCCCGTGGGCCTGAGGATCAACACCAGCGCCATGACGAGGAAGATCACGACGTTGGACGCTTCGGGGTAGATGACCTTGGTGAAGCCCTCGACGATCCCGAGCGCGAGCCCGCTGACGATCGAGCCGAGGATCGATCCCATCCCGCCGATCACCACCACCGCGAACACCACGATGACGAGCGAGCTTCCCATGTGCGAGTTCACCAGCACGATGGGGGAGGCGAGTACTCCGGCGAGCGCGGCGAGCGCCACGCCTCCGCCATAGGTCGCCGCGACCAGCAGCGGCACGTTGACGCCGAAGGCCTGCACCAGAGGCGCGTTCTCGGTAGCGGCGCGCAACGTCGCGCCGAGCCGCGTGCGCTCGATCACGAACCAGGTGCTGAAGCACACCACGATCGATACGGCGATCACCCAGGCGCGATAGAGCGGCAGGAACATGAAGCCGAGATTCACAGCTCCCGCGAGCGCGGGCGGGACGGGATACGACTGGCCGGTGGCTCCGAACACCTTGGTGAGCGAGCCCTCGCATACCAGGGCGAGCCCGAAGGTGAGCAGCAGGCCGTAGAGCGGGTCGAGCCCGGCCACCCGCCGCAGCAGCAGCCGTTCCACCGCGATGCCGACGAGGCCCACCGCGAGCGGAGCCAGCGCGAGCGAGGCCCAGTAGTTGATCCCGAGCTGCTGCAGTCCGAGGAGCGCGGCGAACGCGCCGAGCGTGTAGAAGGCGCCGTGGGCGAAATTGACGACCCGCATGAGCCCGAAGATCACCGCCAGCCCGAGGCTCAGCAGCGCATAGAACGAGCCGTTGACCAGCCCGAGCATCAGCTGGCCGAGGATCACGGCCACCGGGATGCCGAAGACGGTGGTCACGGCGGCGGGTTGGTTTGCGCGAAGTGCGTCAGGTCGGCGGGTGAGCCTACCTGGGCGCGGGCGCGAGCGGGCACAATCCGGTGATCGGACCGAAGGCCTCCTCGCCGCTCATCTTCTTCACCAGCTTGTAGTAGTCCCACGGGTACTTCGACTCCTGCGGAGTCTTGACCTGCCAGACATACATATCGTGGATCATGGCGCCGTCGGCGCGGATGTAGCCGCCCCTGGTGAACATGTCGTTGATCCGGGTGCGCTTGAGCTCCGCCATCACCTTGTCGGAGTCCGTGCTGCCCACGGCCTTCACCGCCTTGAGGTAGGTGAGGGTAGCGGAATAGGCGCCCGCCTGATCCATGGTGGGCTCGCGGCCGAACTTCTCGAAGAAGCGCTTGCCGAAGGCGCGCGTCTCGGGGTTCAGATCCCAGTACCACGCATCCGTCAGGTACAGCCCCTGCGCGGTCTGGAGCGTGAGGCTGTGGATGTCGGTAATAAAGGCGAGCAGCGCCGCCGGCTTCATGGTCTTGGTGATGCCGAACTCGTTGGCGGCCTTGAGCGAGTTGCTGAAGTCGGTGCCGGCGTTGGAAAGCCCGAGCACCTGCGCGCCGGAGGCCTGCGCCTGCAGCAGGAAGGAGGAGAAGTCGGCCGCACCGAGCGGCACGCGCACCGCGCCGAGGACCTTTCCGCCGTGCGCTTCCACGACCTTGGATGCGGCGGCCTGCAGCTGGGTACCGAAGGCGTAGTCGGCGGTGAGGAAGAACCAGGTCTTGCCGCCGGCGTTGACGATGGCGCTCGCCGTGCCGTTGGCGAGCGCCACCGTGTCATAGGTGTAGTGCACCGAGTAGGCGGTGCAGTCCTCGTTGGTGAGCGAGGCGCCGCCCGGGCCGATGTTGAAGATCGGCACCTTCTTCACCGCGGCGACCTTGGCCATGGCGATGTTGACGCCGGTGTTGGACCCGCCGAGCAGGAGGTTCAGGCCGTTCTGGTCGGCCCACTCGCGGAATTTCGCCGCGCCGATGTCGGGCTTGTTCTGGTGGTCGGCGGACAGCACCGTGATCTTCCGGCCGAGCACCGTGCCGCCGAAATCGGCGGCCGCCCACTTCACGACCTCGACCCCAGCCGCACCCATCACGTCGGCATAGACACCCGACATGTCGTCGATGTCACCGATCACCACGTCGTCGGCGGCGAGCGCCGGACCGCCGGCCGCGGCGGCGAGCGCCGCAAGCGTCGCAAGGGTCAACGTCCGCAGTTTCATGAGTCGTGCTCCTCGGGTTGGTGTGGGCTTTAGACGCCCAGGTACTGGTGCAGCAGCGCCATTTTGTCCTGAAGCTCCCCGGATGCGAAACCCTCGACGATCCGCCCGCGCTCCATGATGTAGAAGCGGTCGGCGAGCGGGGCGGCGAAGCGGAAGTTCTGCTCGGACATGACGATGGTGTAGCCCTGTTCGCGCAGCCTCTGGATGGTCCTCTCGAGCGCCCGCATGATGACCGGCGCGAGGCCCTCGGAGATCTCATCGAGCAGCAGCAGCCGTGCGCCGGTGCGCAGGATCCGCGCCAGCGCCAGCATCTGCTGCTCCCCCCCGGAAAGATGCGACCCGCGGCTGGCGCGCCGCTCCTTCAGGTTGGGAAACATGGCGTAGATATCCTCGACCGACATTCCGCCGGGCGCCACCGGCGGCGGAAGCTCGAGGTTCTCCTCGGTCGAGAGGCTGGCATAGATGCCGCGCTCCTCCGGGCAGTAGCCGACGCCGAGCCGGGCGATGCGATGCGGCGCCAGGCCGATGGTCTCCTGGCCGTTGATCCGCACCGAGCCGGAGCGCGCGCCCACCAGCCCGAGCAGCGCCCGCAGCGTCGTGGTGCGTCCGGCGCCGTTGCGGCCGAGAAGGGTCACGACCTCGCCACGCCCGACGTGGCAGTCGACGCCGTGCAGCACGTGCGACTCGCCGTAATAGGCGTGGAGCCCGGAGACCTGCAGCACACCGGCCGACATCAGTGGGTGGTCCCCAGCTCGGTGTCGGCGGAGCCCATGTAGGCCTCGAGCACCTGAGGGCTGTGCGACACCTGCTCATAGCTGCCACTGGCGATGATCTGGCCGCGCTGCAGCACCGTGATGGTATCGGCGATCCGCGCCACGACCCGCATGTTGTGCTCCACCATCAGGACGGTGCGATGCGCGGCGGCCTGGCGGATGAGCGCGGTCACGCGGTCGACGTCCTCGTGCCCCATGCCCTGCGTCGGCTCATCGAGCAGCATCAGCTCCGGGTCCATCGCCAGCGTGGTCGCGATCTCGAGGGCACGCTTACGCCCGTAGGGGAGCCGCACGGCGAGCATGCCGGCGAAGTCGCCGAGGTCCACCAGCGCGAGGAGCTCGCGCGCACGCGCATCGAGCACGGCGAGCGTCGCCTCGTGCTTCCAGAAGTGAAAGCTGGTCCCGAGCGAGCGCTGCAGGGCGATGCGGACGTTCTCGAGCGCGGTGAGGTGCGGAAATACCGCCGACAGCTGGAAGGAGCGCACGATGCCGCGGCGTGCGACCTCGGCGGGCAGCGCGCGCGTAATGTCCTCGCCGCGGTAGATGATCTGGCCGCGGGTCGGAATCATGAACTTCGTGAGAAGATTGAAGAAGGTGGTCTTGCCCGCGCCGTTGGGGCCGATGAGCGCGTGGATGTGGCCGCGGCGCACCTTGAGGTCTACGTTGCTCACCGCGACGAAACCGCTGAACTCCTTGGTGAGTCCGCGGGTCTCGAGCAGGAAATCGTCGGCGGCGGGCGCGGCTGCCATGGTGGTCTTTTCTTGTAGTATGCCCCGGGTGAGGCGTCAGAGGAAAACACTCGCCGCGCTGCTGCAGCCGCTGGGCCGTGTCCGCCCGGCGCGAGGCCGAACGGGCCCGGCCGAGGAGAATCCCGCACTCGAGGCCATCTGGCACGCAGTCTGCACCATTCCCCGCGGACGGGTGGCGACCTACGGGGGCGTGGCGCGGGCTGCGGGGCTGCCGGGACGCGCGCGCCAGGCGGGCTACGCGCTGCGCATTGCGGGCGATGAGCTCAATCTCCCCTGGCATCGCGTGGTCGGCGCGGGCGGCCGCATCGCATTTGCGCGCGCCTCGCGCGCACACCGCGAGCAGGCACGGCGGCTGCGCGCGGAAGGGGTGGCGGTGGCGGAGGGGCGTGTGGCGCGGTCGGCTCTGATCGATCTCGAGGAGCGCTGAACGCGCACCGCCGTCTAGCGGCCGCCGTACTCGAGGCTGATGAGGTCGACGACCCGCAAAGCGCCCGGGGTCGCGCGCACCACGTCCAAGGCGTCGAGGCGCTGCGTGTCGGTCGCCACCTGGCCGCTGAGGTACACGACGCCATCGAGAGTCGAGACGTAAAGCCGATTCGGGGCGAGGAACTCCGTGTGCTCATCGAGCCGCGCGCGAACGGCCGCCGAGATCCCGGCATCGCCCGGGCAGCCCGCCCCGCACTTGCGCCAGGTATCGACCGCCGCGCACCCGCCGAGACCCAGGGTAACGGCGATGAGGAGGGCGAAGAGCCCCGCGGACCTGGCTGCGCTCATTGCGTTCTGCGCACTCATGCGGGCGACACGTCATTCTAGACTCCCGGGAGAGGGATGCGGTTCCGGAGGGCCCGCGGCGGAACGGGCGGGCTTGCTGCTGCAGGGCGGCGGCGACTAGGATGCCGCGCGCAACGGCATCGGGGAGTGAAAAAAACCAATGGACGCCTCGCCGCTCACTGGCTGGGACAACTTCTACGTGATCGTCGGCTCCACGGCCGGCGGGCTCACGGGGCTCACGTTCGTCGTCATGGCGCTGGCCCGCGACTCGGGCCAGGTCCGACCGGCCGGGGTCGGCGCGTTCATGACGCCGATGATCGTGCACTTCTGCGGTGCGCTGGCGCTCGCAGCCTTCATGAGCATGCCGCATCAGCGACCCGGGACCCTGGCCGCCGGGCTGGCGCTCGGAGGGCTGGCGGGGCTCGCCTACGGTGGCATCGTCGGATGCAACATGTGGCGGGCCGGGCTCGGTCAGACGCGCTACATACCCGTGCGCGAGGATTGGATCTGGAACGTGATCCTGCCGACCGCCGTCTACGCCGGTCTGATCGTCATGGCGGTCCTCATCTGGGACCGTCTCACCCAGGAGGCGCTCTACGGCGTCGCCG
>Ga0307472_100000140_pt1 | contig 22424 bp, 22 predicted proteins | sample atmos_gasesAM5C__2_FD_204582 | JGI IMG/M metagenome (GOLD analysis project Ga0307472, IMG submission 204582) | Hardwood forest soil microbial communities from Morgan-Monroe State Forest, Indiana, United States - atmos_gasesAM5C_05 | ecosystem: Environmental > Terrestrial > Soil > Temperate...
GCTTTCGTGGTGAAGAAAGGTTCGAAGATTCGTGATTGGGCATCGGGGTCGATCCCTACACCGGTGTCACTGATTGTCAACGCCACGTAAGAACCAGATGGCAAAGATGAATGCTGCCATACCTGTGTTTCGCTGAAATGAACATTTCGAGCCTGGATCGCAAGCGTGCCTCCGGCAGGCATCGCATCGCGTGCATTCACGGCCAGGTTAAGAATTGCCTGTTCAAGCTGGCTGCGATCGACTTTAATCTTTCCAATTCCCGGGTGGATCTCAAGTTGCAACGTAATTGTCGCGCCGAGCAGACGCTCCAGCATCTTGCCTACTTCGGTCAGGACGGCGCCCAGATCCAATACCTTCGGCTGCAGGATCTGTTTGCGGCTGAATGCCAGCAACTGGCTCGTGAGTGAAGCCGCCCGGGTCGTCGCGTTATGAATCTCGACGGCATCCGCGTAAGAGGAATCGGTTTGTGGCAGCTGCCCAAGAATCCGGTCGGCGTGGGCCTGGATGACCATCAGGAGATTGTTAAAGTCATGTGCTACGCCTCCCGCGAGCTGACCCACGGCTTCCATTTTCTGAGCCTGGCGCAGCTGATCCTCCAGCCGCTTGTACTCGGTTATGTCGTAGAGCACGCCTTGCATCAAAGGAATGGATCCGTCCGGAGCCTCAAGCAGTTTGGCTTCGTCACGGAACCACAGGATACGGCCATCGCGAGCGCACATTCGATACTCGGCCTGATAGAGTTCGCCGGTTTCCTGCACGCGCTTCTCGGCGGCGAGAGCAATTTGCCGATCGTCTTCGTGAATGCAGCGCATCCAGATGCCAGGATCAGAAAGCCACTCATCAGCGGAGAAGCCCAGCATGGATTCGATCTGCGGGCTTACGAAGTGCCACCGGCCAAGGGACCCCACTTCTGCGATGTAAGTGATGGCGGGTAGCCGCTCAACCAGAGTTCGATAGCGTTGCTCAGCAGCTTGGAGTTCAGTCCTGGTGTGGTGGTATTCGATCGCAATGCCGGCAAGATGGCTGGCGCGATTGATCAGCGTCAGATGGTAGGTGTCGGGCGTGCGAGGTTGGCCGTAGTAGCAGGCGAAGGTGCCGAGGGTCGTCCCGTCCCGCGACGGGATGGGCATAGACCAACATGCACGCAAGCCGTGTGGCAAGGCGAACTGCTTGCAGTCGGCCCAAAGGGGATCAGCCGCGATATCAGTCACCACTACCAATTGTTGGAGGTAAGCAGCCGTGCCACAGGAGCCGGCGCGCGGACCGATTTTCACCCCATTTACTGTTTCCAAGTAGGCGTTGGGAAGGCTCGGACCAATCCCACCATGGAGCGTGCCACTACGCTGGTCCAGCAAGAGAATCGAGCACAAGAGTCCCGGGGAACTTTCCTCGATTTTCAGGCACAGATTTTCGAGGACCTGCGCAACTGGTCGTTGCGCCATGATCATTTCGAGGACTGCCTTGTCGAGAAGAGACAAAGCCTCTGCAATTCTCTGGTGATCGATCTGCGGGGTTGGCCTTGCGGTGGACATGGATGCACAGCTGTTGCCGCCGCACGGCATCGTGCTGCCCGGCTACGGCTCTGCGGTTAAAGTGATTTGAGCGAGCAGGTTGATTATCTGAGTAGTGCGATCAGCATGACAGATTACGGTAGTAACAGTTGGATGAAAGTTCCCTGACCGTTGTCGTGCGACCGGTGCAATCAAAGGACATCTCGCCTGCGGTATTCCGGTAATACGAGGAACGCGGCGCCGATCCACTTGTTACTTCGAGACGGCCGGACAAAGCAGCAGAAAACGAAACGCCTCGCGCTGATGAAGCCGCGAAGCGCCGTTGAACAGCCCTCCCCCGAGTACTGCTCACATCCAGATTAGCTAACACGAACACTGCAGGAAATGGCACGAGAGTGCGGTCAGCGGCACTGATGGGCCAGGTTTAGTTTGCAGGCGAATCGCCAATGTAGTGTGACTTCTGTGTGTCCCCCGTCAGAGCCATTCCTATTGCTCGTTGTCTGGCGCATAGTAGTTTCGGAGAGCCAATGCGACCAAGCGGTAACGAGAGACCAAAGCGCCAGCAGAATCGGGTGAAAGGCGTCCTGCCGGTAAGAGTGCGGGGCACGGACAAGGACGGGCAGTCTTTCGATGAGATTGCTCACACTCTCGACATCGCGGCGATTGGCTCGCGGCTTGGCTCGATTCGTCACGAGTTGCGAATTGCGGATCGTGTGACTGTGGTGTATCGGCAGCGCAGGATGGAGTTCTTAGTAGTTTGGACGAAGCGAGTCGGCAAGCACGAATATCAGGTGGGTCTCCAGGCGGTCAAACAGGAAAAAGATGTCTGGGGATTGAATGCATGTGATTTCGAAAGCGGGGCTCCCCGTGCTCGATCGATGGCTCTGGGAACAGTGACATAACGGAAGCGAGGGGGAACTATTAACGACCATATGAACAGACTATGGCAGGAGACCGACGGGCAGGACGTCGCGGAATACGCCATCATGTTGGCTGTCGTCCTTGTGATCGTCACCGGCATGGTGCGACTCATTGGCACGAATGCCAGTGCGGTGTTTTCGCAAGTTGGCAGCTCTATTCAGTAGTTGAAACATCCAGAGACGACGCTCCCATAAAGCACCATCCAGTTACAACTACTCGTCTCCGATAAGAGCCGGAGCATTGGCCTCGGGCTTTTTTTGATGCAGTCATGGGTGAGACCTGATGCTGGCAGCGTGTTGTATCTAGGGAACTACAGCCACGGCTTCATTTGAATATCCGCTTTCCAAAGAGCCGCTGCCCAGGGCCGTGACCACGTAATAGTAAGTCTGTCCCGCGGTGACGCTCGCGTCGATATAGGAAGTGGCGGGGAGAAGAGTTGAGACCCTGCTATACGGTCCGCCGGTCTGATTGCCGCGGTAGACGTAGTAACCTTGCACCGCGGAGGCATCCGGATTCCAGCTCAGGTCCACACTGTGCGGCGCTGCTTGCAGGGCCGTTCCGTCCAGACTCTCGCTTGCCGGCGAGTTGCTCGCATTGCTCACGAACGAAATCGCACCCGAGATCGTTCCAGCAGCCTGCGGCGCAAACGTCACGGTAAAAGGCACGCTTTGTCCCGATTGGATGGTGACTGGAAAAGTTATGCCGCTGAGGGAAAATCCTGTGCCTTGCCAAGTGGCACTCGAAACTGTAATCGGAGATGAGCCGGCGGAGAGCGTCCCGCTCTGATTCTGGCTGCTACCGACTGCTACAGAGGGGAAAGTCATGTTGGCAGGGTTCACGGCCAGCTGGCCTGAGGTCATTCCATTGCCGGACAAAGCCACGGAGATATTTGCAGTCGCGGCTGTGCTCGTAATGGCCACAGCGCCGGTGGCATTGCCGGCCGCGCTGGGCGTGAAATCGATGGTCAGAGTGAGGCTGTGGCCGGGCGCCAGACTGGTGGGCAATGCGACTCCAGTCAGGCGAAAACCTTGGCCTGCGATCGTCACTTGAGAAACCTGCACGGTTGCGGTCTGGGTGGCGCTGTTTGAAAGCGTGACTGACGTCGATTTTGTGTTACCCACCGGCACGCTGCCGAAGTTCACGGTCGACGCGCTCACGGACAAGCTGCCGGTTGCTGGCGCAGGACCCGGCGTCGATGTGCCTGCCATCTTGGTGACCGCGCATCCCGCAGTGAACAGACTGGCCAGTACGAGAAACATGGTCAGGCAGCAGGCGCTAAGTGGAATTGCATGCCCTTTACCATGGATGTTGCGTACGCTCATCGGATATTGTCTCGTTAAAGGTCAGCACTAAACGCTGCGTAATAATCCGCACGCACGGAAAAAGCGAAATTGGTTCACGCGCGCTCCGACACGCGCCTTGTGCAGGACACGCCAGAGTTCAAGCTCTCTTTTCTTAAAAAACCGCGCTAGCGGGAGGCTTACTTTCCCCAGACTGCTGTGAATTGTAGGAAAAAGTTTTAAAGGAAAGTAGTTCCGGAAGTACATGTAAAGTGCTGATAAACGCAGCGCAACCAGCGATACCGTTTAAAATTTCAACAGTAGTTTGGCCGTTATAGCTGAATAAAGTTTCAAACAGGCATTACTAGATGGATCTACTCCACAAAATACTAATAGCGGACTATGAGCATGTCGGCTGGAAGTAGCCTTTGAGTGCCGACGCATTGATCGAAAATGAGGTTAGCGGTTGAATGACCGCTGGCCTTTTTGTTTTGGACAATGCAACAGGGCAGGTTCGAGCGCGCATTCAAGCATTGAGCGGGTCTTGGACGCTGCTTATTTTCCGGCCAGCTCTTTCTTCGCGGCGTCGCTGACGACTCTTCCGTCGACTCGCATGCCCGCGCCGGCAAAGCGTGCCATGGCATTTTTCATAACCGTGCCCATGTCCTTCATGGTGGGCGAGTCCATCTCTGCGATCGTAGCTTTCACGCCTGCCACGATTTCGTCTTCGCTGGCGGCTTTAGGGAGGTAGCTCTCAATGACCTTGATCTCAGCGGCCTCCTTGTCGGCCATCTCCTGGCGACCGCCCTTCGTGAACTGCTCGACAGAGTCTTTGCGCTGCTTGATGAGCGTGGCGAGGACCTGCTGAGACTCTTTGTCATCGAGCGGACCCATTTTTTCGGTCTGGCGGAGCGTGAGGGCGGTCTTCACCATGCGCAGGCAGGAAAGACGGGCCTCGTCTTTCGCCTTCATCGCGGCCACCAGGTCTTTTTGAATCTGATCGATGAGGCTCATAGTGCGCCAATTATATCTGCTTACCGCAGGGGGCCGCGCCGCAGAAATCGATACCGCCATCCCTGGCTCGATGCAAGGCTCGCATCGGTGAAAGTGGGAAGTCCCCGAAATCCACCTGTCCGCGATAAACTTAATTGATCATCGTGAAAGCCGGGATGCTTTCTGAGCAGTCCGCCGTCGGAGTGTCTGAAGCTGATGGTGCCTTGCTGCAGTTCCCGGGATGAAATCATCCGAGGACTCGAACTCATGCTGCGCAAAAATCGTCTGTTTACGCCCGGCCCCACTCCTTTGCTTCCGGCAGCCCAGTTTGCCGAAGCCTCGTTCACAGCGCATCACCGGACGGCTGATTTCCGCAATCTGTTCACGCGCGTGCTGGCCGACATGAAGGAATTCATTGGCACTCGGAACGATGTTCTGGTGCTGGCCTGCTCGGGCACCGGGGTGATGGAAGCTGCGGTTTCGAACCTGACCTCGCCGGGCGACAAGATACTGGTATTGACTGCGGGAAAATTCGGTGAGCGCTGGACGGCTCTGGGCAAGGCATATGGTTGCCAGGTCGACACACTCAGCAAGCCCTATGGCGAGACCTTCCCGCTCGATGAAGTGCGTTCGCGGCTCACGCCCGACGTTCGTGCGGTTTACGTGCAAGCGACGGAGACATCCACCGGCGCTCGGCACGACGTAAAGGGCATCGCGAAGCTGGTTCGTGCCACGGGGAATGACACTCTGCTCGTCGTGGATGCGATCACCGGTCTTGGTACGACCCACCTCGACGTCGATGGCTGGGGCGTGGACATGATTATTGGCGGCTCGCAGAAGGCGCTCATGATCCCGCCAGGACTGGCTTACTGCGCTGTGAGTGAGCGGGCCTGGCAGCGGATGGAGACGACCAAGTCGCCGCGCTACTACTTCGATCTGCGCAAGGAGCGGAGGTCTGCCGCCAAGGGCGAGTCGGCATATACGCCGGCGACCTCCTTATTCGCGGCTTTGGGGGCGGCGCTCGACTATATCCGGCAGCTGGGCGACGGAAATCTGGCGGCTGGGTGCGAGGATCTGGTCAACAATGCCGAGCTCGCCGCGGAAATGACGCGCGCGGGAGGACTGGCTCTGGGACTGAAGCTATTTGCACCTTCGTCGCCGGCTGCAGCTGTCACAGCCCTCGAAGCGCCTGCGGGGGTAGACTCGGGTGCGATCGTGAAAGAGTTCCGGGAATCGTTCAACGCGGTCGTAGCCAACGGGCAAGGGGAAATGAAGGGCAAGCTTTTCCGGATGGCACACATCGGCTACTACGACTATCTCGATACGATTGGCGCTCTCGCTGCCCTGGAGCATGTGCTGGCACATGTGACTGGTAAATCTGTCGCATTCGGCTCAGCGGTGCGTGCGGCCCAGGAAGTCTTCGCCCGGCAAACGGAAGCCGCCGGGGCGAGCCGATAGCGGTCACAACCTGTTCTCCGGGAAACAAAGACGAAATGAAAATAGTCGTTGCTGAGAAAATTTCTGCCTCCGCAGTCGCCCTACTAAAGGAACCGCGCTGGACGGTGGTTACTCATGATCAGCTCGAAGGCAAGCTGAACTCTCAACTGGCAGACGCGGACGCTCTTATCGTGCGCTCGGCGGTCCAAGTGAATTCCGCTCTGCTCGAACATGCGCCCAAGCTACGGGTGGTTGGCCGCGCGGGTGTAGGCGTGGACAATGTCGATCTGGATGCTGCTACCCGCAAAGGGATTGCGGTGATGAACACTCCGGGCGCGAACGCGGTGGCGGTTGCGGAGCTTACGCTCGGCCTCATGCTGAGCATGGCGCGCTTCGTTCCGCGCGCCGACGCGCTGATGCATGCCGGGAAATGGGAGAAAAAATCGCTTCAGGGCAGCGAACTCCGGGGGAAAACTCTGGGCGTGATCGGGCTCGGCAAGATCGGGATGGAGGTAGCGCGCCGAGCCAGCGCGTTTGGGATGGAAATTGTCGGGCACGATCCGTTCGTCTCGGCCAGCGTGGCGAAGGCGCAGGGCATCCGTATGTGCAAACTGGAGGAAGTCTACGCGGTAGGCGACTATCTCACGTTACACGTGGGCCTGACGCCGCAGACCACAGGCATGATCAACGCCGACTCGATAAGGAAGATGAAAAAGGGCGTACGCATCGTGAATTGTGCGCGGGGCGAGCTGGTGGATGAGGGAGCGCTGGCGCATGCGATCAAACAAGGACACGTGGGCGGCGCCGCCCTGGATGTGTTCCAGGAAGAGCCTCTCAAAGATTCGCCGCTGAGCGCTCTGGAAAACGTCATTCTGACGCCCCATATCGGCGGGTCGACTCACGAAGCGCAGGAAGCGGTCGGATATCAGATCGCGCTGCAGGTGAAGGAGTATCTAAAAAGCGGCGTGATTCAGAACGCGGTGAACGTTCCGTCGGTCTCGCACGAGGAATATGCGGAGATGCAGCCCTACGTGGTGCTTGCCGAACGGCTAGGATCGTTTCTTGCTCAGGTGAGCGACGGGACGCTGGAGGAGATTTCCCTACGGTATAGCGGACACATTGCGGAGTGGAAAACGGAGTTGATCCGGAATGCGGCGATTAAAGGCATCCTGAACCAGGTGCTCGACGAAAAAGCAAATCTGGTGAACGCAGCCTCCATTGCATCGGACCGGGGCCTGCGGGTGCATGAGTTGCATAAGCCGAAAAGCTCGACTGGCGGCTCGGGCAGTGTGCTGTCGGTTTTGCTGAGGACGCCGGGAGAGGAACATCGCGTGAAAGGGGCGGTGTTACATGGGCACGCGCCACGATTGCTGTCGGTGGATGACATCGATGTAGAGGCTCCGCTCGAGCGCAACCTGATTTATCTGCGGAATCGCGACGTCCCGGGCGTGATCGGGAAAGTTGGCACGATTCTGGGCGAGCACAAGATCAATATCGCGGATTTCTCATTGGGGAGACAGGCGGGAAACGGCGGTTCTGAGAAGAAGATTGCCGGGCGGAAGGCGGTGGCCGTCGTCCATATCGACGGGCGCGTGCCGGAGGAGGTGGTGAAGGCATTGCGGAAAATTCCGGCAATCGAGCAAGCCAGGGCGATTCGGCTGTTCTGATTGCTCCGGTTTTGAAAGGCGCGGCGTTGCCCTACCTGCACCTCGCGTCCTTTGCAAGGTGAAGGTGGGATTTCCCGAACCGACAATCGGAGAAAACTAGCTTTTGCCTTTGCTCGTATCAGGACGCACCTTCAGGCCGCGTTCGCCTATGTTTGGTTCCATGCCTCGTGATTTGGGTATTTTTCTTTGCGTCCTTGGCGGCTGTTCTTTGCGAACTTTGCGGTTACAAGCTTTTCCTGTTTGCCGTGGGCGCGTTCAAAAAAAACCTTTGACCGCGAAGATCGCGAAGATAGGAAAGAAAGGCGTCTTCTTTCAAAGCACACTAATCAGGAGTTCAGGGCTTCTTTGCGGAGTTTGCGGCTTTCGGCCAGCAACGACATGGAGTGCATCAGATTTTGCAGCGTGATGATGCCGACCAGGCGCTGGTCTTCGACGACTGGGATAATGCTGAGATTCCGTGAATTCAGTTTCCGGAAGGCGGACGCCAGCGATTCCTGGCGTGTCGACACTTCGAAGATCCGGTTCATGACCGACTGCACATAACCATTTCCTTCCATGCGCAACGCGTCGAGAATGTTGGCTTTCGAAATCACGCCAACCATGTCGCCTCCGCGCACGACCGGGAAGTCATCTTGAAGAGTGTGGACGGCCTTATCGAGCGCGTCTTCCAGCGTGTCGGCGGGCGAGAGGGTGGCAAAGTCCGTCAGCATCACGTCTTCGAGGCGCACGGTCTCGAGCACCTTCTGAAATACTGCCGAGCGTTCCTCGACCTGCGCGCCGATGAGCAGGAAGAAGCCTAGAGTCACGACCAAGTAGCTGTCGGGATATCCACCCTGGAAAAGGAGAAGCATACCGACCACGATCACGAGCGGGGCGAGCGCATGCGCGATGGAAACTGCGCGCCGGGTGGCTTGCACCGCGTCCATGCGACGTGAGAACACGGCTCGCAGAATGTGGCCGCCATCCATTGGATAGGCCGGAATCAGGTTCAACGCGCCCAGGAAGAAGTTCATCCACACCAGGCTGCGTAGCAAATGATTCGAGTGAATGAAGGGCTTGGTCCAGAGGTGCGCTTCCGGAAATTTCGCGAGCACTACCAGTCCAACTACCAGCGCTATCGCCATGTTGACCAACGGCCCGGCAATCGCGATGCGAATATCCCGCTTCCAGGGAACTTGGCCCGGGATGGGAGAGGTGACCTGGCGGGAATCGTCGATGAGAGTGATGCCGCCGATGGGAAGCAGGATGATAGCTTTGGCTTGCAGTCCCTCGCGCCGGGCCACTAACGCATGCCCCAGTTCGTGTGCAATGACCGCGCCGAAGATGATTCCGATCAGCGCCAGCACTCGATTGGGAGCGGGAGCGGTATTGCTCTTCATGGCCGACTCGGCCATCCACACGAAGCCCAGCAAAAATACGAAGGTAAGGTGAACGCGGATTTCGACTCCGAACAGCCGGCCGATCGGGATGGACCAATTTCTCATAGGAAGTCGTCGGTCGTCAGTCTTCGGCTGGAAAATGGCATCTCACCCGACGACTGGGGACCGGAACACTCAAAACTATTCTATATAGTTAGATTCAACTGCGTATCGTATCGCTGCGTTTTTGTCATGACGGAAGGACAGCGCCTCTGAGAGTGATCGCCGGTCAATACCGTAGTCGCCCGCTGCGCTCTTTGCCGGGGTTGGAGATCCGCCCAACCGCCGATCGCCTGCGGGAAACTCTTTTTAACGTGCTCACGGCGGGGAATCCAGGGGCGCTCGAAGGCTCCATTTGGGCTGACCTTTATGCAGGTACTGGAGCGGTTGGCATTGAGGCCCTCAGCCGCGGGGCTAGCAAGGTTTACTTCGTCGAGTCATCCGCGGCGGCAGCCAGGTTGATCCGTACAAATCTGGCTTCATTAGAGCTGACCACAGGCTTTGAATTGATGCAGGTCGAGGCAAGCAAGGGACTTCGCCGGCTTGAGATGCAGGGCATCGTTCTGAATTACGTGTTCCTCGATCCACCGTATAACAAAGAAAAAGACTATGGAGAGACGTTGGATTTTCTGAGCAAGTCGTCGGTGGTGCGACCTGCAGCCGTGGTGATTGCCGAGCACGGGAAGAAATTCGATCCCGGCGAAAACTTCGAGGGGATGAAGCGGTTCCGGAAATTGATACAGGGGGATGCTGGTTTGAGTTTCTACCGACGAGCGTAGCTGGTGCTCTATCCAGAACGTCGGACTAGCAGTCAAGGACGGCCAACACTACATCAGGAATTCCTGCGTGCGGCGGACGATCGGATGCTGGAGTTCCTGCAGTTCATTCTTGACGCGATTCAGTCCGTACACGCACTGCTCGAAATTACGCGACAAGTTCGCGAACAGAGGTGCGACCTTCGCGTATTCGAAGTGCTCGAACTTGGAGACGATGTAGTAGCTCTCTTTGCCGGCCTTCATCCAGTCAACGAAGCTTTCCATGCGCTGGCGGCGCAGGCGGTAGTGGTTCAGGCTTTCCGGGAACATACCCGTAAAGAACAAGGTGAAATCGCCGATGTGCTTGCGGACCTGGCGCTCGCGATCGAAGGAAGGAGCGGGACCGTAGACCGGGTCGGATTCGAGCAGCATTCCGCCCACATCGTCGATGGGGCGATTGGCAGCATCATGAACTTTGAAGAGCTGCTCAGCGTCGCAGAACTCGGTTAACAAGTGCGCGACATAGCCGATCAATTGCGGATCGCGAATGCCAATCTCTTCCGCGTAATGACGTCCGACCATCTCGGTGAAAAACTGCCGCAACGGATGCGACTCCGGAATCATGCTCATCGGGCCCCCGCGATCCGCGCTCGGCGCGAATCTTCTTGCTGATTGCTGACTAATTAACTCAGCTCAACTTCAAACGCAAGTGACTTTTGTAAGCCACTCAAAAAACCGATTACCCTTATTTAGAACACGCATGAACAAACTGAGTTGTACGCGTCCTATTGGCACTCGACGCCCGACACTGCTAACGGCGAAGTTACTTTCGGGCCATGCCCGTCTACTACAATGATCGGCCGAGGAGGAAACTCTGTTGAGTGTAGAGCGCAAAAATATCTCGAGTGGCACCCCGTGGGAGCCCGTAGTAGGTTACTCTCGCGCCGTTAGAATCGGACCGTATATACATGTAGCCGGAACGACAGCCACGGGCCCGGATGGGAAAATCGTCGGCATCGGAGACCCCTATGCGCAGGCGGTACAGATCCTAAAAAACATCGAGTCCGCCCTGGAAAAGGCTGGAGCGCGCCTGAAAGATGTCGTGCGCACGCGCATCTTCGTGATCAACATTGTGGACTGGGAAAAGATCGGGCGCGCTCATGGTGAGTTTTTTCGTGATATCCGGCCCGCGTCGACGATGGTTGGCGTCACCGGCCTGGTCGATCCCAACATGCTCGTCGAAATCGAAGCCGACGCCTATATCGCGGAGTGAACCAACTACCGATTTCACGACAAAAGACACGGTTGGCGCAGATATTCCTGAGCCCAGGTTAGCGTGCAAAGAAGGGACGCGAACCTGGGGCACCCGCCCGAGATCTTCTTCCTGCCCTCGCAACTTTCCTTCGCAGCGTCGTACAATCCCCCTCCGGAGATTCCTCATGATGAAAATGATGCGTGCAGTTGGGTTTGTCATCCTTGCCGCGCTGTGTCTGGCGGCGCAGGAGAAGGAGACCACGCCCCAGGAGACAACGCCTCAGCTGAAGATGTTCACGGTGATTCGCGCAGGCACTCTCATCGATGGCAAGTCGGACAGCCCGCGCCGCGACCAGGTGATTGTCATTCGCGGAAATCGCATTGATAGCGTCAGCGATGCTGCGAGCGCGAAGATTCCTTCCGGTTCGACCGTGATTGACCTTTCGAGGGACACGGTTCTTCCCGGCCTGATCGATTCGCACACGCACATCTTCCTGCAGGGGGAGGATCCGAATGAAGGCGGATACGATGTGAACCTCCTGAAGTATCCGGCATCGTTTCGTGCGGCGCGCGCGACCGTATCGGCTCGCCGGGCCTTGGAGCAGGGCTTTACGACGCTGCGTGATGTTGAGACCGAAGGCGCCGGCTACGGCGACGTGGGGATCAAGGAGGCCATTGAAGGCGGCTATATTCCGGGGCCGAGGTTATTCGTCTCGACGCGCGCGATTTCGACCACGGGCGGATACCCGCTGGAAGGCTACGCGCCCGAGCTGACGCTGCCGAAGGGAGCCCAGTTGATCGACGGCCCGGTCGAGGCACGCAAGGCGGCTCGCGAGCAGCTCGACAACGGCGCGGACTGGATCAAGGTCTACATGACGCATCGCTCGTGGGTAGGCAAAAACGGCGAGCTGGTTGCGCAGCCAACCCTGACTCTGGAAGAACTGAAGGCCATCGTTGATGAAACGCACGGCTGGGGAAAGAAAGTCGCTTGCCACGCCTATACCGGGCTCGGTTTGCAACGCGCCCTCGATGGCGGATGCGATTCCATCGAACACGGCCTTGTGCTCGGCGATGCGGAGGTTGCCCAGATGGTTGAACAGGGCACGTGGTACTGCCCGACGATTGCTGTCTACTACACCGACTGGGCTCCGCCCGATACTCCCGCCGGACAACGCGATCGCCTGCGCGCCTCCGTTCATGAAGAGAGCTTTAAAAAAGCGATGAAGGCGGGTGTAAAGATTGTCTTTGGAACCGACATCGGCGGAATTCCGTGGACCCAGCCGATTGCACAGGAGTTTCCGCGAATGGTCGATCTGGGCATGAGTCCGATGGAGGCCATTCGGAGCGCCACTACGAGGGCAGCTGAGATGCTCGACAGCAGCGGGCAGATCGGCGTCATCGCGACTGGCGCCTATGCGGACGTCATTGCCGTTCCCGGTGACCCGCTGCGGGACATCAAAGAGCTTGGGCATGTGCAGTTCGTGATGAAGGATGGGAAGGTATTCAAGGACGACGTGCATAAGAAATAGTCTTAGTCTTCAGTCGTCAGTCCGCAGAAAAAGCGGTTGGAGGTGTCAGCCTTCCGGGATCGGCACACAAATTTTCCGCTGGCGGCACGGATTCTCTTGACACGCCGCTCGCCTGGGTCATAATGCCCAAATCTTTCCACGCCGGCTCGGTTATTGGGAGGTCCCTATGAATCTATTGCAGCTCTGCGATCCGGAGGTGGCCGCGGTTCCCGCTGAAGCGACAGTCGCGGCGGCCATTCACAAAATGCTCGACTATCATGTGGGCGCGGTCGGCGTGGTGGACAGCGAAGGCCGGGTTGCCGGCATCTTTACCGAACGCGATGTGCTGCGGAAATTGTCCCTGACAAAACTCGATCCGGAAACCACTCCAGTGCGGACCCTGATGACCACGCCGGTCGAAATGGCGACTCAGGAGACCGGGCCCGGGGAAGCGATGGCGACCATGGTGGAGCGGCATTTCCGGCATCTGCCGGTTGTCGACAACAATGGAAAGCTTCTGGGGATTCTGTCGATCCGCAACCTGCTGGAGTGGCGAATCGATGGGCTTACGCAGGAATTGGACTCGCTGGAGCAATACGTCAGCAATGACGGGCCGGGCGGCTAGCGATCCGAACCGGCGGGAAGCAGGTTCCGCGAGCTAGTCGGATGACTACGGGCCCTTGCGGGGAGCGGTGGTCGAACGATCCTGCCGTCGTATACTGCTTTCTAAACTGGATGGTTTCCTGGTCCGATCGTGATCTCTGAACAATCGCCACGCTTGGCAAAGACGATCGCCGTCGTGCGCATCGCCACGGGATTCCTATTCCTGTTGTTTGGCGAGTACAAGGTCGCAAGTTCGGACTTTGCACATAGTGGCTTCCCGAAATACCTGCAGGGCTACATTCAAGGGGAGGCCGTTTCCTTTTACCGACCGTTTCTTGCGAACGTGGTCCAGCCTCACACGGTGTTCTTCGGTTATGCGGTCGGTGTGGTGGAATTGTGGATCGCGGTGTCCATGATTGCCGGATTGTGGGTGCGGGTGACCTCGATCGTGGGCGCGCTGTTCATGTTGAACCTGACCCTTTCGACCTGGTGGGCGCCGGGTCATGGGGTGGCATTCTGGCGCTATTTTGGCGCAGAGCTGGACACGATTCCCCTGCTCTTCCTCTTTCTGATCTTCTTTTCCTCGGATGCGGGACAGACGTGGGGACTCGACGCAGTTATCGGGAAACGGACGTGAGGGAGTTATCAGGCTTCAGTCGTCAGTCTTCAGTAAAACTGGCCTATGGCTGATGGCTGGTTGTGGTTGGCGCAGTCTGCGTAGTTAGTTGCCGTCCTTGCTCGCGGTTTGTCGGCGCAAAAAGAGCGCGCACTTCAGCCGCTCTCAGCTGAGCTGGTTTTTCCGACTCGCCCTTCCTCCTTGATTTCGCTATTCTGCTGCTCACGTTTTTCCATGAGGAAGAGAATGTTCTACAAGCAAGCATCTCGTTTTTTGCCTGCTGTAATGTTGATGACGTGCTGGGCGTTCGGTCAATCCGCAAACACTCCAGCGTCTCGCCGCGTCGTGGTACGGGCTGGACATATTCTCGACGTCAAGACCGGCACCATGCTTAGCGGGCAGGCGATTGTGATTGAAGGCGACAAGATCGTCAGTGTAGGGCCGGCCGCGGACGCGAAGCTCAGTCCCGCAACCCAGACGATTGACCTTCCGAACGCCACGGTCCTCCCAGGCTTGATCGACGCGCACACGCACCTGACGTTCGATCCGGCCAATCTGGGGTATGAGGGTTTGGGGATTTCCTATCCGAGGGAAGCCCTATTTGGCGCGCGCAATGCTCGGGTCACGCTGGAGGCAGGGTTCACTACAGTTCGCAACGTGGGGGCAGGCGGTTACAGCGATGTTGCGCTACGCGACGCCATCAACGCCGGCGATGTACCCGGGCCTCGCATGCTGGTGAGTGGACCAGCCATCGGAATCACCGGCGGGCACTGTGATGACAACCTGCTGGCGCCGCAATTTCACGCGACGGAACTCGGCGTTGCCGACGGCGTCGATGCGGTACGGCACAAGGTGCGCGAGAACATCAAGTACGGCGCGGATCTTATCAAGATTTGCGCTACTGGCGGCGTCATGTCGAAGGGCGACGATCCCAATGCTTCGCAATACACGCGCGAAGAAATGAAGGCGATCGTCGAAGAAGCACATCGCCTGGGGCGTAAAGTAGCGGCGCATGCACACGGCGCCGAGGGTGTGAGCTGGGCCTCGGATGCGGGCGTCGATTCTATCGAACACGGCCATCTCATGGATGACAGCTCTATCGCCACACTGAAGAAGAACGGCACCTACATTGTTCCGACGCTTTATTTAATGGACTGGAACCGCGAGAACCTCGGCAAGCGAAATGCCCCGGACTACGTTGTCCGAAAGATGCAGGCGGTTTCGGCAGTCGGACAAGATACCCTCAAGAAGGCGTTCGCGGCGGGAGTCAAGGTTGCCTTCGGAACCGATGCGGCGGTTTATCCGCATGGACTGAATGCGCACGAGTTCGCGGTCTATGTGCGGCTCGGGATGAGCCCGCTGCAGGCGATTCAGACGGCAACCATCCACGGGGCCGACTTGCTCGGTTGGTCGAGTAAGATCGGCACGCTCGAGGCGGGCAAGTGGGCCGACTTGATCGCCGTCGAAGGCGACCCGTTAAAAGATGTTACGACGCTGCAGCAAGTAAAGTTCGTGATGAAAGGCGGAGAAGTCGTGAAGAACGAATACAGGAAATAATTGCGAGAGTCGCGATCGGTGGTGAAGTGAAAAGGCCGGCGTTGCAGCCGGCCTTTTTCAATCCCGAAAAATCGAAGTTACTTCTTGGGGGCGATCGCGTCCTTGGCAGCCTTGGCGACGCGGAACTTCACGACGGTCTTGGCCTTGATCTGAATCGGCTCACCGGTCTGGGGATTGCGTCCCACACGGGCCTTGCGATGCGCTTTCACCAAGCGGCCGAGGCCCGGGACGACGAACACGCCATTCTTTTTTGTCTCTTTAATGGCGGTGTCAGCGAGGTTCTCCAAAAATGCGGAAGCTGTCTTGTTGTTGGTCTCGAGCTTTTCGGCGAGGTGCCGCACCAGTTGGGTCTTGGTCATACCTGAAGCCATGAATCCTCCTCGATCGAACTTTTTTGATTTGCTGCGATGTGCGCCATCTTATACCAGCAGTCCTGTGGAAAAACAGCGTCTGAGCCGCATTTTATGCGGTTTTCTGCATCGTGGGGTGGGAAAAGGGCAAGAAAGACGCGGATTTTGGCGTCATGCGGGTTTGCAAAGGCCCCACCCAGCAGCTTGCAGCGCCGGCGGGCGGTCCCGCCCTACCTCAGCCAGACCTCCCGAGATGCCATAATGAAAGCAGGAGAGTTCGTTCGTGAGTTGCGCCATTTGTGAAATCCGCAAGGAAAAGCGCTTTTGCCCGGCCGTGCATGGGCGCATCTGCCCGCAATGCTGCGGGGAGCAGCGTGAGGTCACGCTGGATTGTCCCAGCGACTGTCCTTACCTGCAGCAGGCTCGGGAGCATGAGAAACCGCGCTCCACGGCTGATCTGGATCCGGCGGCGTTGTTTCTCCAGGTCGAACTGGGAGACGAGTTTCTCTACGAGCACGAACACCTGATCATGGGGCTGAGCTACGCACTGGCAAAAAGCGTGCGCAGAGACCGCGCGCTCCACGACCGCGATCTGATTGCTGCCTTGACGGCGCTTGCTCGCGGCTATGAGCGGCTCGTGAATTCGGGCCTCCACTATGAAGAGCCACCACAGAACCTCGCCCAGCAGGCGGTGGTTTCCGAACTGCAAACGATGGTGAAAGAGTATCGCGAGGCCGAACACAAGCACACCGGCTACTCTCGTCTGCGCGACTCGGAAGTTCTGAAGACGCTTGTGTTTCTGGCGCGGATGGCATATGGCCGGACTTCGGGACGTCCGAAGTCGCGTGCTTTTGTGGATTTTCTGTTCGCGCAGTTTCCTGAGAAAGAGTCCAATCTCGCGACTCCCGGCGAGCCCGCCAGCCGCATCATCGTGCCTTAGCCGTCGCCCCCCGAATTTATTTCCCCGAAACCCGCCGGACCGTTTGTCCCGGTGGCAGAGAATCGCGCAGCTCCCGCACCGTCTTGTTGAGTAACGGATGCCGCGCATCGGGAGCGATCTCGGCGAGTGGTTCGAGTACAAACCGGCGCTCGTGCATGGCCGGATGTGGGATGGTCAAGGTGGCCGTGTTCACAGAGGAGTCGCCGTAGAGCAGGATGTCGATGTCGATCTTACGGGGTCCTTTCTGTTGGGTGCGCAGGCGGCCCATGGTTCGCTCGATCTCCAGGAACACTCTCAGGAGCTTGCCTGGCGTCTTTTCAGTATCCAGAGAGACCGCGCAATTCAGAAACCAGGGTTGCTTGGTGAATTCGACGGGTTCGGTTTCATAGAACGAGGAGACGGTAGCGACTTTCCCGAAGCGGCTCAGTTCTCCGATGGCGGACAGGAGGTTGGCGGCACGATCGCCGATGTTCGAGCCTAGTGATAGATAGACGCGTTTGCGCATGGGTGTTCGGGTTGGGCCCCTGGCAGTCAGGGCTGGAAAGAAAGAGCTTACCGCAGAGGTCGCTAAAGTGGTCGCGCCCAAAAGCTTTTAACCGCAAAGAACGGGAAGTAATCGCAAAGTACGCGAAGAAAAGCTTTGCCGCAGCGATCGCTCATCTTCTTTTCCGAGTTACTTGAGTGCAACAACAAAGATCAAAAGCTGACCACTAAGGGCACTTAGGGAGCACGAAGAGCACAAAGGTGGGAGCGAGCCAAGCTCGGTTCTAGCCGAAGGGACATGTCGAGCGTGGAGTCCGGCCATGCTAGACCATTACCTTCGTGCCTTTAAGAGGTTGTGGCCCAATCTTAGAATACTAAGCTATGAACCTGGAGTCGCTGCTTGTTTGTCGCGATGCCGATGTTGTTCGGGTGCTTCGTCCGACGCTCGAGAAGCTCGCTATTGATGTCGAGGTATCGGCCGCAGCTCGCTCGGGTGCGGAAATTCTTACATCGGCTAAGTTTGACGCTGTGATCGTGGACTGTGACGATCTCCAGGGTGGCGTGGACGTACTGCGCAGCTTGCGCCAGAACGCCAGCAATAAAACTTCGGTCTCGTTTGCCATTCTGAACGGGAAAACCACCACCCAGCAAGCGTTCGAGATGGGCGCGAACTTTGTGCTGCAAAAGCCCATTACGGCCGCCGGCACGCTGCGTTGCTTCAATACTGCCCTGAGTTTCATGGTCCGCGAGAAACGGCGCTACTTCCGATGTCCAGTCGAGATGCCCGTGAAGCTGCAGTTCAACCAGGGTGAGGAGATGAAGGCCATTGCCACTAATCTCAGCGAGGGCGGCATAGCGATTCATTTCGAAGGAACACTGGCAAAAAACACAATTAGCAAGGTGCACTTTACCTTGCCCGGAACCAAAGTAGCCATGGAGCCGAAAGGTGAAATTGCCTGGGCTGACGGGCTAGGGCGAGCCGGCATTCGTTTCCAGGATTTGCCCGAGAGTTCCCGCGCACAACTGGAGCAATGGATCCTGCAGCGGCTTGAAAAAGTCTCGTCCTCGATCCGCTGATCTGGTTGTTCCTCGCTGCAGTTTTCCCCGCCTTATAGACCATCTGCGGTTTGCGGCCTGGCTCCCTAGCTCCAAATATCCCGATAAAGAGATTCTCTTTGCGTCCTTCGCGATTCCTTAGCGAACTTCGCGGTTAAAAGCTTTTCGCTGAGCGCGAAGAAGAGCGTCAAGATCTACTCGGCATTCGGGGCGACAGAGGGACGTGCCTCGCCAGTCGCGCAGTGCTACGGCAACCCAGCATCAAGCTAGCGACTTGTCCCAAGTCGAAGGGCTCGGCAAGCTCTTACGAGTGGCGCTAGGAGTTATCCGTAAGCGCTGGTGCATTCCACCTATCGCGCGAGCCGTTAAGGTGCGCTCGAAATTCAGAATATCAGGAGTATCGTTTTGGCTACATTTGCTTACGATGTGAAGATTGCGCGGGTGGAACGTACGCTGCGTTGGCTCGAAGAAGATGCCACGCTGCTGGCCACGCGGGTCAAGGACCTATCGCCGGAGCGGCAAACTCAGGCGAAACGTTTTGCGGCCAATATGATTGATCAGGCTCGGGCGGAACTCGATCGTCTGGTGCAGGAACGGACCGTCGATCGCGAGGACTCGGCTTTCCCTTGTGAGCCAGCAGATTGAGTGGGAACAGCAAGACTTAGAGCCCCCGAGCACGGAGAAGGGCAAATCTCAAACCGCGAAGGGCGCTAAGGAATCGCGAAGGACGCAAAGACAAGCGGGAATCGCTTTCAACGGCGGTATATTCGCACAGTTTCACAATGATTGCGGAGTTCCTGCGGGTCTTGATCCAGTACGGAAGCGCTAGAAGGTAATCGAGACGCTAGCTCGACTGTCGCCCGGCAGCCAACACGAAGGCTTCGGGCCGGACACGATATTCCTCCAGAGTAGTTTCTTCCCAGAGGCTTTTGTCACGTAGTAATCGAGACACCAGGGCAGTGTGCATGGCGTGGCCGGCGCGATCGGCTACGATGTTGCCGAGAATCTGTTTCCCCACCAGGGCCAGGTCTCCAATCAGGTCGAGCACTTTGTGGCGCACGAACTCATCGGCATACCGCAGTGGAGGATTCATCAAGCCCTCGGGCGTCAATACGATCGCGTTCTCGGTCGAGGCGCCGCGGATGAGGCCCTGCTGGCGCATCGCATCGGCTTCGTGGAGAAAGCCGAAAGTTCGGGCGGGAGCAATCTCCCGCAGGAAGTTGCCGTCCGTCAGGTCAACCCGGAAGGTCTCTCGTCCAATCAGGCGGTGGGGAAAGTCAATGGTGTAGGAAACCGAATACGTGTCTGCCGGATAGACGGCAATAAACTTGTCGCCCTCGCGTAATTCGATCTCGCGCCGAATCCGCATATAGGAGCGGAGCCGACGCTGTTTGCGGATGCCAGCCTTCTGAATCATGTCGACAAAGGGCCGGGCGCTGCCGTCGAGAATGGGTAATTCCAGGTTATCGAGCTCGACGATCGCGTTGTCGATGCCCGTGCCGATGAATGCGGAAAGGAGGTGCTCGGTGGTCGAGATGAGCACGCCTTTCTTCATGAGGCTGGTGGCATAGCTGACGCGCGCGATATTGCGGCCTGTCGCTTCTATCTCAAAGTTTTCGAGATCAATCCGGCGAAAGACGATACCGGTGCCCGAAGGCGCAGGCAGGATTCTCAATTGGACGTGCGCTCCGCTGTGCAGGCCGATGCCATTGCATTCAACCGAGGCGCGGATTGTCTGTTCCTGCTTCAAGAGGAGGGCTAATAGGTATGATCCACATCAGCTTACAGGCGACGCCAAGTATTTGTCTGTGGCAAAAAAGCCACAGTGCGTGTCTCCAAAGTGGCGATGAATTCGGCATCCGCGAGCTATGTAGCTGATAACGGGGTAGATAGTCGATGGATGAAAGGCCGGCAGGGTGCCAACAGTCCAACTACCTTGGCGCCAGCCGGCCGGCTATTTCTTCCGTGGAGGCAAGGTATTCGGGTCGTAGGTCGTCTTGGCGTCGAACATGGACTCATTCAGCCCGGTGTTGTATGTCACGCTGTTTAGGAAGCGCTGGTTCGACATCTCGCCGTTATAGAAGCGCGTAATCGAGTAGGGAGTCATGAATCCCTGAGTAGGACGGTAAGCGTCGTAGATCTCTTCCTCGGTGTTGCGCAGGTTGTCGGTGGGATCGCGCCAGGTGAACACTTTCTTGATCGGCAGATGGGTGGTGGTATCGAGGTAGAGCGTGACGCTGTCGTTCTTGGTATTCAGAACGCTGACCTGGTCGGCGGGCTTGTCAGCAGCCACGGCAGGGCCGTCGTAAAAGAGGGCCACGCCGGGTTCGCTGATCCAGCGGCGCAGGACCCATTCGAGGGAGTGTTCGCGCCGGCGGAGGTAGTCGTTCAGGAGCTTGTCTTCGATCGTGGCGGTGCCCTTGAAGGTGATCTCGAAGCCATGATCGCCGTTGTAGACGTAGGCGACGTCGCGCTGCTTGGTGACTTCCACGCGCTCCTTGTCAGGGAATTTCACGAAGCGCCAGAAGAGCACGCCCGCACTGGTGGCTTCGTTGCGATGGAAACTGTAGGTTCGACCTTGCTGGGCCGTGTCCTGGATATTGAGCCAGGCTTGGCCGCCGAGAGCCTGGATTGCCTGATCAATCAGAGCACGCGCCTTGGCAGCATTCTCCTGCGCGACTGGAATCGATTGCGAAGAGGACGACCCACCCGGTGGTGCCGTGGCTTGGGCGACGCAATAGACGTTCAAGATCAGAAGTAATAGGAATAGACGCATGTGTTCAAAAGATTAGACGCCGAGAGACCAGCTTTCCGCTGTATCGCGAAGGACCCGTGCGCCCCGATTTCAGGCACAGACCTTAGCCTACCAGCACAGCGCCCCCATTTACGTTGAAGACCTCGCCGGTAATAAATCCCGCGTGCTCCGTACATAAAAAGAGGATCGGTGCGGCGATCTCCTCGGGCTTACCCACGCGCCCGATTGGGATCGTTGCAAAAATACTGTCCCGCGTCTTGGGATCGTTCAAGGCCGGGATCGACATATCGGTATTGACCCATCCTGGTGCCACGCAGTTTACGTAGATACCATCCGGGGCCAGCTCCGTCGAGAGGCCTTTGACCATGCTGATCAATGCGCCCTTGGTAGCGGCATAGTCGACGTGGAAGGCTTCGCCCCGCTGGCCTGCGGTCGAACTCACGAGCACGATGTGGCCCCCACTTCCGGACTGCAAGGACTTTTGCTTCTTCATCTGCGCGACTGCATGACGGACCAGGGAGAAGACACTGTCGAGATTCACGGCGACGGTTCCGCGCCACTGGGTATCCGTGAGTTCGTTGACCGGGGCATCTTTCGGCGGCCAGATGCCGTGATTGGCGACCAGGATATCGAGTCGTCCGAAGCGTTTTACGGTCTCGTTTACCAAATCTTTCGCGGTTTCCAGGCCCGACAGGTCGCACACGATGGCGGCGCAGTGTTCCTTGCCACACTCCTCGACAAGTGCGTCGGCGGCTGCTTTCGAGTTCTGATAATTGAAAAGGACTTTGGCCCCAGCCGCCACGAATGCGCGTACTGTGGCCGCGCCAATCCCGCGGGAGCCGCCGGTGATAAGAGCAACTTTGCCTTCGAGAGAGAGGGGAAATGCCATGGTTAGTAGTTTGTAGGTTTCAGTGGAGGATTTGCAAGTGAGCGAGGCAGGTGTCGGGTCTCAGGCCTCGGGTGTCAGATGCCTGACCATCGGTTTCGGGCAACCGACACACAAAAAGCATTTAACCGCAAAGCTCGCGAAGAAGAGCCGCGAAGGACGCAAAGAAAATCAGAAATCGCTGCCAGCACAAACGGTGAGTATAAGAGCTGAGAGCTGAGAGCTGAGAACTGAGAAGTGGTCTCACAAACGTCTCAACAGGATCAACATGCAGGCAAGTTGAACCATGCCGAGAAAATTATTGCTGTGACGTTCCCAACGCACCAGCAGGCGCCGGAAGTTCTTCAACCATGCGAACAACCGCTCGATTTTCCACCGGCGTTTGTAACGCCGGAGTTTGCGCCGGTCCTGGCGGTGCGTTCGTGTGCGATAAC